>Ga0116183_1006356_pt1 | contig 10868 bp, 6 predicted proteins | sample AD_UKC078_MetaG_FD_89753 | JGI IMG/M metagenome (GOLD analysis project Ga0116183, IMG submission 89753) | Active sludge microbial communities of municipal wastewater-treating anaerobic digesters from USA - AD_UKC078_MetaG | ecosystem: Engineered > Bioreactor > Anaerobic > Digestate | place: USA...
ACCGGATTGTGTTGCTTGTAATAAAAAACCTCACAATGTTTTCCTTTGCCCTGTCTTTTATAGTAGGTTGCGATGATTTCCCCAAGCCGCTTTCGAATTTCCTCATCATCTCCGTCACAATCAAGACCAGTGCCGACATAATGATGTTTCTTTCCTTTCAAGTATTCCAATCGCTGGATTTCCATTGCCCAACGCAAGACTTCCGGATATTTCAGGAAAACTGCCATTGCCCGGTCGTGATCGTTTTCCAACCGTCCCAGTTCTTCTCCGATTTCCAGTCCGTTATGAATAGGTGATCTGGCCTCTTCGATCAGCATGTCGATTCCACGTTCATTCGCCCACTGGTGGATTGTACGAAAATCGTATCCGATTTTCTTTGCATCCGGACACCTCAAAATAACCTCAGCGAGCGATTCGATGTCCGGTTCTTTGGGCCATTGGTAATCCGGCAGGTGGTTTCCTTTGAAGTACTGTTTTAGGGTGGGGTAGGGAGTGATGGTCAAGAATGCCTTTAATGAATAGTTCATGGTTTTTCCTCCATGAGCAAGAGTTCTCTCCGGCCAAGCCGGACTTCAAGTTTTCGCCCTGGGATCACTGCTGTCTCGGGGCACCGAAATACATTTTCTCCCGTGGCTGATAGTATAGCAAATCGGTTGCTGTACTCAATGGGTTATATATAAATTTCCATATATATAACATCTTTATATATAATAACTTAGGTAATTTAGATAAAAATTTTTTTCGTTTTTACCTCTGGCCCTTACTTCTTACATCTTGTTTTTGGACTTCTGAATTGATCTTGCATAATCCGCTGATTTTTGTATATTTACATGGAAATTAAGTGCGAAAGGGAGGTTTCCGTGGAGAAATTGCCAATTTTTGTAGACAATCGGTGTCGGTATATGTTGCGACATTCACTTCTCTTGCTTTTACCTATTTTTATGTTATTATCCATCTTTCAAAACATTATACGAGGGTAGTCATGGAAGATATTAGGAAGCGTTTTCAGGATCTTCTTAAAGAACTTTTTCAATTCGATTGCAGTGATCTGGACTTCGGGATTTACCGGATTATGAACTACAAGCGGGATGTCCTTAATCAGTTTATAGAAAAGGACTTGCCCGCTGCCATATCAAAAGAACTGGATAGCGGCCAACTTGCAAACCAGTCCGCAGCCGTGGAGGAGTTAAAAGACCTGAAAACTCAGATCCTGGAAACTCTAGCGGACAACGCCATTGATGCCGAGGGCAATTTACAGTCCAAGTATCACGGAACCAAACTGGGCAAACAATATCTTAAATTACAGAGCCGAACAGGTGGAGCCCAGCCGAAAACGGCCTTGGAAACGGCCATATATAATCATCTGTATTCCTTTTTCAGCCGGTATTACGATGCAGCGGACTTTATGTCGCTGCGCCGCTATTCCAAAAAACAAAAGTACGCCATCCCTTACAACGGCGAAGAAGTTTGTCTGCACTGGGCCAACAAAGATCAATACTACATCAAGACCGGCGAATACTTCCGGGATTATTCGTTTGTGACACATGGCTATACAGTCCATTTCAAACTACGGCAAGCCGACATTCCCAAAGATAATCTCAAGGGGGATAAACGCTTCTTTCTTCCATTCTCCAAAGAGATTGTTATCGAAGAGGATAAAAAACAGGTTATTATTCCTGTTGAATACAGGCCGCTGACGGATCAGGAATCCATTTCCTACGGCAGCAAAAATCAACAGGATAAAATCATCGAATCTGCCCTTGAAGCCGTCCAGAAAGCGTTAAGCAAGGAAGATAAAATCCTTGCGGCTCTGTTCGCAGAAAGACGCAAAACCGCAGATGACCGGTCAGTCAGTTTTCTCGAACATCATCTTCGTAAGTATACTCAAATCAACTCCTCTGATTTCTTTATCCATAAAGACCTGAAAGGATTTTTGGAGCAGGAACTCGATTTTTATTTGAAAAATGAGGTGCTCAATCTCGATGAACTCCAGGCTGCAGGCCAGCATCGCGCTGAGGGCTGGTTTCAGATCTTCTGTGCCATCAAGTCGATTGGCTATACGATCATTGCCTTTCTTTCACAACTGGAAAACTTCCAGAAAAAACTCTTTGAAAAAAAGAAATTCATTTACGACACTCAATACTGCATTACACTAGACCGTGTGCCGGAACAACTTTATACGGAGATTGCCGATAATGATGCTCAGTGGACGGAATGGAAACATTTATTTGCTATTGATGAAGAGCAGAAAAATCTCTTTACAAATGGAAAGAATAAAAAAGAGAATCGGCTTGCATTCCTTAAAACTAATCCTTTTCTTGTTATAGATACAGCCTTTTTTGACAGTGATTTTATAGACCAATTACTTAATTCGATTGCGGATATTGATGCTCAGATTGATGGGCTACTTATAAATTCTGAAAATTTTCAAGCATTAAACATTCTTCAGGAAAAAAATAGAAATGATATTAAATGCATGTATATTGATCCTCCTTATAATACAAGTGCCTCAGAAATACTTTATAAAAATGAATACAAGCACTCGTCTTGGCTTTCACTTCTCGAAAATCGATTGAGCTTGGGAGTAGCACTTCTTTCGCCAAATGCCAATTTATGTATTACAATTGATGATTTTGAATCTCATCGTCTAAAAATGCTCATAACAGAGATGTTTGGTGAAAATAGTATATTAGGATGCGCTTCTATTAGGAGCAATCCTTCGGGACGTGCTACGCCTAAAGGCTTTTCGATAGCACATGAATATGCTCTATTTGTCAGTCTATCTAATAGTGCTATAGTTGGAAGACTTCCGCATACGGATAAACAGATCTCACGTTATTCAGAAAAAGATGAGCTCGGACAATACGAATGGGTAAATTTTCGAAAGCATGGTGGAGCAAACGCCTTTAGGACTGCCCGTCCTGCTATGTATTATCCTATATTTGTTAAAAATGCAGATATTCGAATTCCTCGAATCAAATGGGACGATGAGAAACGAGAATGGATATTAGAAGAAAAAGCCAAAAAAGGTGAAAAAGTAATATTCCCGATTAGAGTGGTTGGAGACTCTTCGTATGAAATGACATGGAAATGGGGAGTAGATACTGCAAGAAAACAAATTCACGAATTATGCACTCGTATCGATCAACGGGGAGAGATTGGTGTTTATCGTAAATCTCGACTTAGAGAAGAAGGGACATTACCAAGAACATGGTGGGATAAAACCACTTATTCTGCCACTGAGTATGGTACAAATTTATTAGCCGATATTATTGGAACATCTAACTCTTTCCCTTTTCCTAAGTCAATATACGCTACGATAGATTGCCTAAAGGTTGGCGGAGTTGATGAAGATGGAATAGTAATTGATTTTTTTGCTGGCTCAGGAACTACGGGGCATGCTGTTATAAATTTAAATAGAGAAGATGATGGTGAGCGAAAATATATCCTTGTAGAAATGGGGGAATATTTCGATACAGTATTAAAACCGAGAATCTCAAAAAGTGTTTATAGTATACAATGGAGAGATGGTAAACCACAAAGAATTCCTTTTTATATAAGATCCCAAAAAAAACGAATTTCTGATCTCAAGAAAGAACTTGATGAGCTAAAAGGGATACAAGAAAAACAGGAATATGAATTTGAAGCTCAAAGAATAAAGGGAGAAATTGATAAATGTCAATTCTCCATTAATATGGCTGAAAGTCAATTTCGCGAGGGTAATGACTATTTCGGTGTTTCTCATTGTTACAAATATATTCGTTTGGAAAGTTATGAAGATGCCTTAAATAATATCCGTTTCGATGAATCAAAAGGTCAGCAATTCATGCACTTTGACCGTTATCTTCTTGATTATATGCTGGATTTTGAAACCAAAGATAGCCAGACCTTCTTGAATGTCAAGATGCTTTCTAATCCTTTTGAATATAAACTTCTGATTCATCAGGATGGTCAGACTGTTGAATGCTCTGTTGACCTGCCGGAAACATTCAATTATCTGATTGGTCTGCATGTTCAGACCCGCAGGGTCTACAAAAATGGGAAAACAAAATACCTTGTTTATAAAGGAAACGTGGATCATAAATCGGTGGTTGTGATCTGGCGAACTACAGAGAACTGGCAGCAGAAAGATTACGAAGCAGACAAAAAATTCATTTCAGAAAATAAACTTACCGAAGGGGCAGATGAGGTCTATATCAATGGAGACAGTTTAATTCCAAATGCCCAGTCACTGGACCCGGTCTTCAAGAAGCGTATGTTTACCGAGGTGCAGTATGGCTAACGGCTCCGACGTTCTGAAACTTGAACATCGGCTCCTTCTGCTGGGCTGGTTGAATAGCCTGCTTGGCTTTAAGGAAAACAGCAAACTGCTGGAAGTTACCAAATCCGCCAAAGAGGGATATGATCCTTATGGCCAAAGTTATTTAAAACACCTGATTGCCGGACTGGACAATCTCAAATTGACGCTTCCGGAATTGACCCAATACGATGAGAATATCCGGGCTCATTTAAGCGTAATCAATAAAAACCGTTCTGATCCAATCATTCTTCGCTATTTTCAGTATCTTTCGCTGCTTTACACAGAAATTGTTCTGGACCGGCTGTTTAACACACCCCATCAGTTATTGCAGGATTTAAATGCCTACGTAGCGCATCATAATTCTGCTAATAATGCGGGGCAGCCGCAGGAAGATCCTTTTACGAAAAATGATCTCACGAAACTGGCTTATTGGATGGCAACCGGCAGCGGCAAGACCTTAATAATGCATATAAACTATCTGCAGTTTCTGCATTATAATAAGAAACCGCTTGATAATATTCTGTTAATCACACCGCCAGGCGAAGCACTGAGTGAACAACATCTATCTGAATTGGTATTATCCGGCATTCCTTGTCGGCGTTTTCAGGCGGATCAAACCGGTCTTTCTTTGGGTAGAAATATTGTTCGGGTAATAGAGATTACAAAACTAACCGAAGAAAAGAAAGGGGAAGGTCTCCGGGTCGATGTAAATTGGTTTGAAGGCAATAATCTGATTTTTGTAGATGAGGGTCACAAGGGTTCCGGAGGCCAGGCGTGGCGTAATCTTCGGGATAAGTTAGGGCAAACCGGCTTTACGTTTGAATATAGCGCTACATTTGGTCAGGCCCTGACCGCCTCCCGTAACGATGAACTGACGGCCGAATATGGGAAGGCCATCATTTTTGATTATTCTTACAAATATTTTTATGGTGATGGGTATGGGAAAGATTTTGATATTCTCAATCTCCGGGATGAAATCTCGGAGGAACAGACAAATATTTTAATGACAGCCAATCTGCTTAACTATTTTGAACAAAAGTATTTGTTTATCAGCAACAGAGATGCCTTCCGCCCTTATAATATTGAATTGCCTTTGTGGGTTTTTGTCGGCAGCAGTGTCAATGCTGTGTTTACGGAAGACAAAAAAAGACGGTCTGATGTTTTGACAGTAGCACGTTTTTTGCATAAATTTCTCGAAAACAAACGGGATTGGTCAGTTAAAACTATTGACAAAATTTTATCGGGAAAATTAAATCTCAAGCGGGAGGACGGCTCTTCGATTTTTGAAAATAAATTTGTTTATCTTCTCCGGTTAAAAAAGGATGCTGCCAAATTATATTCTCTGATTTTATCTTCGATTTTCCATACGACATCGGCAGGCAGTCTTCATTTATGCGATATTCGCGGCAGTGCTGGCGAACTGGGCCTCAAGGCAGGAGAAAGTCAAGGCTATTTCGGCCTTATTTATATTGGCGATACCATCGCATTTAAAAAACTTCTGGAGGCAGATGACGGCGGTATCGTTCTGGAGGAAGATGCCATATCGAAATCCTTATTCGAGCAGATCAATCGTCCGGATTCTTCAATTCATATCCTGATTGGTGCCAAGAAGTTTATGGAGGGCTGGAGCAGTTGGCGGGTATCCAATATGGGCCTGTTGAATATCGGCAAACAGGAGGGATCATTAATTATCCAGCTATTCGGCCGCGGTGTTCGGCTTCTGGGCAGAGACCGCCTACTCAAACGCAGTGAAGCATTGGATGGAGAACACCCCGATTATATTAAACTGCTTGAAACATTGAATATCTTTGCAGTGCGTGCAAATTATATGTCTATGTTCAGGGATTATCTGGAACGGGAGGGAGTTCCGGTTGAAGGGAAAATAGCAATTCCCTTAAAAATCAAAATTAATCAGGATTTTTTAAAGCAGGGGCTTTTGATTCCGGCTTTGCCGCAGGAGAGATCTTTTATCGAAGAATGCCCGTTATTGTTGCACGCGGATCCAGCGATTAAAGTCCGCGTGGATCTTTCTATAAGGGTGCAGACGTTACAGAGTGCCGCTGCCGGCCTTCAGGCAGCACAGGTACAAGGGGGCCGGGAAATTACAATTCCCAAAGACGCTTTGTTAATGCTGAACTGGGATGATATTTATCTGAAGTGTATGGAATACAAACAGCAGATGGGATTTTCCAATTTGATTATTCAGCCAAATGTTTTACAGGAAATTCTTGATCCGGCTGCTTCAATTTATACTTTGATAGCCGATAATCGGATCAAATATCCCAGTAATATGGAAGATCTGTTTGCCTTAGAGGAAGCGGTGTTGTCCATTCTGCGCCGATACATGGAGCGGTTTTATTATATTCATCAAAATCGCTGGGAATCGAAAAATGCGGTTTATATACCGTTGGATAAATCCCATGAAAACTTTCAGGATCTTACAATTAAATTACCCCGTTCCGAAAAACAGTTAATCAAAGACATTATGAGTCTTATTAAGGAAGCTAAAAAAATCTATACGCAGCAAACACATACATTGCCCAATATCCACTTTGACCGACATTTATATCAGCCCTTGCTGGTATGGAGAGAAGATAAAATCGAAGTTGTTCCTCCACGCCTGGAAGAAAGCGAGGAAAGGTTTGTTGAAGAATTAAAACAATTTGCATTAAACGGCCGTATCCCAGCAGATAAAGAACTTTTCCTCTTGCGAAATCTGGGTAAGGGAAAAGGGATTGGTTTCTTTAATAATTTTGGGGTGTATCCGGATTTTATCCTCTGGATAAAGGAATCAAACGGCCAGAAACTGATTTTTATAGAACCTCATGGGATGCGTCATGAAAAATCCTATAGTCAGGATGACCGGGCACGGCTTCATGAAGAACTAAAAAAACTGGAAGCCGATTTGCACGAGCGAACCAAAACGAAAAATATAAGTTTGGACTCCTATATTATCTCAGCGACGAAATACGATGATCTAAAACCCCATTACGGAGAGGGCGATTGGTCAAAGGATAAATTCACAGAACACCATATCTTGTTTTTTGAGGATGATTATCTTCCGTTAATTTTTGAAAGTACTGTGATTCAAGTAAATTAGGGAGGCATCATGGGGCAAATAGCATTATATTGCCACAAAATAACCGGCGACCTCTTCGCCATCGAGACCGATGGGCAGGGCAACGTCCTGTCCACTTCCGGCCCGCTGCTGTCTAAGGATCTGGACCCCAAGGTGCTCGACTATGACGACTATTGGAACACCGAGATCCAAGCAAAACTCCCCGACTTCGAACGTATCACTAGATTCGACTACCTCGAACTTCTACGCCAGAATGGCTTCGTCACTCAGTTTAATCAAAAACACTTATTTTAGTTGGAGGATTTTTATGGCTGCCAGTCAACTGCGTTTAATCAAGCATTGTGCTGAATATCTGCCTCAGAACGAAGTACACCGCATCCCCAGACGAACGCGCGGAATTTATGTCCTGTACAAATACCGTCCCAAAACAAAAATGTACGATGTAGTCTATATCGGTATGGTAGGTGGTGAGGTAAAAGCTGGAATTGGCGGCCGTTTATATTCTCACATCAACAAAAAAGGCCGTCACTGGACACACTTTTCTGTTTATGAGGTCTGGGATAACATCCGGGAAGAAGAGGTACGCGAGTTGGAAGGTATTTTGCGTCATTTATATCGTTATGATTCCCGTGCGAATAAACTGGCTATACAGAAAAAGTTTATTAGACTCCGTCGTGTCCATAGGCGAACTTTAGAAGAAAACTGGCTGAGGCCTGAGTAAACAAAACTGGGCCAGACACTTTAAATCGGACTACCGAAATCTGTATACTGGAGACTGTAAGTTGAAAAAAATAAAAACTCCTAAATGCCCAGCTTGTGGGTCTGCAAAAGTGGTGGTGATTGTGTACGGATTGCCTCTTCCCAAGGCGTTTGAGATGGAGGAAAAGGGCCTTGTTAAACTCGGCGGCTGCTGTATCGATGACGATTCTCCCCGCTGGCACTGCAACGACTGCCAGCATGACTGGGGCAAAATGAAAATATAATAAGATCATAGACAATTTTTGTAAAAAAGGAAAGATTTTCGTATGATTAAAACATTGTTTGACCGCTTGGATAGTTGGCGGCATTTACCGAATTATCAACTTGAACGCAGGGCGGATGTATTTTTCTCATTATATTTACAACATGTACTACAATCCAGGCTTGGCTTTGAAATTAGCCCAGTCATTATCCCTGAGTTCCCTGTGCGCATTGGTACGATCTACCCCCATATCGATATAGACAAATCTTATAAAGTTGACTATGCCTGTTTTTCTGCTGATAAGAAGACAGTGGTCTTTGTAGAATTAAAAACAGAGGGGCAGTCCAGGCGCAAAAGCCAGGATAAATATCTTTTGGCTTCCTGCGCTATAGATTTTTCTGCTCTTATTGAAGGTGTGATAAAGATATTTCAGGCTACCCAATCAAAGCATAAATACTTCTATTTATTGAGCGAACTTGCGCACGCTGGTTTCCTTACTATCCCCGCAGAAATGTGTGAGGCCATTCAAAACGACAGATTGCTCGATATCCGTGTCATAGTGGATAATATCCGAATTTTAAAGTGCCCTCAAAAATCGAAAATAATCTATATACAGCCCAATGGAGAAGGGCCGGATACTATTTCTTTTGAGGAATTTAAAGCGGCCGTAGATACGTATGATGATCCGGTATCCAAAAGATTTGGTCAATCCCTTGAAGAATGGAGTACAGTTAAAGCCGGACATAAATAAAATAAAAACGTCTGCGGTACTAAAGAGACCCGAAGGTCTCTGCCGCAGACGATAGAAGGAGCTGAAGTTTCATGTATTTTATCAAATACCCCTTTTCTGGTCAATCCCCATTTATGCCATTTCCCTGCGCATAAAAAACCGCCTGCGACGCAGAAGGAGGAGGAAGTTTTGTGGAACTTCCCAGGGCTACAAGCCGCAGGCGGCAGAAGGAGCTACTATTTCCTCCTATCTTATCAAATATCCTGTTCCTTGTCAATCCCCAGCCACTTAAAATTTCATGAAAAGATCACTATGAATATCAGCATGGCTGGGTATTTTTTTATCAGGAAATCGATACTTATCTCCCTGAATCTTGTTCTCACCCCACCTTCACTATCGCCTCCAGCGCCTTTTGCTGGTCCTGCTCGGCATAGACCTCTGTAATTGCTGAGGATCGATGGCCCAGGATGATTCGGGCGGTTTCCAGGCCAAACTCCTTACGCAGGAACGTGGCGGCGTTGTGGCGTAACTGGTGCGGGTGCCAGTGCTGCTCAGGTTTCCACTGTGCAAATTCCTCATCCGACATCCCTTTTGGCCGGAATGCCTTCTTGATGGCCTTGGCGATGGAATGGCCATAGCCGGTCACTGTATAGTGTTTACCGGCCTGTCGCAGGGGTTTGTCTTTGACATTAGTACCCGGCCCATTGCCCAGGTGCAGGGGGGTCTTGCGGCTGACAAAGTTTTGCTGCCGCCATTCGGCCACGGCCTCTTCTGGTGAGAAACAATATGCATCTGCCGGTCGCAGAAGAAACGGCCGCAGGATTGCCTGCGCACGAGGGCCAAAGTAAATGATCTTGGAAAAGCCATGATGTAAGGTCTTATGCTGGGCAGGGCGGTACAGCCAAATCCTGCCTGATGTATCCATATCGCACGGCCGCAGGATCACCAGTTCCCCGCTGCGGGCACCGGTCAGCAATTGAATCTGGATCAGCGCCCAGACCTGAGGGGTCACATAGGGCTCGACCGCATCAATATATTCCTGCGGCACCGGACCTATCGGCAAGGTCTCCTTGGCCTCGCTGCGGCCCTTGGGAAGCCCTTTGACCGTTTGCAGAGCGTGATAAACGCTGGGTGCAATCAATTCCTTCTCCGCGGCCCAGCGGAAGATCATCTTGATACGCCCGACCATTTTATTGATATTGCTGCGGCATAAGCCCTTCTGCACCAAGTAGTGGCGTACCGCCACAAGGCCGCGCGGTCCAAACTCGACCGCTGGCGTACTTCCATACAGGAATTGGAGTGGCTTTAATGCCTGCCGAAAGTTGTTGATTTCATAAGTCGGCGTTCTATCGAGATGAACATAATACCGCTGGGCATGTTCCCAAAACCGGGCGATGATTTCATTGATGGTAATATCGTTGGGCGGCTGGTCCACCTGTTTTCCGGCCGCCAGCCATTCGGCGATGACCTGATGATACTGTTGATTTGCCTCGGCTGTTCCATACGGACCAAAATAAACGGCCCTTTCATTTAAAACAGAATACGCTTGTCCACTGGCTTTGTGGTGGCGCAGTTTTGGAATTTGCGTGGTCTTCTTGGCTTTCACGGCCTGTCCCTTTCAAAAAAGAGTATAATACTGCTTTTTTATAAAGAGTTACGACCGCGATGCCCGGTGGCATGTAACCATAAACCTTGGTTTCAGCGTAACTTACGCCAACTCCCCGAGCAGGGCTCGAACCTGCGACCTAGCGGTTAACAGCCGCTCGCTCTACCTATTGAGCTATCGGGGATTCACTCA
>Ga0116183_1006367_pt1 | contig 10857 bp, 6 predicted proteins | sample AD_UKC078_MetaG_FD_89753 | JGI IMG/M metagenome (GOLD analysis project Ga0116183, IMG submission 89753) | Active sludge microbial communities of municipal wastewater-treating anaerobic digesters from USA - AD_UKC078_MetaG | ecosystem: Engineered > Bioreactor > Anaerobic > Digestate | place: USA...
CGAACCGTACAGTTCAAGATTTACCGCTACGATCCGGATAAGGATGACAAGCCGTACATGCAGGATATTTCTGTCGAGCTCGAAGAGTCCGACAAGAAGCTGCTGGATGCATTGGTGCGTTTGAAGGCCAAGGATGACACGCTGTCATTCCGCCGCTCCTGCCGCGAAGGCGTGTGTGGCTCCGACGCCATGAACATCAACGGCAAGAACGGCCTGGCCTGTCTGACCAGCATGGATGACATCGTCCAGCCGATCACCCTGCGTCCGTTGCCCGGCCTGCCCGTCATTCGCGACGTGATCGTGGACATGACCCAGTTCTTCAAGCAGTACCACTCGATCAAGCCGTACCTGATCAACAACGATCCGGTTCCTGAGCGTGAACGGCTGCAATCGCCGGAAGACCGGGAAGAGCTCAACGGTCTCTACGAATGCATCCTCTGTGCGTGTTGCTCCACGAGCTGCCCGTCGTTCTGGTGGAATCCCGACAAGTTCGTCGGTCCGGCCGGCCTGCTTGCGGCTTATCGCTTCCTCGCTGACACCCGTGATCAGGCAACGAGCGAGCGTCTGGACAATCTGGAAGATCCGTACCGTCTGTTCCGTTGCCACTCCATCATGAACTGTGTCGATGTTTGCCCGAAGAATCTGAATCCGACCAAGGCAATCGGCAAGATCAAAGACATGATGGTTCGTCGCGCGGTATGACGCTCAACAGGGGGCGTGTGCGCTGGCAGTGCCGTCGGGCTCTTCTTGAACTCGATCTGGTGTTTACACGTTTCCTCGATAGGCACTTTGACCATCTCGACGATGGTCAACTGGCTGATCTCGATGACCTGCTGATTGTTGAGGACCATGATCTGTGGGCCATGATCAACGGCAGTCAGCCGGTTACGAATGAACGCTGGAATGGAATGGTTGAATTGCTGCGGGAAACCTGACGTAGCAATAGGCCGCTAGGTAGCTGGAGTTTCAACAGGGAAAAGGGACAAAACATGACTACGCAACGCACTGCTGCACTGACCATTGATGGCAAGTCCGTAGAGTTTCCGATCATGTCGGGGACGCACGGCAACGATGTGATTGATATCCGCACCCTCGGCGGAAAGACCGGGTACTTCACGTACGACTCCGGCTTCCTGTCAACCGCCAGCTGCCAGTCCACGGTCACCTACATTGATGGTGACAAGGGCGAGCTGCTGTACCGCGGCTACCCCATCGAGCAACTGGCTGAACAATGCAACTTCCTTGAAGTGACTTACTTGCTGAAGAACGGTGAGCTGCCGAACGCCAAGCAAAAGGTCGAATTCGAGAACACCATCAAGACCCACACGATGGTTCACGAGCAACTGGCGCGCTTTTTCTCCGGTTTCCGTCGTGATGCCCACCCGATGGCCGTGATGGTGGGTGTGGTTGGCGCCTTGTCGGCGTTCTACCATGACGCAATGGACTTCGCTGATGTCGAGCACCGCAACATCAGCTTCAACCGCATCGTTGCCAAACTGCCGACGATTGTGGCGATGACCTACAAGTACTCGACGGGCATGCCCTTCATGTACCCGGACAACGAGCTGGACTACACGTCCAACTTCATGCGCATGATGTTTGGCAATCCGTGCGAAAAGTACGTGCCGAACCCGGTTCTGGTCCGCGCTCTCGACATGATCTTCACGCTGCACGCCGATCACGAGCAGAACGCTTCCACCTCCACGGTGCGTCTGGCCGGCTCTTCCGGTGCCAACCCGTTTGCCTGTATCGCTGCCGGCATCGCCTGCCTGTGGGGTCCGGCGCACGGTGGTGCGAACGAAGCCTGTCTGAACATGCTTGAGGAAATCGGCGATGTGTCCCGCGTTGCCGAGTACATCGCCCGTGCCAAGGACAAGAACGATAGTTTCAAGCTGATGGGCTTCGGTCACCGCGTCTACAAGAACTTCGACCCGCGCGCCAAGCTGATGCGCAAGGTCTGCTACGACGTGTTGAACGAACTCGGCCTTGAAAATGACCGTCTCTTCAAGCTGGCCATGGAGCTGGAAAAGATCGCTCTGGAGGACCCGTACTTCGTCGAGAAGAAGCTCTACCCGAACGTGGACTTCTACTCCGGCATCGTGCAAAAGGCCCTCGGCATCCCGACCGACATGTTCACCTGCATCTTCGCGCTGGCCCGTACGGTCGGCTGGATGACGCAGTGGGAAGAAATGATTACCGATCCGGAATACAAGATCGGTCGTCCGCGTCAGCTTTACGTTGGCGCCGCTCGCCGCGACGTCACGCCGCTGGCCGAACGCGGCTAAGATTGCCCGGAGGGGGAGGGGGAAACAAGAGAAGTGATAACGGGGTGGTCCCAAGCATGAGGCCATCCCGTTTTTGCTTGTCTGGAAGCGTCAAATGATCAGGGAATTCTCCCCACCGCAAGCAAGTACATCCAAAAAGACAAGATAAAAGCCAGGTGGTCGCCCATGATGAAACAGCTTTTTGAAAGCTCCCAGCTGTTCGGCAGTAATGCGCCGTTCATTGAAGAGCTTTACGAGAACTATCTCGATAATCCGGATTCCGTCTCCGACGAGTGGCGGAGCTACTTCGATGCACTGCAGAACACGCCGGGCAATGGCCGTGACGTTGCCCACTACCCGATCATCAACGCCTTTGCCGATATGGCGAAGCGTGGTCCGGTTCGCACGGTGGTTTCCGGTGGTGCCGATCAGAAGCAGGTCAGTGTTCTGCAACTCATCAATGCGCATCGCTTCCTCGGTACCCGCTGGGCGCAGCTTGATCCGCTCAAGCGCACAGAGCGCCCCGAGATCCACGAACTGGAGTTGTCCCACTACGGCTTCACCGAAGCCGATCTGAACCAGACCTTCAACACCGGTTCCTTCCATGGTTTGCCGGGTGATCACGCCACGCTGCGTGAAATTCTGGATGCGGTTCGTCAGACGTATTGTGGCTCCATCGGCGCCGAATACATGTACATGACGGAAATCGCCGAGAAGCGCTGGATCCAGGCGCGCCTTGAGCCGACCCGTGGCCGTCCGGTTTTCCCGGCAGACCACCAACGGCGCATCCTCGAGCGCCTGACGGCGGCCGAGACCATGGAACGCTACTTGCACACCAAGTACGTTGGTCAGAAGCGTTTTTCGCTGGAAGGTGGCGAAAGCACCATTGTCGCGATGGACGAGCTGATCCGCGTCGCGGGTAGCAAGGGCGTCCAGGAGATCGTCATCGGCATGGCCCACCGCGGTCGTCTGAACGTGCTCGTGAACACCCTTGGCAAGTCGCCGAGCATGCTGTTTTCGGAGTTCGAGGGCAAGGCTGCCTCTGACCTGTCGGCTGGCGACGTCAAGTACCACATGGGTTTCTCCAGCGATGTGATGACCTCTGGCGGTCCGGTCCACCTGACCCTTGCGTTCAATCCGTCCCACCTGGAAATCGTCAACCCGGTGGTTGAGGGCTCCGTTTACGCCCGTCAGATCCGTCGGGGTGCAAACGGCAAGGCGGAAATCATCCCGGTCATCATCCACGGTGATGCGGCAGTTGCCGGCCAGGGTGTGAACCAGGAGATGCTGAACTTCGCACAGACCCGCGGCTATGGCACGGGCGGCACGATTCACATCGTGGTTAACAACCAGATCGGCTTCACAACCTCCGATCCCCGCGACTATCGTTCGTCCCTGTATTGCACCGACATCTTCAAGATGGGCGAGGCGCCGATCTTCCATGTGAACGGGGATGATCCGGAAGCCGTGGCCTTTGTCATGGGCATGGCTGTGGAGTATCGCCAGGAGTTCAAGAAGGACGTCGTCGTCGACATCGTCTGCTATCGCAAGCTGGGTCACAACGAGGCCGACGAGCCGATGGTGACGCAGCCGCTGATGTACAAGAAGATCGCCAAGCACCCCGGTACCCGCAAGATCTACGCTGAAAAGCTGGTGGCGCAGGGCGTCTGCACGAGCGACGAGCCCGACGAGATCATCAAGGACTACCGCGCCGCACTGGACAAAGGCGAGCTGCTGTCCAACCCCGTCCTGTCAGACTTCAAGCGTCAGTTCGCTCAGGACTGGGCGCCTTACGCCGGCAAGAAATACACCGACAAGTGCGACACCAAGGTTCCGATGGCCGAACTGAAGCGCCTGTCGCAGTCGCTGACCACTACCCCCGACGGCTTCACCCTGCACCCTCGCGTGAAGAAGATCATCGATGACCGCAAGGCCATGGGTGAGGGCACGCTGGCTTTCGACTGGGGCATGGCCGAGAACCTGGCCTATGCCAGTCTGGTGGTTCAGGGCTTCGGTATCCGTTTGTCCGGCGAGGACGTCGGTCGTGGCACCTTCTTCCATCGGCACGCTGCGCTGCACGACCAGAACCGCGATCAGTGGCATGACGGTACCTTCTATCCTCTGCAGAACATCCGCGAAGGTCAGGGGCCGTTCTACTGCTACGATTCCGTGCTCTCCGAAGAGGCTGTGCTGGCCTTTGAATATGGGTATGCGTCGGCCGAGCCGAATCAGCTCGTGATCTGGGAAGCGCAGTTCGGTGACTTTGCCAACGGCGCCCAGGTGGTGATGGACCAGTTCATCAGCTCCGGCGAGGCCAAGTGGGGCCGTCAGTGCGCGCTGGTCATGATGCTGCCGCACGGCTATGAAGGTCAGGGGCCGGAACACTCGTCCGCCCGTATCGAGCGCTACATGCAGCTTTGCGCCGAGATGAACATGGAAGTGTGCATCCCGTCTGGCCCGTCGCAGATTTTCCACCTGCTGCGTCGCCAGGCCTTGCGCAAACTGCGCAAGCCGTTGGTGATCATCACGCCGAAGTCCCTGCTGCGTCACAAGGACGCGATTTCGTCGATTGACGATCTGTCCAGTGGAACTTTCCAGACCGTCATCGGTGAAGTTGACGAGCTGGAGGTCGAGAAGGTCAAGCGCGTCGTGATCTGCTCCGGCAAGATCTACTATGAGTTGCTGGCGCACCGTCGGGCCAATGACATCAAGGACATTGCGATCGTTCGTCTGGAACAGCTCTATCCGTTCCCGGCCGAGGCTTTCGCCGCCGAGGTGAACAAGTACCCCAACGCCAAGGAAGTCGTATGGTGCCAGGAAGAGCCGCGCAATCAGGGCGTGTGGTACTGGCTGGCTTCCCGTCATCACCTGGACAGTGCGCTCGGAGACACGCACAAGTTCCTGTTGGTGTCCCGTCCGGCTGCTGCATCGCCGGCCGTGGGTTACTACGCCAAGCACAATGCGCAACAAAAGGCAGTTATCGAAAATGCGTTCGGCGAAATCAAAGCCTGATGCCAATGTCCGTGCCGAACTGAAAAATAGGGAGAAAACATGCTGATCGAAGTCAAAGTGCCGCAATTGTCCGAGTCCGTTTCCGAAGCCACGCTGGTCAGCTGGCACAAGAAGGAAGGCGACGCCGTTTCCCGTGACGAAAACCTGATCGATATCGAAACCGACAAGGTCGTGCTGGAAACCCCGGCACCCGCTGCTGGCGTGCTTGTGAAGATCGTCAAGAATGGCGGCGAGTCCGTCAGCTCCGGCGAAATCATCGCGACCATCGACACCGAAGCCACCGTTGCTGCCGGCGCACCCGCCGCTGCCGCCGCTGCTCCGGCCGCCGCTCCGGCGCCGGCCGCTGCTTCAAGTGCCGCCAGCCCGTCCGCCCGCAAGATCCTCGACGAGAAGGGTATTGCGTCCGGCGACGTATCCGGCACCGGTCGTGGCGGTCGCGTGACCAAGGAAGATGCCGTCGCTGCGCAGCCCAAGGCGGCAGCTCCGGCTGCGGCCCCTGCTGTGGCAGTCGCCTCCGGCGACCGTGCCGAACAGCGCGTTCCGATGACCCGTCTGCGTGCCCGCATCGCCGAGCGCCTGATCCAGTCGAAGAACGAAAACGCCATCCTGACCACCTTCAATGAAGTGAACATGGCCCCGGTCATGGCCCTGCGCAAGCAGTACGCCGACAAGTTCGAGAAGGCGCACGGCGTCCGTCTGGGCTTCATGGGGTTCTTTGTGAAGGCTGCAGTTGCCGCCCTCAAGAAGTTCCCGATCCTGAACGCTTCGGTTGATGGCAATGACATCGTCTACCACGGCTACATCGACATCGGTATCGCTGTCGGTTCGCCCCGTGGCCTGGTGGTGCCGATCCTGCGTGATGCCGACCAGATGTCCATCGCCGACATCGAGAAGAAGATCGCCGAGTTTGGCCAGAAGGCCAAGGATGGCAAGATCACCATGGAAGAGCTCACCGGTGGCACCTTCTCCATCTCCAACGGTGGCGTGTTCGGTTCCATGATGTCCACCCCGATCATCAACCCGCCCCAGTCCGCGATCCTCGGCATTCATGCCACCAAGGACCGTGCCGTGGTGGAAAATGGTCAGGTTGTGGTGCGTCCGATCAACTACCTCGCCATGTCCTACGATCACCGCATCATCGACGGCCGCGAAGCCGTGCTCGGTCTGGTGACCATGAAGGAAGCCCTGGAAGATCCGGCCCGTCTGATCCTGGACGTTTGATCTCACTGACCTGAGAGGCACGGCCGCGGCGGGTTTCCTGCCGTTGCCGTGCCTTGTTTCAATCCGAACAAGGAAAAAAACAATGGCGAAGCAATTCGACGTTCTGGTCATCGGCGGTGGTCCCGGTGGCTATGTGGCGGCAATCCGTGCTGCACAACTCGGCTTCAGCACCGCCTGTGCCGAATCCAATCCCTATGCCGATCCGAAGGGCGAGCCTCGCCTGGGCGGCACCTGCCTGAATGTGGGCTGTATCCCCTCGAAGGCGCTGCTGCACACTTCGCACCTTTTCGAGGAAGCTGGTCACAGCTTTGCCGACCAAGGCATCACCGTGAGCGCGCCGAAGATCGACGTGCCGAAGATGATTGCCCGCAAGGCCAAGGTGGTGGATCAACTCACCTCCGGCATCAAGGGTCTGTTCAAAAAGAGCAAGGTCACCTTCCTGCAAGGCCATGGCAGCTTTGTCGCCCAGGGCGGCGCCGGCTGGCAGGTCAAGGTTGGTGAGGAAATCGTGGAGGCCAAGCACGTCATCGTTGCGACCGGCTCCACCGCCCGTCATCTGCCGGGCATTCCGGTCGACAACAAGCTCGTCTGCGACAACATCGGCGCGCTTGAAATTGACGCCGTGCCCAAACGCCTCGGCCTCATCGGCTCCGGCGTGATCGGTCTGGAAATGGGCTCGGTGTGGAAGCGCCTGGGTTCGGAGGTCACGATTCTCGAAGCCATGGACAGCTTCCTCGGTGCTGCCGACCAGGACGTCGCCAAGGAAGCCCTCAAGCTGTTCACCAAGCAGGGTCTGGATATCAAGCTGTCCGTCAAGGTTGGCCAGGTAAGCGTTGGCAAGAAGTCGGTGACTGTCGAGTACGAAACCAAGGATGGCGCACAGACGGCTGAGTTCGACCGCCTGATCGTTTCTGTGGGTCGTATCCCGAACACCGCCGGCCTCAATGCCGAAGCTGTCGGCCTCAAGATCGACGAGCGCGGCATGATCGACGTGGATGGCCACAACCGCACCAACCTGGCCAATGTCTGGGCGGTGGGTGATGTGGTACGTGGTCCGATGCTGGCCCACAAGGCCATGGAAGAAGCGGTTGCGGTTGCCGAAACCATTGCCGGTCAGAAGGGCCACACCAACTTCGACACCGTACCGTGGGTGATCTACACCTCTCCGGAAATTGCCTGGGTTGGCAAGACCGAACAGGCCCTGAAGGCGGAAGGTGTGGAATACCGCGTCGGCAAGATCCCCTTCGCAGCCAACGGCCGTGCGTTGGGTACCGGTGATTCTTCCGGCTTCGTCAAGATGCTGGCCGACGCCAAGACCGACCGCATCCTGGGTGTGCACATCATCGGCGCCAACGCATCCGAACTGATCGGCGAAGCCGTGGTGACCATGGAGTTTGCCGGTGCGTCCGAAGATCTGGCGCGCATCTGCCATGCTCACCCGACCCTGTCGGAAGTGGTGCACGAAGCCGCGCTGGCGGTGGACAAGCGTCCTCTGCACTTCTGATCGCTAGTGGGCCGGTTCGCCGGTCCGTGCGTCAGGCGGGGGTGGTCAGGCGGTAAAATGCCTTGCCACCCCCTTTTCCATCCGTTGCACCGATAAGCCGTTTCACGACAATGCCCCACCGAATTCTCAAGGTTGCCGAACTCGGCATGCTCGACGCCTACGATGCGACCCTCAAGGCCCGCGGTTTCAAGTCCGACCCGGCCCAGCGCGCGGCAGCTCAGCGCCTGCAGGGCCTGTACGGCGAGCTTGTGGCCTTCAAAGCGGCACGGCGGGGCACCATCCGCAAGCTCCTTTCGCGGCCGAAGCAACCGCGCAGCGTGTATTTCTGGGGTGGCGTAGGGCGCGGCAAGAGCTTTCTGATGGACTGTTTCTATGACTCCGTGCCCTATGCGCGCAAACGCAGGGTGCACTTCCATGCTTTCATGCAGGAAGTCCAGAACGACCTCAAGAACCTCAACAACGAGGCCGATCCGCTGCAAAAGGTGGCCGACCGCATTGCCCGCCAGACGCGCCTGCTGTGCTTCGACGAGTTCCACATCTCGGACATTGCCGACGCAATGATCCTCGGCCGGCTGCTCGAGGCCCTGTTCGCCCGCGGCACGGTGTTCGTGATGACTTCCAACTACCCGCCGGAAGGGCTCTACCCGAACGGACTGCAGCGTATCAACTTCCTTCCGACCATCGAGTTCATCAAGCGCCGCTTCGATGTGGTCGAGGTGGATCACGGAACCGACTACCGCCTGCGGACGCTCGAACAGATGGATGCCTTCCTGATGCCCGCCGACGATGTTGCCGACAGGCATCTGGCTGCCGATTTCGAGAAGATCGCCGGAACCAAAGGCGAACCGGGCGAGATCGAGGTGCTGGAGCGTAAGCTCAAGGTCCAGCGCCAGGCTGCCGGTGTGATCTGGTTTGACTTCGACACCCTGTGTGGCGGCAATCGCTCACAGAACGATTACTTGGAGATCGCCCGCGAGCACCACACACTCATTTTGTCCCGCGTGCCGAAGATGAGCGCCACCATGGCCTCTGAAGCCCGACGTTTCACCTGGCTGATCGACGTGCTTTACGATCACCGCGTCAAGCTGCTGGTCAGTGCCGAGTGCCAGGCCTACGACCTGTACGTGGAGGGACGCCAGGCCAGCGAGTTCCACCGCACGGTCAGTCGCCTGATGGAAATGCGCTCCCGCGACTATCTCGCCGAAGCACACCGGGTGGAATAAGAAATAGAAAGGGTCGGGTGCGACGCGATGGCGTAAAGTGCGCGCCGCACTCCCTTCCTGAATCATGAATATCGAAACCGCCTTTGCCGTCGACGGCCCTCTGGCTACGGCGATCCCCGGATTTGCCGCGCGCCCCCAGCAACTCGAGATGGCGGAGCGGATTGCGGCTGCCCTGAAGGATAACGGCGTGCTGGTGGCAGAAGCCGGCACCGGCACCGGCAAGACCTACGCTTATCTGGTGCCGGCGCTGTTGAGTGGCGGCAAGGTGATCATCTCGACGGGCACCAAGACGCTCCAGGACCAACTCTTCAACCGCGATTTGCCGACCGTGCGGGCAGCCTTGAAGGTGCCAGTCAGCGTCGCCCTGTTGAAGGGGCGTGCCAATTATGTGTGCCATTACCATCTGGCCCGCAACCTGATTGACGGGCGTTTCCAGAACCCCCAGGACGCCGTGCATCTGCGAGCCATCGGGCGTTTCATGGAAATCACCCAGACCGGCGACAAGGCCGAGTGCCCCGAGGTGCCCGAAGATGCCGTCGCGTGGATGTATGCCACCTCGTCGCGGGACAACTGCCTCGGCCAGGAATGCCCGGACATCAAGGAGTGCTTCGTCGCCGCGGCCCGTCGGGCCGCCATGGATGCCGACGTGGTGGTGGTCAATCACCACTTGTTCTTCGCCGACGTGATGCTCCGCGACGAAGGCATGGGCGAACTGCTGCCGGCCTGCAACGCGGTGATTTTTGACGAGGCCCACCAGTTGCCCGAAACCGCCAGCCTGTTCTTCGGCGAGAGCGTGTCCACCTCGCAACTGCTCGAACTGGCTCGCGACACCCGCTCCGAAACCGTGGCAGCCGCCCGTGACTGTCTCGATCTCATCGAAGCCACCCGCAAACTCGAAAAAGCCGCCCGCGATCTGCGCCTGTCGATCACCACCGACAACGCCCGTTTCGGCTTTGCCCAGATGGAGGACAACAAGTCCTTCCACGAAGCTGTCGAAATGCTCGACACCGAGCTGGCCGAATTCTGCGCCATCGTCGAAACCCAGGCCGAGCGCTCGGAAGGCCTTGCCAACTGCCTGCGCCGCACTCAGGAACTGCAGGAAATCCTGGCCCGCTGGATCAAGCCCGAGAACACCGACTGGGTGCGCTGGGTGGAAGTGTTCAGTCAGTCGCTGTCGCTCAACGCCACGCCGCTCTCCATCGCCAGCATTTTCAAGCGCCAGATGGACGGCCACCCGCGGGCGTGGATCTTCACCTCGGCAACCCTCGCCGTTGGCAAGGACTTCGGGCATTACTGCCGTGAGCTGGGTCTGCACTGGGTCGAGCCGCCCATCGATACCGCCGTGTGGGGCAGCCCCTTCGACTATCCGCAGCAGGCCGTGCTGTACGCCCCGCAGAACATGCCCGAGCCGAACAGCCCGGAGTATCCGGATGCAGTGGCGAAGGTGGCCTTTCCGCTGATTCGCGCGGCCCATGGGCGTACCTTCGTGCTGTGCACTTCGCTGCGCGCCATGCGCCGTATCCACGAATTGATCGCCGAAGACCTGGCCCGCGAGAATCTCGACTTGCCTTTGCTGATCCAGGGTGAGGGCTCGCGTACCGAACTTCTCGAGCGTTTCCGGCGCCTTGGCAAC
>Ga0116183_1006388_pt1 | contig 10829 bp, 7 predicted proteins | sample AD_UKC078_MetaG_FD_89753 | JGI IMG/M metagenome (GOLD analysis project Ga0116183, IMG submission 89753) | Active sludge microbial communities of municipal wastewater-treating anaerobic digesters from USA - AD_UKC078_MetaG | ecosystem: Engineered > Bioreactor > Anaerobic > Digestate | place: USA...
ATACCGATTCTTCCATTGGCATCTCGAGTTCCCACACATCTTCCCCACTAGTTCGCCGGAGGACGACACCCTCAACAATGCGACCGGCTGGTACGGAGGATTCTCCGTCGTGATCGGTAATCCTCCCTTCCGTAAATTGTCGGGGTGTTGTGGCAGCTTCTGTTGCTGTGGAGCAACACCAGGAAACGACGGGTTGGCGGCTGTGTTACGCGACGCCGCGTAGCAAGCCCAGCAAAGAGCAGGCGGCGGGGCTCCTTGCCGAGTTTCTCGACCTGGATGCCCGTGAGGATGCGCTGAGTATTCGGCGGGGTCAGCCGTTTCTTCTTGGGCCTGGTGGAAGCCCCGACGTCGACGTCCTGGAGTTTTTCCGGTCGCGATCGTTTCGGGTGTTGGCGACGGATTCACAAGACTCTTACGCGCTGGATCTGCGCTTGTTTCTGTCGTTCCTGTCGGGTCAGGGCGTGGACTGGCGTACCGCGACGGAATCGGATTTGGAGGACTTCGAGCATTGGCGTCGCCGGGACGGAGGTAATCCTCGGCGGGTCTCCGTGTCAAAGTTTTCCCGCGAGCTCGCCGCCATCGGGAAGTTCTATGGATGGCAGCAGCGGCGCGGAACGGTTGGCACCTCCCCGGTCGCGATGCTTGAGCGCGACGACGCTGCCGGCGAGATCACCTCAACGCCCGCGTTGCGGCCCAAGGCCGTGCGGTCGATTCGCTTGAAATGGCTCACCCCGAAGGCGTATCGACGTTGGCGGGACGTGGGTTTGGCGGGCTATCTCGCTGACGGGACTCGGGATGCGAAGTGGCGGGGCCGCACTGATGGCCGAAATCTGGCCATGTCAGAAACACTGTGGTCGAGCGGATTGCGGCTGCGCGAAGGCGGAACTCTCCTTCTCGGCGAGTTGCCGGAGTTCGAGGTTGAGAACCGCTATGCCCGCGGACGGGTGGGTAAGGCGGTCGCGAAGGGCCGCGGACGGGATTATTGGATCCATGGCCGAGCTCTGAAACTCATTGACAACTATGTGATCTCGGAGCGAGACGCCGCCGTTAGACGGGCCCGCCGGGAGGGCCGCTACGACGCACTGCCTGACCTCAAGATCGTGCAGAAGATCGACCGCTCACGCAGGGTGCACTACCTGAGCCGAAACGGCGAACGGCTCGTAACTCCACTCGATGAGCTCACCTGGAAAGACCGCATGACGTTCTTCGTCAAGGGCGAAGACGGACTAGAGCCATGGATGGTGTGGCTCACCGATGGCGGGATGCCGCTGCCCTACCGAACCTGGGAGGCAGTCTTCTCCGACGCAAGTGATCGCTGCGAGGCAATGGATGTCGACATCCACTGCCACCCCCACATGCTGAGGCACTCGTTCGCGCTCAGGATGCTGATGACCCTGATCTATGCGCACGACCGCCGCATGGGAATCACCGAGGCGGAACGGCGGGAGTTCCGCCTCATCTTCGGCGACCCCTGGGTGCTGGTGCAGACGCTTCTCGGTCACGCGAACCTTGAAACAACCCGGCAGTGGTATCTGGAACCGGTCTCTGGTCTTCAGGTCGAACTGTTTCTCAACGACGACGACCTCGAGGAGTCGTCGGTCGAAGACCTGATCACCCGTGTAGCGCACGCCTCCTCAAAATCCATTGATGCAGAGGAGGTTTGATCGTGCCACCCTCGAGAACGGCTGCCACGCTGCCGCCTGGAAAGTACTCCCGGCCCTCGCGGGTCGACGAAGCATTGAGGGTCGTCAGTTTCACCGACGAGGATGGTGCAACGTGGGACTTCGATTTCAGTGACCTCGCCGCGGCCCCAGGATTGGTGGATGACCTCGTCGCGGCGCTGGTAGCCGGGTCTTCCCCCGGCGGGCGATGGCGTACGCGCAGCACCGTGGATTCGGCGGCAGGGGTGGCGCGGTACCTCGCCGTATACCTATCAACTCACTACCCCGATGTGGCCTCGATCGCTGACATCTCCCCGGAGGTGTGGTGGGCGTGGCGGACCGCAAGGGAGGAGAAGTCCCGCTGGCCGGGAATGGTGAATCTGACCCGTGCGCTGCTCTCGGAATCACCGAAGCTTCAGGAGCTGACCAGACGCGCCATGCGAGCCAAGGCATCCAAGCCCCGGAAGCGATTGCCGCAGAACGATGCTTACAGCGCTGACGAGTTCGCCCGGATCCGCACCGCAGCCAAAGGCCAGGTCAGGCAAGCAGCCGCTCGTATCGAGGCGAATCTGGAAACTCTGCGCAAATACCGACAGTCAGGCGACTCCTCGGTTCCCATCATGAAAGCCCATGGCGGGCTGGTCTGGACGGCAGGATCTGCGCTGGAGTACCTGTCCTCAAAGGGGAGGATGCCGTCGCTCTACCTCGCGCGGTCTGCAGTGAGTAAGGGCGCATTTGACCTTCGAGGAGTGAATTTCCCCGCGCAGGCCATCTTCCCATCAATTCGCGAAATCTACTATCTCATGGTGCTTCTGGTGTGCGAGCGAGGTTTCAACTTATCTGTGATGAATAACCTGACGATCAACTCGTTCACCTCATCAGATCCCAACGGCGAAGAACCCGTCCATACGGTCGATATCGACAAGCCGCGCCGAGGCCCGCACCGCTACAGCGCCGAGATCCTTACCGGCGAGGCCAGCAAGCTGTGGGAGACCGCTGTGAGACTCACACAGCCTTGCCGCGACACCCTGCAATCCCTGGAAACACCCAGCGACAAGCTCTTGATCGCGCACCGGTCGAAGGACATGACCGATGCTGGCTCCTTCCGGACGGATTGGCTCGATGGCGGTATCAGCCACCACAGAATGGCGCCATTGGGACTGCTCGCCGACAATGGATCACCGCTGACTGTCTCCCTTAGCCGGCTGCGACTGTCCGAGCAGGTCCTCAACCAGCGTGCTCGCCAAAACACCGATGCTGTCAGCGAGGACGTTTACCGCAACCGAGACTCCGGCGCGGCCGAGCTCGCGGCCGAAACGATCGTGGAAGGCCAACAGGACGCGCTGCATCACGCCCAGGCCACCGTGGCCGTGCGCTCACTGGATGCAACCGAAATTGCTGCGGCCAGAGACAATCCCGAACCAGTCGCCCTCAAACTCGGCGTGCCCGTCGTCACCTTGAACCTCATCCTCGCCGGGCGACTCGACACCGCAACCTCGGCTTGCGTCGATTTCCTCAATAGTCCGTTCGCCGACGAACCCGGCGATCCCTGTCCAGCATCGTTTCTGAACTGTCTGGCATGTGCCAACGCCGTCATCACGCCCCAACACTTGCCAAGACTGATCACACTCCTTGACGGCCTCGACAACGTCGCGACAATCGTCCCGCCAAGACGGTGGAACCTCAGTTACGCAGAGCACTACGGCCGTCTTTCCGAGGTCATCCGCAACAACGCGACCGGTGCCGAAGTCGCGGCGGCACGGCAGTCCGCCTCCGAGTCCGACCGGAAAGTCATCGAGCAGCTCCTGAGTAGAAACCTGGACGCATGAGCAAAACAGGCCACGCTGAATACCTGCGCAATCCATCCCGTTCCCACCCGGATGTGCCGAGCCCGGTCGTCCAGATCCGATCATCAACCAAGATCGTCCAAGACCTCGATCGCGTACCCGAGGAACGGCGACACGACGTCGGCGTCGTCGGTGACTCTCGTTGGGACCTGACACCGCTCGTGCACAAGAAGACCCTTGCCGGGCGCACTCTGTCGATCGACTTCGAATTATTCCCAGCGGCGTACCGCGACACCGCCAAGTACCTGATCTGGTGCTACATCAATCTGGCGACCCCAGTTACCGATCTCGATCGACCGACGGCAGTCCGCAGCCAGCTCACACCATCCTCAGTGGTGAATGCCGCCCGCGATTTGAGGTCGTGGATGAATTGGCTTGAGGCGCGCAATGTTCTGCGGTTTAGCGAGGTTTCCGACAGCGACTTCGACGGCTACTGCGACGAACTCGGTAGAACAGGGATCGACCGATCCACTATCGCGAACCGGCTTTTCGCCGTCACCAGAGCCTGGCTCTACGCGCCGTACATCTCGCCGGCCGACAGATTGCCCCGACCGACGTGGGAGCGCGGGGAGGGACGTTCCGACGCACTCGGACCGGCAAATTGGTCCAGCGAGAACAAGACTCTGCCGATCCATCCTCAAACGATGTCCGCATTGCTCATCTGGGCCCTGCGGTTCGTCGAGGATTTCAGCGCGGACATCATCGCGGCAAAGGAGCTGAAAGCTGTTCCGCGACAGGTTGGCCCGGAGTTGGCGGGACTCGCACCGTACGACCGCATTCGCCGGTACCTCGATCAGAGGCGTGAGACCACTCAGACTGCCCCTGGATTGCGTTTGACAAGGAAGAACGGAGTCCGTGGCTTCGCCCGAGCCTTCATCGGATGGGAACTAGGGATCGACGCCGAGGAGGTGGCTGGGCTCGGGCTCAAAGACAGCTTGACGCGTGGGCTAGCGCCCATCGACGAGCCAAACCTGCCGTTGGACATCGTTGGAACTGTTGGCGGTGAGACGAAGTGGGTCGAGACGATCAACTTCTACGACGTGGAGACCTTCTGCCGTCACCTCTCGACAGCGGCCTTCGTTGTCATCGCTTACCTCACCGGGATGCGGGGAGAAGAATGCCGAGCCCTTGAACGCGGATGCTGCCGAGAAACCCGGAATGGCGCGACTGGGCAGATTCACTACGAAATCGCGGGCAAGATCTTTAAGTCTGCCTTGGACGAGGAGGGGAACACTGAACCAGCGGGGGCTGAGCGGGAGAGCCCCTGGCTTGCCATCGCTCCCGTCGCCAAAGCCGTCGCCATCATGGAGGCGTTGAGCCCGCACGCCACGCTGCTCTTTCCGACCGAAGCCTTGAGCGTGTTGGAGGCACGCGTGGTCCACAAGGGGGCTGTTCACCCATCCGCGATCAGACAGCGCATCGTCGAGTTCATCGAATGGTGCAACGAGGCAGCGCGACGACTTGGCCGCGACCACGAGGTCATCCCGCCCGATCCCGAGGGCCGGGTAGCGGTAAAAAGATTTCGCCGCACCCTGGCCTGGTTCATCTACCGCAAACCTGGCGGCCGGATCGCCCTGGGCGTCCAGTACGGCCACCTTCGCGGCTACACCACAGACGGCTACGGGTCACGGGTCGCGAGCGGACTGCGTGACGTTTTCCCGATGGAAGAAGCACTCGCCCGGGCCGAGTATCTCGAGGACGCATGCTCGCGGCTGGAAGACGGAGCAGAGGTCACCGGCCCAGCCGCAGGCCGCTACACCGAAGCCTTGCGGCTGTACGGACAAGAGTTTCGGGGCCGCTACATGTCGGGCAAGCAAGCCGCTGCCCTCAGAGCCAACCCGCGGCTCCGCATCTACGACAACTCCGCACGGTTCGTCACCTGCTGCTACGACCAATCCAAAGCTCAGTGCCATCCAGATCGACTGGGGCAGTTGGGAACCGATGAAACACCTGACATCAATCACTGCCAACCCAACTGCGGAAACATCGCCCGCACCGACCGGAACATCGAACAAGCCGCGGCCGCCGTCAGCCGGTACGAGGAAGAGATTGCTGCGCCCATGACCCCCGAGCCGATGCGAGCCCGGCTCGCTCAACGGGTCGAGGCACTTCAGGCCATCATCCAGACCCACAACGAACGGACAGCCTGACATGACCACAGCAACTGAAAGCGTCGCCGAGCGGCGCCAGCGCCAGCAGATCCGAGACGCCATGGACAGGCTCATCGCCGGCACGGCGCTGCACTCCGATGGCAAGCTCACCATCAAGAGCCTCGCCGAGGAGTCCCAGGTCAAGCGGTGGGTACTGACTCACCGCCACACCGATCTGCAGGACGAGTTCCGGGCCCGAATCGCCGACACCACCGGTAACCAGCCACCGGCGCTCAGAAAGCTGCACGACGCCCACGCCGAGGCCACCGAAAAGATCCAGGAACTCCGGGCCGAGCTGGCTGGACTGAAGGCCACCCTGCGCCAGTACGAGCGGGTTGTGCAGGTTCTCGCCCTGGAAAACCATCAGCTCAAGAACCCTGAAATGCGCGGACGATCAGCCACCCTGTCAGCCATACCGACCGGCGCCACCCCGCCCCGCAGTCCGGCCCCGCGACGTCGGCCAATGAAGCCCTGCTCGTGATCGCCTCACGAAGGCAGGACACCGGGATGCCGTTCTACAACAAAACGGACAAACCCCCGACTAGGCTCGGCCAGACCCGGTTAAACCGGGCTGTCCACGGGGAGGGTGGCGTCACGGTGTCTGAGCCTTGGCTCTCGGCGGAGGAGATCGCCGCGCATCTTGGCGTCACTAAGGACACCGTCTACGTATGGATCGCCGACAAGGCGATGCCCGCCCACAAGATCGGCCGGCTGTGGAAGTTCCAGGCCAGCGAGGTCGACGACTGGGTCCGCGGCGGCGGGACCGCCTCGAACTCTCCCCGCCCCGGACGATTGACCACCACAGCAGCAGAACGGAGCGGCCGCGCCGATGGCTAGACCCAAGACCAAAGCCCCCTCGCCGGCCAAGACCCTGGAGCAGACGCTGTGGGAAGCCGCCGACGCACTGCGCGGCAACCAGGAACCCTCCGAATACAAGCACGTCGTGCTGGGCCTGGTCTTCCTGAAATACATCAGCGACCGCTTCGAGGAACGCCGCGCCGCTATCGCCAAGTCACTGTCCGACCCCGACTCCCCGGACTACATCCCCAACGAGAAGCGGCGCGAGCAGTTCATCGAGGACCGCGACGAGTACACCTCCCAGAACGTGTTCTGGGTGCCCGCCGAGGCCCGCTGGCAGCACATCCAGGACCGCGCCAAGCTACCCAGCAGCGGTCAAGACATCGACGCCGCGATGGACCTCATCGAGAAGGAGAACCCGAGCCTGCGCGGAGTGCTGCCCCGCAACTACGCCCGCGAGGGACTGGACAAGACCCGGCTGGCCAAACTGGTCGACCTGATCGGCTCCATCGGGTTTACCGAGACCGACGACCACGGCGCCGACGACGTGCTCGGCCGGGTCTACGAATACTTCCTCGGCCAGTTCGCCGGCAAAGAGACCGGTAAGGAGGGCGGGGCTTTCTATACGCCCCGTTCCATCGTCAAGACCTTAGTCGAAATGCTGGAGCCCTATCAGGGTCGCGTCTACGACGCGGCCTGCGGGTCGGGCGGGATGTTCGTGCAGTCCGCGGAGTTCGTGAAAGCCCACGGCGGCAACCGATCCGCGATCTCGGTCTACGGGCAGGAGTTCACCGATACCACCTGGAAGCTCGCGCGGATGAACCTTGCCTTGCGCGGCATCGAAGCGAATCTCGGCGAACGGTCAGCAGATTCATTCACCGACGACCTACACCCCGACCTCCGAGCCGACTACGTCATCGCGAACCCGCCGTTCAACGTCAGCGACTGGTACAACCCCAAACTCGCCGACGACCCGCGGTGGAAATACGGCACTCCACCGGCGGGCAACGCCAACTTCGCGTGGGTCCAGCACTTCATCTACCACCTAGGACCAAGAGGCACAGCGGGATTCGTATTGGCCAATGGCGCGTTGTCGAAGGCTGGGTCGGAGGGTGAGATCCGCCAGCGCCTTGTAGAGGAGGAGATGGTCGACTGCATTGTCGCCATGCCGGACAAGTTGTTTTTCAACGTGCAACTTCCGGTCACGCTGTGGTTTATCTCCAAGGATCGAGGCGGGAATGGGCACCGAAAGCGCAAGGGAGAGGTTCTCTTTATCGACGCCAGTGGGCTAGGCGACTTGATAACGCGGCGGATACGAGAGCTGAGCGACGCTGACATAGCGAGAATCGCGGATACCTATCATGCGTGGCGCAATCATGACGGCGGATACGTGGACATCCCCGGCTTCGCCAAGTGCGTCAATACGGAGGAGATCAAGCGCCAAGGATTCATTTTGACCCCCGGCCGCTATGTCGGCGCGGAGGCAGTTGAGTTCGATAACGAGACTCTCGATACCAAGATCGAGCGTCTCACAAAGGACTTGGTCGCTGAACTTGATCGAGGGGCGGAGTTGGAAAGCCGCGTTCGAAAAGCGTTGAAGGAACTGCGATGACGGGATTAGTCCAACTGGGTGATGTCGTGACTATCCAGCGCGGTACGACTTATAAGAGTGCGTTGCTCGGACTCGAGGGACCGGTCTTGCTCGGATTAGGGACGATCCAGCGGAACGGGGGATTCCGCGGTGATTCATTGCGAACGTACGGGGGTGCATCTCCCGAACAGTTGCTTGTGAAGCCTGGCGAGATCTATGCGTCGCTGAAGGACGTTACCCAGTCTGCTGACTTGCTGGGGGCTGTCGCCCGACTTCCCGAAGATGCACCGATCGGACGGCTAACACAGGACACCGTTCGTCTGGACATCATTGACAAACGTGTTCCGTCCACCTACCTCTATTGGATTCTCAGAACCCCGCAGTACCGAGATTATTGTAGGGCTCACTTGACTGGAACTACGAACCTTGGGCTCCCACGCGATGATTTTCTTGCATTCGAATTTCCTTCTCCTACTGCAGAGTTGATGGCTCTTGTGGAGTCCATCGAGGCCCTCGATGCGAAAATTTCGTCCAATCAACGCGTGGTTGCGCTGCTCGACAAACGACTAATGCTGGAGTTCCGAAAGACCCGGCGATCCGCGGGAACGGCCAAGTGCGCATTAAGCGAGCTGGCCGAGACGACCAAGGGTGTGTCCTACAGGAGCGTCGATCTCAAACCAGCAAGGACGTCCTTGGTGACTTTGAAGTCATTTGACCGTCGTGGGGGATACAAGCGAGACGGATTGAAGCCCTACACGGGTGATTACAAACCTCAACAGGTCATCGAACCGGGCGAGGTAGTAGTCGCGCAGACTGACCTCACACGCGGAGCTGAAGTTGTTGGCCGTGCGGTCCGTGTGCCCGGTGATGAAACAGCGGACGTCTTGGTCGCCTCCCTTGACTTGGTGATTGCCCGACCCAGGAAGGTGAGCCAAGAATATCTCCTGGGAATACTCACCGATGAAGACTTCCGTGAGCATTGCCGGAGTAGAACGAATGGCACAACTGTCCTGCACCTCGCCGCCGATGCAATTCCAAACTACGAGGCGCCTGTTGCGTCGCCCGAACAGCAATTGGAATACACGCGTTTTGCATCGGCGATCCTCAAACTCGCCGACTCCCGAAATCAGGAGTCCGCAACACTCGCAGCACTCCGCGACGTTCTTCTCCCGGAATTAATGTCAGGCCGCGGCCCTGTTCCTGGAGCTAATCAAGCCCTAGCGGTGATCACGTGAGCGCCGTCGACGAGTCGGTGGTCGAGGAGGCGGCGCTGGAGTGGCTGGCGCAGCTCGGGTACGGGCGGGCCCACGGCCCCAATATCGGACCCGGTGGACAGGATCAGGAGCGGGACACCTTCGAGCAGGTCTACCTGGTCGTTCGGCTGCGGGATGCGTTGCGGCGCATCAACTCCGGTGTCGATGCCGACCTCATCGAGGCGGCGATGAAACGGCTGCAGCGGGCGGAATCTCAAAGCCTGATCGACGAAAACGCCCGCGTGCACAAGTTGATCACCGAGGGTGTGCCGGTGGAGTACCGGGCCGGCGACGGGTCGGTGCGAACAACCAGTGTGCAGCTGATCGACTTCGGCGATCCCGACGCCAACGACTGGCTGGCGGTCAACCAGTTCACCGTCGTCGAGGACGGCAAGACCCGCCGCCCCGACGTGCTGGTGTTCGTCAACGGTCTGCCGCTGGCGCTTATCGAGCTGAAGAACCCGGCCAACGAGGTCGCCACCCTGAAGAAGGCTTACACCAAGATCGGCAACTACCGCAGCGACATCCCGTCGGTGTTCACCGCCAACGCGGTCACGGTGATCTCCGATGGCACCAGCGCGGCGATGAGCTCGTTCACCGGCGGGTTCGAGCACTACGCCCCGTGGAAGACCATCGAGGGCCGAGAAGTGGTCACCGACCGCCCAGCGTTAGCGGTGCTCATTAAGGGGGCGTTCGACCGGCAGCGTTTCCTAGACATCGTCCGAAACTTCATCGTGTTCAGCGACGAAACCGTCACCGACCCGGCGACCGGGCAGAGGACCCGGGCGCTGATCAAGCGGGTCGCCAAGTACCACCAGTATTGGGCGGTCAACGCCGCGGTGGAGTCCACCGTGGTCGCCTCCTCCCCGGATGGGGATCGGCGCGGCGGGGTGGTGTGGCACACCCAGGGTTCGGGCAAGAGCCTGGAGATGGTGTTCTATGCCGCCAAGGTGATGCGCGATCCGCGGATGACTAACCCGACTCTGGTGTTCATTACCGACCGCAACGACCTCGATGACCAGCTGTTCGGCGAGGTGTTCGCCCCCGCCCGGATCCTGCCCGAGGCACCGGAGCAGGCCGGCAGCCGCGACGAGCTGCGCACCCTGCTCACCCGGGCCTCAGGCGGGATCGTGTTCACCACGCTGCAGAAGTTCCGGCCCGGGGAGGATGGCGACCGCAACCCGGTGCTGACCGACCGGCGCAATGTCGTCGTCGTCGCCGACGAAGCCCACCGCTCCCAGTACGGGTTCAGCGACACCCTCGACAGCAGCGGCCGGATCAAAACAGGCCTGGCCCAGCATCTCCGCGACGCGCTGCCCGGGGCGACGTTCCTGGGGTTTACCGGCACCCCGATCGAGTCCACCGACAAGTCCACTCGGGCGGTGTTCGGCGACTGCATCGACATCTACGACCTCACCCGGGCGGTGGAGGACGGGGCGACGGTCAAGATCTTCTACGAGTCCCGGCTAGCGAAGGTGGAACTCAGCGCCGCCGACTACGCCGCCCTGGATGCCGCCGCCGACGAGATC
>Ga0116183_1006389_pt1 | contig 10829 bp, 6 predicted proteins | sample AD_UKC078_MetaG_FD_89753 | JGI IMG/M metagenome (GOLD analysis project Ga0116183, IMG submission 89753) | Active sludge microbial communities of municipal wastewater-treating anaerobic digesters from USA - AD_UKC078_MetaG | ecosystem: Engineered > Bioreactor > Anaerobic > Digestate | place: USA...
AGGGGGACGGTGGCAGGGTTACGCGCAAAAGCGGTGCCGCGACCCGCGCACAGCGCGGCTCTTGTCACCGCACTCCAGGTCCAGTTGTCGGGCTTGCGAAGCACCGGGAGGGACGAGCGTCTGCTCGTCCGGCGGCGTAAACGCCGCCCGCAGAACGGGGCGCACGCTAGTCATACGAGCGGAAGCGTTCGCGCAGCAGGCGGTACAGGCCGCGGATGCCTGTCGGCCAGAGGCGCGTGGGTGTTGTCGCTTCAAGCGCCGTTTCGACATCGTCGGGTAGATCGGCGAGAAAATCCAGTCCGGTGATGCGCTCGATCTCGTCGATCGAGACCAGCGCGGATCGCGCGTAGGCCCGCCACCGGATGTTTTGCGGCATGTAGACCGCGAACGCCCGCAGGCGCGCGCCGCGCTGCGAAACTACGATCTGGTAAAAGGCGGTCGGGATACTGATGCCTGAATGGAGCCGCCTGTCTTCCGGTGAGGGAACGGCGCCGACGATGACCCAAACCGACCCGACGGTATCCGGCCAGATTTCTGAAATGCGGTGTTCAAGTTCATACCAAGGGCCGCGATTCAAACCGGGCCGTTGCGGACAGATGTTTGAGGTCAGAAAGGTCTCGAGCTGAGCCGTCTTACCAAAACGGGAGGCTATGGCGAGATTGGGCACCATGTGGCCGCGGTCATAGCCGCTCTTGGTGTACTCTTTGTGTTGCGGTGAGCGTTTGGCTTGCGGGTCGGGCTTGAAGCTAGAGGGGCGGGGCGGCAGTTCTGTGGGGGGCGTCACCGGGTAGGTACGGTAAGCGGCCCACAGCGGATGCCGCAGCGAGGGCGAGTAACCGACCACGAATCCTGTCTTGCGCAGGATGACGATGTCGTTGGGGGCTGGTTCGCCGATGCGTTTTGGCACGCCTGCACAGGTAATCGTGTTCGTGGACAGTGCTGCAGGGTGCGTGACTTCAACATCTCTGCCGGTCAGACCGAGCGCGTCGGTAAGATCGGCCGACGCGTTGCCGATACGCGCGGCCCACTCAGCCAACGGTGGAGGCAGGTGTTGCGCCTGCACCTGTTGCCAGTAGCGCGGCTGGTGGACATACCAGTTGGTCACCAACGCGACCAGCACAAGCAAGATACTGGCCCAACGGACACAACGGCGGATCAGACGGCGTACCATATACGATCAGGTGGTTGACAGGACGTAGTCGTAACAGTGGGCGAGCGCTTGCTGGAAGTCTTGCGGTGAACGTCGCTCGCGCTTTAAGGTTTCACGGCCGCGCCGGGAGAGTTCTGTGCCCAGACGCGGGCTATCGCAGAGACGCAAGATCCCCGCTGCGAACTCTTTCGGGACCGGGCGTGTGATGACGGCATTCTCGGCTGAGAGGATGGCGCGGTTCGCCGGGGTGTCGGCCGCGACAATCGGCGTACCGGACTTGAGGTAGTCCAAGACTTTGATCGGCGCCGTCACACCAGCGCGGCGCGGCGAGACGAGCACATCCGAAATCGACAGCAACGCGGCAAGCTCTTCGGTCTCAATACGTCCAGGGAAGCAGACCGATTCGTCAATGCCAGCGCGGGTGAGCGCTTGGGTCATTCGCCGGATTTCAGTGGCATCGCCGCCGACGACAACAAAGCGCGCGTTCGGGCAAGCTGACAGTACATGGGGCATCGCATTGAAAAACAGATCGAGCCCCTGAAAACGTGAGTAGGAGCCGACACAGGTGATCAACTTCTGGTCGCGCTCGGTCCGATAACGGGCCATGGCAAGGTTGCGGACTGACGGCGAGATTTCTTCGTCGATTGCCGGAATGTCGGGGATCACACATGCGCGGCTGCGGCAGTCAAGGCGGCTGAACAACTCGATCATCCCTGTGTCGTTACCGATGACAGCGGCCGCATGGCGCAGCGCCCGCCGTTCCAGAATCCGGTGGAGGGTGTGCCAGAAGGGATTGAATCCGTGCGGTCGACTCGGGACGAAGTCTCCCGTGCGCTCAAACACCCACGGCGTTTTTGTCAGGCGACCGGCAATGCCTGTTACGATGCCGCCATCATCGATACCGTGCATCAGAGTGTAGGCGTGGCGGTTACAGGCGGCGACTGCTTTGGCAGCCATGACGACATCCGTCGCAAACCGGCGCAGCGATGGCCCCGGCGGAAGGTTCCGGCAAAAGGGCAGGTGCGGGGTTGAGAGCGACTGCACGCCCGGCATGTCAGGCACGGCGTTGCCTGGCGGGGTCAGGAGGTCAACCGTGTGTCCGAGCGCGACGAGTGCCTCGAGGTCATGGCGCACACGATGGCTGGCCCCGCGCCATGGAACGAAGGGAGTCGAAGAGACAAACAGGATACGGGGCATGGCAAAAAGTCTGTAGTGAAAGAGCGGGATGGCGATCCGTCCCGCTTTTTTCGTCAATAGTCTTTGTCGTCGGGTTGCTCGATCGTCTTGAGTAGGCGCTCCACAAGGACGGTCGTCGAGAGCCCCTCTGAGTCGGCTGCGAAGTTCGCAATGATGCGGTGACGCAGAACCGGAACCGCCGCTTTCACCACATCGTTGCAACTTACGTGGATGCGTCCCTCCAGCACGGCACGCGCTTTGGCGGCCAGCACGAGAAACTGTCCGGCACGCGGTCCAGCGCCGTTCGAGACGTATTTCTTAATGAAGTCCGGGCTCTTGTCATCCTGCGGCCGTGTGGCACGTGCGAGGCGCACCGCATATTTGATGACGTGGTCAGAGACGGGAATCTTGCGCACGACCGCCTGAAGCTGCAACAGTTCATCCTTTGAGATGACTTTCTGTGGCTCCTCCCGTTTGGCCACGGTGGTGGCCTTGACCACGGTCTCTTCCTCATCCTCTTTAGGGTAGTCGACCCACAGATTGAACATAAAGCGGTCCTGCTGCGCTTCAGGCAACGGATAGGTGCCTTCTTGCTCGATCGGGTTCTGCGTGGCGAGCACAAAGAAGGGCGCGTCGAGTTTGTAGGTCTGGTTACCGACGGTCACAGATTTTTCCTGCATGGCTTCCAGCAGCGACGCCTGGGTCTTGGGCGGTGTACGGTTGATTTCGTCGGCCAGCAGCATGTTGGTGAATATTGGCCCCTTGATGAAGCGGAAGGTTTTTTTATCGGTTTCAGGATCGTGTTCCAGAACCTCGGTACCGGTAATGTCGGTAGGCATCAAGTCCGGGGTAAACTGCACACGCTTGAAATCCATGTCGAGCACCTTAGCGATCGTGGCGCAGAGCGTGGTCTTGGCCATGCCGGGCATGCCGACCAGCAGGCCGTGACCGCCGGCGATGATGACCATCATCACTTGATCGATGATGTCGACCTGTCCGATGATGACCTTGGCAATTTCTGCCCGGATCATGTCGGAACGCAGCGACATCGCTTTGACGAGTTTGAGGTCTTCTTCAGATGCACCGTGCACTTTGAGCTCGCGCTTTCCTTTCTGTGCTGGCTGGACATCTGTGGGGGCGGGTACCTCGGCTTCCGTCTGGCCAACGGCGGCAGCGGTCGGCTCTTCGATGAAGAGCAGGACAACCTGTCCGCCCAGAATGATCTGGCATCCGCTGTGGAGGATGGCTTGGCCTACGGATTCGCCGTTGACCGTGGTACCGTTCGAACTGTCAAGATCTTCGATTACCCATCCTCCATCATCAACGGGAGAGAGCTGCGCGTGCCGACTGGATATCGCATCGGCGGGGATACAGATGGAGCAATCTTCGGCGCGACCGATCAGATACGATTGGGTCGGTACGAGTTCGGTCAGCAACTGGTCGCCTTCGGGGTGTTGCAGGAATAGCTTTGCCATTGTGTGTTTTCCTTTGTTGTCAGATAGAGTTAACGAGATTCTGGGGGCGTCACCAGACTTCCCGGAGCGGGATCGCTAGCCAGTGTGATCGTGCCCAAGTCTTTCACAGAGGTTGTCACGCGGATCCCCTGCAACGCCTTGCAGAAGTAGCCGGGGATTGGCCCTTTGGTGTCAGGCGGCCCCAGTTCTTGACGGGTGATCTCGCGGGTCTTTTTCATCTCCCAATGAGTGCCTAGCTTGCTGGTACCGACACTTTCCATCAGGCAGAGTTTGATGCTGCGGATCTGGATGTGCTTCAGGACTTCGGCGCTTTGCAGGGTGACCGGAAGGGTGCGGACCTCCTGTTCAAGTACACGCGCTCTGCCGAAGGTCCCGCTCTGGCCTTCAAGGCGGTGTTGGTTTTTCACGTTGAAAAAAGGATTGGATTCGTTGACTTTCGCTCTGATCGAGCGCACGTCCGGCTCGGTCAGCGTGTTTTCGTCGCGCGAGAGCAATAACCCCTCGTAGAAGCAGTTCTCGCACAGCACGAAGAGGTCGTACTTGCCGGGCGGTAGTCCGTGGAAGGAGAAGGCGTTGTTTTCGCCCAACGCGGCGAGGAAGACTTCGTTGGTCATGTCCTTGTTGATGTTACGCGCGTTCTTGGCGGCATCGCCACCGGCCACGTTGGCCAGCGCGGAAACGTTGGGGAATCGTTGCGGCATGGCCAGCACGCCGAGCACCTCGGACGGGTTGCCGGCGACTACGCCGCGCAAACCGCCGCTGGCCCAAGGGTCGGGCTTGGTGTACAGGTTGATGCTGACCTGAGTCTTGCTGTAGGGCGACATGTTGCCGGGATTGATTTTGGGTGCTGCGCATGCCAACGAGGCCGTGAGAACGGCCAGCAAAGCGCCAACGGCACGGGGGGCTGTACGGAATGTCATCATCGTGTGAGTATCTCCTTCATGTCGGCTTCAAAGGGGTGCCCCGGGAAGCGGCGGACAAAGTCGGTGGCGATCTCTTTGGCGCGCGTCTTGTCATTGAGCTTTAACCGGCACTCGATCTCCAGTTTCATAGCGTCCGCGAGTTGCGCACTCATGGTCACGCCCTTGCGATAGGCCGCCAGCGCATTGACCGCGCGGCGCAGGTCGCCGACGGTGATGTAGATCTTGGCCTCGGCCATCGGATAGTCGCCGGACAGTTTAGAGGCGGAAGACTCATTCTCCCAGTCGCTCAGCTTTTGGAAGGCCTCGGGCAGTGCATCCTGCTCAAGGAAACTGGTGATGGTCGCGTACATCGAGGCATCGTGAACCGTGTATATCTTCCAGTCGTCAACCTTTACGCGTGAGGTGAGGCTCTGCGTGGCGGGCCGTCTGGATGCCGCCCTGCCGGTCGTGTTGGTATCGGCATCGCGCTGTTTGCGTGCGCTGACGTAAGTCAAGCGTCCGCCGGCTGTACCGGTTTTATGGCGGCTGCGGAAGCGATCCTGCGCGTCTTTGTAAAACTTCAAAGCCACGTCATATTGACCGAGCGCCCGTGCGACATCGCCTTGCCGCAACGCCGCAATCTGTGTTTGATCGGCGCCGATCGCCGCTTCTTTTAGAAAAGTAGTCTCACGTCTGGCGGCTTCGGGATCGTCGATGTCGAACAAGTAAGCGCACACGCGCTCATCCTTCCAGCGGAATTTGCGGGCGCTGTTTCTCTCGTTTTTCTCCAGCCGCGTGATCCAGTCCAGCAGAAGTTGGTCATTGCGTTGCAGGCGCAGCGTCTCGATGAACCGGTCTTCCAGTACCCAGCGCTCTTCGGGCGGCCGTTTCTGCAGGGTGTCGAAACCACGGTTGAAAATATCGAGCAAAATCGGGCCGGAATGGTAGGGGATGAGCAGCTCAATCAGCATACCCCAGTGGTCATTGCTCCAGTCGGCGCACGGATCGGCCGGCGGCGGGACAGCGCGCAGCATGTCGTACAAGGCCTTGCGCACGGCGAGTCGGTCTTCTTTGGTGTCCAGCGAAAGCGCTGGCGGTGTCCAGAAGCAGCGCATACGTACCGTGGACCGGGCAACGCCCGCCGCATTTGAAACGGCGAGGGTGACCGGGTACGAAATGGTGTCGGGGTCGCCGGAAACCAGCCAGTCGACCGCAGGTTCTGCAAGACGCTTGTTTGGGGGAAACTCCCAGGTGACAGACTGCGCCGCGGAAGGCGTCACTGCGCCGTAGGAGAGCGCGAACAGGACCAAAGGCTTTTCTCCGATCCAGTAGTATCCGAGACGCTGGTTGTTGCCGCGGATGGTTCCCGCGATGCGTCCATCCTTGAACGCGATCCGCGTGATGTCGGCGTGCCCGGAGCGCGCGAGTCCGGTGACATGTTCGGGCAGTCCGTCTTGCGTCTCCATGCCGGGACGCTTCCAGCAGAGATTGATCTCCTGCGGACCGGTTTTTTCAAAGTGAAAATAGTCGATGCGATGTAGGCCGGGTTCGAGTTCGACCCAGTCGCCGCGCTGCCCTTTTGCCCCGGCGTGCCGCGTATGGAGGCCGGGCCAACTGTGGATGATCTTGCCGTCGATCGCGAATTCGGAACCTTCATCCGAAATCGTGCAGAAGTAGATGCGCTCCTTTTTTTCGAGCACAAACGCGCCGACAATCCAGGTTGAAAAGTCGTCATCGGGGCCGAAGGGATTGACCATCGAACCGATTCCGTGATCCCATACGTCAAAGGAGGCGCCTTGGGCTGGCGGATAATCGCGCTCCATGCGCCTGGCCACCGACAAACTGGCATTGCCGTTTTTTGAGAAGAAAATGGTCGATGGGAATAGGCGCGTGTTGGTCGGCCGCTGCGGCGAATTGGCCGAGGGGGTGATATAAACTGTAGCGTTCTTGCCATCGTCCGGTTGGGCAAACAACACGCCGAAGCCATCGGTTTGCGAGTCGGCGACGATGACGCTTTCCAGTGGCTTGCCCTGCGCATCACGCACCTCAGGGACACGGAACTTGCCGGGGAGCAGGCCGCCATTCGGGATCTTGACGAAAACACCCAGATCGGGATGGTCGGGATCACGCGAAACGGACACATCGACCCGCAATGCCGCGCTGGGTACAGCCCAGTTCTCCTGCTGCGCCTCGCCGTGCCCGGCTGCAATCAGCAGACCGCAAAAGACAAGACACGAAAGGCACCGCGCGTAACACCAGCTCCGGTTTTTCTGATTGAGGGGGGCGATCATCTCACAACTCTTCAACACACGACTCCTTGCGCATCCACACGCACACTACTGCATTTCACCAATCGCTTTAAAGTAGTCCGACACCATGTCGCGGTACTCGGCCGGGGCTTCGTCCGGCGATGCGGCAATCGCATCTTCGGCGCTCTCTGTATTGCTGACAGCCCCCATGTCCGCGTTACTAATCCCGTTCTCAAGCGATGTATAGGTGCTGCTGAGCGCCTGTAGCGCCTTCTTGTGCAATTCAGCGATCATCGCCGGCGAAGCGTTCTGCTTCTGCATCACCTCGATCTGTTTGCTGAACGCAATGTACTTCTTGAGGTCGTAAGTCCGCAGGTTGTTGAGCTGTGCCTGGGCGTACACCGCTTCGGCGTTGCGGGTCAACTGGGCGCGCGTGCTCTCGGCGGAATCGGCCTCTACCTTGGTGTCACGCCGCGTGGCGCCTTCACCGCCCTCCATGCCCTTGTCCTGCGAGTAGCCGGAGTTTTTGCCGCCGCCCGTGGAGACAGCGTCTGTGTGACCCTCTTCTTCGACATCGCCGGATTGATTGGAGTCCTGTGTGCGCCGCTTATCAAGATGCTTGTCACCCTCATTGATTCTGCCGGAACGCGACATCACCTCGCCGTCTGACATACCTTGACGCCCGACTTGTGAACGGCCGTCCTGATCCTTGTGGTCGGGCCGGTCGTTACCGGATTTACCTGCGGCGCTGTAGCTGACGGTTTCACCTTCCGAAATGCCCCATCCCATGTCAATGTTGGCCATGCCCTGATTGGTTACGGAGTCGTCCGCCTTCTCCGCCTGTTCCTCTTCCTGCTCCAGCAGGTCGCCGATGATGTCCTGCAACTCTTCGGGCATGGTCACCTGACCGATCGGCCCCTTCATCTCTTCCTTATCAATCGTCTCCATGTTGCGCTTGACGTTATCGGGCACGGAAAAGAGCCACATTTCCATTTCATCCGCCTTTTGCCCGGTCGCGATCATCATGTCGAGCAGGAAGTCCTCCTTTTGCAGGCCGATTTCGACCACTTCGTTTGTGCTGGATCCTGTCACCTGCTTCATCTCTTCGTACGTTTGGAAGGTGTCGGTCACCAGTTCGTTGACGGCGTCCAACTCGGGCATAGCTTGCAAATCGGTGGCGACCTTCAACATGGCCTGCGCCATGTTTTCCTTGAGCTCCACGATCTCCTCGAGCAGGTCTTCGTCGAGCTTCTCGGTCTTATCGCCCTGGCTACCGGTCTCGCGCAAGGCGTCCACCACGCGCGCCTGCAAGTCTTCCATCTTCTTAATGGACTGCCGAGCGTTTTTGAGAATGGCCAGCGCCTCTTCGGTCTTGTCCTTGGTCTCGGTCTCACGCCATTCTTTGAGGAACTCCATCAGCACGGCGATGCCGTTGGTCACGTTGTTTTGCGGCGGTACGGCATTCGCGATCTGGTCCGACTCCATGATCTCGGCGATCGTGACCATAGTGGGGTGGAGCCGCAGTTCTACCGCCCGGTCAGCGATCTTGGTCATCAAAGCGCCGAACTCTTCATCTTCCCGGTCTTGCTTCGCCTCGGACCTGCAGAAGCCGATCATGGCCTCCATGTCTTGCGCAAGGTTGTCTTGCCGGTCGACGATGGCTTCCGGCAGTTCGGTCGTTTTCTCAATGGCCTTCAATGTGGCGGTGAGGTTGGCGGTCTGGCCTTTACGGATACCTTCCAACATGGCCAAGACACCGGCGGCGGCCTGCGAGATTTCGCCTTTGTTCATGTTGCCGTCCGCCTGGACCAGCAGGCGCAGCACCGTGTTTTGCGCGTCGACGGCGAGTCGGGCGTTCTCTTCGCGCGTTTCCGCCGCTCCCGTCACCATGCGGGTCAGCCGCATGGTGGCGTCAGGCAACGGCCCCTTGACCGCCTTGTCGAGCGCGACACGCGCCGTGCCGATCGCCGCGTCTTTGGTCTTCAGCAGGGTCTCGGCATAACTGCGGATTTCCGTCTGCTTTTCGGCGACCTCCTGCCAAAGCTGCTCGTCGTAGGTGGGCAACCCCTCCTGCAACCGTTTGGTGGCGGTGAGTGTAGCGCGTTGGCGTGCGACCAGTTCGCCGATCGTCTTGCGCGCCTCGCCGCGATTTTGTTGCTCGGCGGCAAGCTGCGAGGAGAGCGTCGTCATCTCGAACAGGATCTGTTGGCTGACCGCACGGTTGGGCGCGTCACCGGCGGCAGTGTCATAGGCCACGATGCGCAACGCCGATGAGGCGGAGACGTCCGCCAGTGAACCGGTCCATTTTTCGTTGAAGACTCTCTTTCCGTCGAGGTCCCACTCTTTGAGAACGTCGCCCTCGGCTCCCGGTTTGGCCCCTTTGTTGACGCGCTCGACGCGTACCTTGCCGAGGCCGTATTCGTCGGTGACTTCAAAGTGTACGACCGGCGCGGCATTGGGCGGCAGAACCGCCTTCGCGGCGGAGGGGATCACCAACTGGATGGCGGGCGCACGGTCCTCGACAAGTTCGAAGCGCACCGGCACGCGCATCTCAAGCCCGAAGGCGTCGCGCGCCGCGACTTGGAAGATCGCGCCCTCTTTGATCGTGGCGGACCCCGACCAGCTTGCCTTGTCCGTGCCGGGCGTCAGCGTCAGCGTTTCCTGATCGAACAGGATTTGCGAGGTTTCGGTTGGCCGGTTACAGACGACCCGGAAGGCGACTTCGGAGTGAGTCGGGATCGCGACCGTATTGGTCAGCGCATCGTAGGTGCGTGGCGCCAACGACGTGTGTCCGGGCGGCGTCACCGTGAGTTGCAGGGCGGAGAGCGCCAGCGGCGGCACGGTGTCGATCGTAAAGGTGTCGGTCGGATAGGCATCGCCGACCTTGAAACGGTAACGGAGCGAGGTGGCGATTTTTGAGACGCGGTAGGGGAACTCCTCCTCCGTGCCGGTGGTCGAGAACTGGCCGATCCGCACCGTCGAACGTTTGTCGTCGGCCGGATAAAGATCCAGATCGACGAACTGTCCGGCGCGGCCGGTGGCCTTCACTACCAGATCAATGCCGGAACCCTGCACAATGGTCTTATCGGCCGGCGTCACTGCGAGAACCGTCGCAAAGGTCGGCGGCGAAAGCTTCGAAAAAGGGTTCAGCACGCGCTGCATGGCCACTGTCCAGGCATTGCCGAGTACGAACGCTGGCACGACCAACAGCAGCGTCACTACGCCGACAGCGATCGCACCGCGTTTGCGCAGACGTCGATCCTTGATCTCATGCAGGGGTAACGTGCGAAACTCCGGCACATCTTCATTCAAGTAGGCACGCAGCCAAGAGGATTGCGAACGCTCGTTGGCAAAGAGCACACGGTTGATGAGATGATTATCGAGCTGCGGGAATTTCTTTTCGAGAAACGCGGCCACAGCGGCAGGCGAGCGTTTCCGGTTGACCACGCGCGCCAGCCAGACCAGCGCGGCAATCACCAGACCGATCAGCACGAGCGAGAGGGCCAACCGCCCGTAAGTCCGCGGACGGAGCCATACATCGAGTGCGGTTAAAACGCCCCAAGCAGTCAACAGAAGGGCGAGCGCCACAATCAGGTGCTCAGTGGCGTGCCAGCGGTTGATCTTGCCATTGATGCGGTGAAGTTCTTGGTCGAAACTCGACATAAGCGGCTCCTTCCTGTTGCCCCCTCAGACCAAGGGTCTAAGCGAACGGATTACCATTTCCAACAATAGCAAAATGAATGCGGGCTGTAAATCGTAATCGGTTAGTGACAGGGGTATGCAGGGTAGAGCGAGGTGAAGCGGAAGTCTGGCGGCACCCCGTTGCTGTTTCGCGGCACGTTTTTGGGTCGTGATCGGCCCCGTCGGCTGTCGCGGG
>Ga0116183_1006395_pt1 | contig 10818 bp, 14 predicted proteins | sample AD_UKC078_MetaG_FD_89753 | JGI IMG/M metagenome (GOLD analysis project Ga0116183, IMG submission 89753) | Active sludge microbial communities of municipal wastewater-treating anaerobic digesters from USA - AD_UKC078_MetaG | ecosystem: Engineered > Bioreactor > Anaerobic > Digestate | place: USA...
AGAATTAAACACATATACATGGAACAAGTCTGCTATTACTTTTTTTGGGGACATGGGTTTTGTAGCTACTGGTGAAATTGATAGTGTTTTACAGATGAGAATATAAAGGGGTATTTATAATATGGGAAGAAAGATAATACTTTGCCCAGCAGTTTATAAAATTAGAGCTTGGAATGATCCTTATTTATTTTTATTTGAAAAGATGAGGACTGAGTTTGGTTTTGAAGTGCTATTCTCAGATACTCCAGATATTCCCATCAATACGGATATCCTGTTTACATTTGCAATTCCGCAACATGATAGAGTTACTTTGATGATACGGGAAATTCTTAGTATCCCATCTCATACAAAGGTTATTGCTTATATGAGGGATCTCCAAACATATGATAATAAGTTAGTAGAAAACACTATGAAAGTAATGTTTCAGAGATATGATAAGATTCTAAGTCCATCAAAACAGGTATTTGAGGAACTGTATCCGGAATTTATAGATAAGATGATATTCTTTCCTGATTTTTTCTCTCCTCATGAAAGATATACGAGGTTGGAAATAAACAAAGATCCTATTCAGATGTGCTTGTTGTCTGGGGCTTTTAATCCTAAGGTGTATACAATACGGGATTATATTATTAAAAATGGTAATGGTGATAAGATAGTCCATGTCCCTCCTCCATATCCTCCACCATTCCCATTTCAGCATGATTTTAAAGGAGATAAATATGCAGGATTGCTTAACAAGTTTGAATGCTGTGTAACTGAGAGTGGTATTTATCCATATGTTGTAACAAAGTGCTTGGAGATCCCGGCCGCTGGTTCCTTATTACTGACAAACCATGTAAAGGATATGGATATAATGGGATTCATCCCAAACATTCATTATGTACCTATCACAAAGGATAATGTTCTGACTAAAATTGATGAGGTATTGAACAATCCTTCAAGATTTACAATGGTAAAGAATGAAGGGAGGAAAATGGTACTGAGTTCTCATAGTCTAAATAACAGAATAGAGCAACTAAGAGGTATTCTGAAGGAGGGATTTTAATGTTTGATAGTGTCTTAATTATTGCTCCTCATACGGATGATGAATTGGGGTGTAGTGGTTTTATTAAGCGTATAACTTCAGCTAATTTGTGTTCCAAGGTTTGTTACATGGCTTTTTCAACAGGACATGAAAAGGATGTACTTACCAGGGAATGTATTGATGCCTTACAAGTAATAGGAGTAAATTCAAAGCCTGAGTTATTTGATTTTCCAGTAAGGGACTTTCCTCAAAACAGGCAAAAGATTCTTGATACAATGATAGGTAGAAAGAACATGTATCAGCCTTCTCTTGTACTGGTTCCTTCTTCTTTTGATTGTCACCAGGATCACAAGGTTATTTATGAGGAAGCAGTAAGAGCATTTAAGGATTGCTCAATCCTTGGATATGAACTCCCATGGAACAACCTATCCTTCTCTACACAGTTTTATGTCAAGCTTACATCTGAGCACTTGGAGGAGAAAATTAGATCGTTTAAATGTTACAAGTCTCAGATTGATAGGCAGTACTCAGATCCTGAGTGTATAAGGGCATTGGCGATTATGAGAGGGTTACAAATCAGGTGTAGGTATGCAGAAGCATATGAGGTGATAAAATGGGTGATGTAATTAGGGTTCTAATTACTGGTGCTGGGGCTCCTGGCACTACTGGAACTATTTGGAGCCTCATAAACAATGAGGATATGCAGGATTTCTATATTGTTGGGTGTGATACAAATTCCAATGCTGTAGGAAAGGAACTGTGTGATGATTTTTATAAAGTATACTCTCCTGCTTATCATGGGTTTTCCATGTATGAAGCAAACTTAAAAGACTTAATAGAGGATCACAAGATTGATGTCATAATTCCCCAAACTACTGATGAAGTATCTGCATTGAGTTGTATGCATACTGCTTTTGCTCCTGTGAAGATAGTGTGTTCTTTGGGAAATGCCACCAGCTTAGTCAACAATAAGTGGAGTCTAATAAAAACAGCAAGCAATTTAGGTGTTCCTTGTCCAAGAACGTATTATGTCCGTAATTCTCATGAGCTTGAAGGGGCTTGTTTTGAACTGGGTTATCCTAATAATGAAGTGGTAATAAAACCCTCTATTGGTAACGGGAGTAGAGGTGTAAGGATAGTAAGTGCTAAAGTACCATCTTGTGAAGAGTTCTTTACTGAAAAACCAGATGGTATGAGATGTTCTCTTACACATATTTCAAAAGTGTTAACCTCAAAAGGGAAAAGTCAGTTTTCAAACAGGACTTTATTGGTTCAAGAATACCTCCCGGGAGCCGAGTATACTGTTGATGTTTACCAGGATGATGATGTTACAGTAACTATTCCAAGGAGAAGAGATAAGATAGTAAATGGCATCAGCTTTGAGAACACAGTGGAAATGAGACAGGATATAATAAAGTACTCAACTATTCTGGCTCAGAACATCCCAGGACTGCAGTATTGCTTTGGATTCCAGTTTAAACTTTCCAGTAATGGTGAACCAAAGCTCTTAGAATGTAATCCAAGAGTACAGGGAACAATGATAGTTTCTACACTGGCGGGATATAACATGATTTATAATGCAGTGTTGAAATCTTTAGGCAGAGAGATTACTAAAGGGTTTTCCATAGCAGACGGAATGAAGTTTAAGAGAGTCTGGGGAGGGGTATGTATAAATGCACAAAATAACTATGTACGATTTTAAACAGATCCTTACTACCAACTATCTTTTCCATGTTCACACAGATTTGACAGATGGTAAGTGGAGTATTGAGGATGTATGTAAGTTTGCAAGTGAACAGGGTTTTGAGTCAGTTATTTTTACTGAGCACATTAGAACAAACCCAACTTATGATTATATTAAGTATGCCCAGGAAGTGCTGGATATGGGAAGCAAATATGGTTTAAAAAGAGTTCTCCCTGGAGTAGAAGCAAAGATATTACCTTCAGGAGAATTGGACTTCCCTATTTCATTGCGGGATTCTGTTCCTGTTCTATGTTTTGCTGATCATGGATTAGGCAGTGCTGGAGTGGAAGCATATTATGATTGTCTAATTAAGAACTTTACTCATGGTCATTGGAGAACTCATATAAAAGTCTGGGTTCATCCATTTAGGTCCATAGGGGATAAAATGGATATTGCTTTAATGAGGTCCATGGCTATTGTGGCAAGTAAGTTTGGTGTGCTTGTGGAAAAGCCTCCTATTGGAAATGATAAGTATGCTCACATATTTGATGGATGTGAAAGAATAGCTGGTTGGGATCTTCATAACAAACTTGCCAACATGAAGCCTTTAAAGGAGGTTTTATCATGAGTGAATTGGTTGGAGTAATGTTTGGTCATTTGTTTTATAGTCAAAAAGACTTTATCATGGATAGAAAGGTTGGAGAACCCGTTGCTAAGAGATTTGGACAGCTTTATGATAATCAGGGAAAACCAACTTCAGTAGTAGAATATACTACCATGCTTGAAATTGTGAATCCTCATGATGATGATTTGAAAGGTGTAAACACCATACAAGAGGCTTTATTGTACAAGAACTATTATGAGGGTTTCCCTCCTCAGTTTGATGATACAATATATCTGGGGATAGGTTCCTTCCATCATTTTGGTGAAGATGTCTGAGACAATCAAATGAAAAGTACTTTATTTTTTAAAAAAAGTATGTTACTTTCTTTTTGTTTGTTATTGTCTCTCATTGTGTATAGGTAAAAATAAGGGAATGTATTAACTCCTCAGGAGGACTGTAAACATGGGTATTGACACAAGAGGGACTGTGTATCAATTATTCTATGAAAGATGGGTTAAAGTAAGAACGGTATTGGAAGGCGAAGAAGCCATTAAGGAGGCAGGTTCTACATTTCTCCCTGCTCTTAGTGGACAAGATCCTAAATCCTATGCTAATTATCTAAACAGAGGTTCCTTCTATAATGCAACTTCAAGAACTGTAGTAGGTTTACATGGTGCTATTATGAGGAGACCTGCTATTGTTAAGGCCCCAGCAAGATTAAAACCTTTCTTGTTAAGAATGACCTCTGATGGACAATCCTTAAATTCTGTTGTGTCCACAGTAGTTGATGAACTTCTTGGTCCTGGGTTTTATGGGATATATGTTGATGTTTCCACAGATTTACAGGGAACTCCTAGACCTTATCTTTCCTTGTATGATTGCCTTTCCATTTACAGATGTACAACTAGGATGGTAGGTGATCAGGAAAAGATTGATTTGTTAGTATTAAAAGAAGAGAAAGAAGAAAAGGTTGCTGGAGACTCTTATGAAACTGAAATAGTTGAGTATTTTAAAGAGATTTTCCTTGATGATGATAATTTGGTGGTTGTTCGACAGTATAAGATGAGTGAGAGTGAAGGGGAAAATAAAGGAAAATGGGTTCCTGTTCCTTTTGATGAGGAAGGTACATTAGAGTTGCGTCCCACAAAAGCCGGAGGCAAGAGGCTGGATGAAATACCTTTTGTGTTCTTCGGAGCCACCAGAAACAGTCCTATTCCCAGTAAGCCTCCTCTTATGGATCTGGTCAATCTGAATATAAAGCATTGGCAGGTAAGTACTGACTATTGGCACGGCATCCATGTGTGTGCTCTTCCTACTCCTTATGCAATAGGATTCCCTACTGAAACCCAGTTTCATTTAGGTCCTGAGAAGTGTCTGGTAACTGATAATCCTTCCGGTTCTTGTGGTTACATGGAGTTCACAGGGCAGGGAATGCGGGCAGTACTGGATTCTCTTCAGGAGTTAAAGAAGGACATGGCTGTAGTAGGAGCTAGACTCCTATTGGAAACTCCCAAAGCTGGAGTTGAGGCAGCAGAAACAGTAAGACTTCATAGTTCTGCTGATACCGCCACTCTTACCAGTATAGCGAATAACACGGAAGAGGGTTTTAAAAAGGTTCTTCAATTTGCTTGTATGTATATTAATGAAGCAAATGCTGAAATTGACTTTGATGTAAACAGGGATTTCATCTCAGCAAAGATGAGTGCACAGGATTTGATTGCCCTTGTTCAAGCTGTACAAAGTGGAGAGATTTCCAGGGATACTTTCATCTATAATCTTAAGATGGGTGAATTACTTCCTCCTGATAGAACTATTGAAGAAGAGAAAGCCTTAATAGAAGAGGATGCTACCAAGAGATTAGAAGAGGGTATGGAAAGGTTCAAAGAACAGCAAGAACTTGTGAGTGGTCTGGGAAGAAAGGATGAGGATGAAGTGGAGGAAGTGTAATGCCATATATCAATTTATTTGGGAGAAACATTCCTGTAAATGAAAACAACTATGATGAAATCAAATACTGGAATGAAAGAAGGCTCCCCACTTCTTCAGATGACGTTTATTATGAAAAGAATCTTGAGTTTGTGAAGGGTCAGATAAATGCCGGGGATAAGGTTCTTGATTTTGGTCCTGGTATAGGCAGGTTGTTCCCGGCTTATAAGAAGTGTTCCTCAGTTTCTGTCTGTGATATTTCCTTGATGTACAAAGATAGGTTACTGGAGAATGCAAAGAGGGAAGGTATTCCATTTAAAGAATTCAAACATATGACTGAAGTAGATGTGATTCCTTTTGCGTTTAATGAGTTTGATGTGTGTGTCTGTTCCCAGGTTCTTCTCCATCAAAAGCCTGCTAATATTGTTTCTGTCCTGTTTGAAATAAAGAGGGTGGCTAAGAAGGTTGTTTGTATATCCTCATTTGAGCCGGGGTGGTTTTATGATAGGCCTTATGGAGATACCTTTGATGAAAGAAGAGGTTGTTTCAACTATAATTATCCTTCTCTTCTTCAAAGTCTGAGGATGAAAGTCACTTACTTGGAGAAGTTTCAAGAACAGTTGTTCTTTGTTTTTGTGGATGGAGAGGGAGCTATAGAGGACAAAAAGAATGTCTGATATTAAAAAGATTGCTGATAAAGTATATGACAATACTATCCGGTACAATATCCAGGTTGAAAGATTTGGTGTCGGAGTTCAGCGAAAAGTAGAACAGTTATTGAAAGACATTCAAAAAGAAATAGAACTTGAGATATTTAAAGCAGATCCTACACAAGTCAAAGCCACAACTTGGAAACAGGTGAGGCTGACAAATCTTAATAGAAGAATCAATGAAATAGTCAACAATGGTTTTTCTAAGATAAGTAGAACTGTGAATTCCGATCTAAAAAAGCTGGCAAAGAACCAATCAGAACTTCATGGAGTTATGCTAAATAGGGTATTGGGAATTGACCTGTTCAATGTAACCCTTACTCCTGAGTTATTAGAAGGTATAGTGACCAAATCTCTTATACAAGGAGAAACCATAGGGAACTGGTTCAAATCAATTGCCAACACTTATAAAAAAAGAGTTTCCCGGGCATTGGCTGAGGCCGTTCATAATTCCAGTATGGTTCAGATAGGAATGGCAAAGGGAGAAAGTGTTGGAGAATTGATCAGAAGAGTAAGGGGTATGGAAACTACATATGAAGGAACTATTTTTCGTCTTACTAGGAATGAGGCCGATGCTTTAGTAAGGACAAGTGTTGCTCAGGTTTCCAGTCATGCCAGAACAGCTATGTATCAGGCAAATGATGATTTGATTAAAGGATATCAGATAGTTGCTACATTGGATATGAGAACAACTCCTCTTTGTAGATCTATTGATGGTATGCAATTTGATAAAGAATGGAAGCCTCTGGATAAGTCAAAAAAAGCCCCTATTAGTGGTCCACCTCCTTTTCATTTTCGTTGCAGGACCACATATATCCCCATACTTAAGACATTTGATGAGTTAATAAGAGAAAAAAATAGGAATAATCTAAATTCAAAAAGACTTGGAAACAAATTAGAACAAGTCCCATTTAATACCAGGGCTAGTATGGGTGGTCCTGTATCTGGGGTTATGAATTATAATGACTGGCTTTTAACTCAACCTAAGGAAATACAGGTTGAGGCATTGGGTTTGGGAAGATGGAAACTGTGGAGTGAGGGGAAAGTGTCCTTATTAGATATGGTTAATCAAACAGGAAGACCTTTAACTATTCAGAAACTTCAAGAATTGATCTAAAAACAATATTTTTTAAAAATATTTTAAAAAAGTACTTGACTTCTCCCTAGAACAATATTATATGTATTATATAAACAAAACAAAGGAGGGTACACAATGTTCACAGCTACCGAGATTAAAAATACTCTTGATAGAAATAAATTTCCATATAAAAAGATTGAGGTAGATAAAAATGAAGTTCGTGTGATAATGGGTATGATTGCTAGCGGAAAGAAGTGGAATGACTTAGCGAGTATATTTTACAAATTATTCCCAGATGGAAAATACAGGAACAAAGATATTTATTTACAGGGAGAATAAATTATGGAAGGATTGGGGAACCCTATTATGTTCGTATCTCCGAAGAGAAAACACAGATATTTATATTGTGTCTGCAAATAATATTATTTGGGAAAAACAAGCAAGGATGAATTTAATATATGGTGAGTTAGAGATAGTAAAGGAGGTATAACAAATGAAGTACAATTATCCAGTAGAAAATAATAATCCTTTAAAGGCTGGTGTTTTGGCTGGTAACAAGGTTGTCTTTGGTGACTTTTCTCAGTATGCCGTTTTTCCAGTACATACACGACATGAGTCTGTTTCCTGGTTTGTTGTCAATGTTGAGGTTATGGATGAACTAGGATTGCCTGCAGTGATTCGGCAGGAAGATTCTTTTGAGGAAGCAATAAAGGATTTAGTGTAAAATAAATAAGGAGGGTAATAATATGAGTGATTATAAGGTAAATGATCCTGTTATTGTTTCTACAAAGTATGGTGTTCATTTGGATAAAGTGGTGTTAATAACTCCCGCTGGGAATATTAAGACAGAAAAGAGTGGATTGTATTATCCTGACGGTTATGAGAGAACTTCTAACCCTTGGCGTAGAAATACTATAAGGAAGGCTTCTGAACAGGATATCAATGAGGTTAAAAGGAGACAGATTGTTCGTATTCTTAGAAATAGTGTAAACTATGAGAATATGAGTTTAACATCTTTGCAATCTCTCTTGAAACTGATAAGGGAGGAACAGGACACAAACCCCAAAGTAGAAATTATAGGTACTAAGCAGGGGTATTGATTATATGAAAATCTATAGAATAGGTTTTACAGGTACAAGGGAAGGATTGACGGAAGAACAGAAAAAAGCTCTTAGAACATTCTTACAGAACCAATTTCTTCATATAACAAAAGAAGGTCATTTTCATCATGGAGATTGTATTGGAGCGGATGAACAGGCCTCTTTTATTGCGAGAGAAGTTGGTTTTTCGATATACGGACATCCTCCCATAAATCCTAAGTATAGAGCTTACTTTGATAATGATGTTGAGTTTGAATCAAAAGAATATCTCGTCAGGAATCATGACATTGTTGATAGTACTTCTCTTTTGGTCGCTTGTCCAAAGAGAGATTTAGAAGAGTGGAGGTCTGGCTCCTGGGCCACTATTAGATATGCACACAAAATTAAGAAAGAGACAAAGATAATTTTTCCTAATGGAAGGATTTCCTCTTATCCATTTAAGTCTGCAATAGATAGAATCAACGAAGATCTCTAAACCTGCCCAAAAAAAGAGAGGGGTAACACCCTCTCTAAACCCTCTTATTTCCTCATTCTAAAATCTTTTAAAGAATTTTTAAATTTTTTACTTGACTTTTATTATGTTTTTGTTTACATAATAATTCTCAGGAGGATTACTGTATGAAACTTAAAGTTAAAGTTGATACTATTGAGGGAATGGATGCATCAATTGCTGGTTTGTATGAAAAGGGTGATGATGGAAAGTATTATCTTAGTCTTGACGGATATGACCATGAGGCACCTACCAAGATTAAAGAGTTTCGACAGAACAACATTGACCTTCAGAAGAAGGTAAAGGAATTTGAGGATAAGTATAAAGACATCGACCTTGACAAGTACAAGGAGCTTATTGCAAAGGAACAGCAGATGCGGGAAAAGAAGCTTCTTGAAGAGGGTGATATTGATAAACTGGTTGAAGAGAAGACAGAGCGTATGCGACAGGATTATGAAGGTCGTGTTGAACGTCTTGAGTCAAATAACAAGGAACTTCAGGATAAAGCAGAAAAAGCTCAGAAACGTCTCAAGGAAGTACTCATTGATTCCGAAATCACCAAAGCTGTTCTTTCTATTTCCCAGCCGAGACAGAATGCCATGCAGCTTATCCTTTCTCTTGGCAGGGAAACATGGGATCTCAATGATGATGGAAACCCTGTTCCCACGAAAGGCGGTAAACTTCTGTATGGCAAGGATGGTAAGACTCTGATGACCTTTGAGGAGTGGGTTGAGACTGTTACTATTGACAGACCCTTCCTGTTTGAAACTGTTCGGGGAGCAGAAACAAAGGGTAGTCAGAAGAAGACTATTACGGGAGGAACAGCAGCAGAATTGATGGACATGGATGCTGGTGCCAGATTGGAAAGGATGTTTACTACTGGTGCCGGAATCCGCAAACAGTAGACCACAAAAGCATGAAATATAGAGGGGTTGCACACTCGGAGAGTTAAGCAACAGATTCGGTGCCTGGGAAACCAGGAAGAAACAAAAGGTAACAAGCTTATTTAAGCGGTGCTTATTTAAGCGGTCCCGGTGGGACTAGATCGTTTTTATAAACGGTTTCGTCCTGTTAGGACCGCTTTTTTATTAGATCCTACCGGGACACCAAAAGAAAAAACATAATGAAAGGTTAAGGAGGAAAGAAAATATGCTTACACTTATAGAGGCCAGTAAGCTTTCAGCAAACGCAGGAGATCTGTATACAGCAACCATTATGGAACTGTATGCTAAGAATTCTGAACCTCTGAGAGTTCTGCCTTTGAAGAACATCCCGGGCAATACTTACAAGTTTAATCGTGAAGATGAGCTTCCTGATGTTGACTTCAGGGGAGTAAATGAGGCGTGGGATGAGAGCACTGGGGAAGTTGGGACTATGGTTGATACTCTTGCCATTGGTGGTGGAGACCTTGATGTTGACAAGTTCATTACCGCCACTGAGGGCATGGGAACCAGGGCTGCTCAGATACAGATGAAGGTTAAGGCACTTTCTTTGTACATTACCAAGACCATTATCAAAGGTGATGTTGCTTCTAATAAGAGATCCTTCAATGGTCTTCAGGTCCGTATGACAGGCGATCAGATAATTAAGAACTCTACGGCTGCTTCTGGTGCTGGACTGTCTTTGAAGAAACTTGATGAACTTATTGATCAGGTGGATGAACCTACTCATCTGTTCATGAACAAGGGTATGCGCCGAATCCTTACGGAGGCTGCTCGGTTGTACACTGTTGGTGGATACATTACTTATACCAAGGATGAATTTGGCCGCAGAGTTACCCAGTACAATGACCTTCCCATTATCATTGTAGATAAGGATAACAAGAATATGGACATTCTTCCCTGGACTGAGGCTGCCGATTCTGGTTCTAGTGTCTGTGCTTCTATTTACTGCATTAGCACTTCTGCTAATGGTGTTGCCCTTCTTCAGAATGGGGACATGCAGGTAACTGACCTTGGTGAGATTGATGCAGAGCCGAAGTACAGGACTCGTGTTGAATGGTATGTTGGTCTTACTGTTCAGCGGGAACTTTCTGCAGCTCGTCTGAAGAATATTCAGAACACTACTCCTGTTTCTTAATAGTGCAGATAGATAAATAAGGTGTGTTCTAAAAAGAGATCATTAAGGAGGATCTAAGATATGATGAGGCAGAAGATTTTTGATGCACTGTTGGAAATGAAGTCAAGTTCCACAGTAAAGACT
>Ga0116183_1006396_pt1 | contig 10817 bp, 13 predicted proteins | sample AD_UKC078_MetaG_FD_89753 | JGI IMG/M metagenome (GOLD analysis project Ga0116183, IMG submission 89753) | Active sludge microbial communities of municipal wastewater-treating anaerobic digesters from USA - AD_UKC078_MetaG | ecosystem: Engineered > Bioreactor > Anaerobic > Digestate | place: USA...
GAAAACAACGAAGACCCTAGCGACCCGCTCAATTTCAACCCTGACGATACCATTATAGCATGAGCGGCTTCAAGGGCATGGTAGAGGCCGATATAAAAGATGTGTTTCAAAACAACGATGAGTTTGCCGAGCCTCATACTGTCATTTATGATGGGAAAACCTACAAGGATATACCCGTCATATTGATAAAGGTAAAACAGGAAAAACGGCGTCAGTTAGTTTGGGATCATGCACAGGGACTCTACCTTATAACAGCCGTTGCGCATATTGCCGCATCCGACCTTGGCGGCGTTGAGCCCGAAAAGGGCATGAAAATTAAAATTAACAACAAGAAAAAGGATGGGGATTTTTTCATGGAGTATTATGTAGCATCCTCAAAAGACAATATGGGGATGCTTCGAATAGAACTGGAGGCGATTGACGAATGATGATAAAAGTAGCAGAAGTTGGCGCTGAGAGTTTAGATCGAGTAAACAAAATTCTTGCAGGTGTGCCAGGTGGCATTTGGAAAGCGACATACGGAGCTTTGAATAGAGCCGGCAATATGGCTAAGACGAGTGCCGGTCGCTTCGCAGCCGAAGAGTACACCATAAAAAAGAGCGATTTCATGAGAAATGTTCATCAAAAGTCACACATCAGAAGCGAGGCGGGAGGAGTTGTTTCCATGAGCATAAGCTTTGCTGGAAATGTCCTCCCTCTTCTGGTATTCCGAACAAGGTATGCGAAGAATGGATTACTGCAAACGCAAGTAAAAAGAGAAGGAGCTGCTACGCTCTTGCGGCACGCTTTTGCAGAGAGAGTTTTTGGCCCGATTGGAGTCTATGAGCGTATTGGCGCTGAAAGATTCCCGGTAGAGAAAAAATACGGACCTTCCGCCGCTCACATGATGGAGAACGAAACTGTGATTAAAAAGATGGAAGCCACTATAGCCGAAACTTTTGACCGTCGGCTTGAGCATGAAATAACTAGAGTATTGAATGGCTGGGGAGGTAAAAGAAGATGAATCGCATAGTTTTGCTTGAACAGCTAAAGGAACATAGTCAAGAAGCGGTCAAAGATCTCATCATGCCCATTCGCATGCAAAAAGGCGACAAAGAACAAGAATATCGTGCTGCTGAAATATATCTGATGCGCCTACCCGATAGTACGGCAGCGCAAAAGAAGGCGCCTTATATCATCCATCAACTTATCAACGGTAGGGACGACCAGAATGAAGGCGAGAACGAGAAATCATCAGCGGTTATTCGGTCTATTTTTTGTGTGTACTGTGACAACGAGGAGGAAGGTTCTTTGATGCTGATAAACCTCATGGAACGGTTACGAATAAGCCTTCTTAGAGGAAGAATAATAGGCGGAGTATTCGAGCTGGATTTAGGAGCGGGACTTGAAACGCTCGTCTATCCGGAAGATACCGCTCCGTACTATGTCGGAGAAATGGTAAGCACATGGAAAGTTCCGGCCATAAAAAGGGAGGTGGCACAATGGCTGTAGATAAAAATTCTGCGGAAGAAAAAAAAGTTATTGTTAAGGAAAAAGAAGTCGAAGCTCCAAAGAAACCTGCGGAAAAACCGGCTTCTTTTTGTATGTATATCGGCCCGAGTATCAGGGGTGTAATTCAAGCTAACACCATTTATAACGGGCCGAAGCACAAGGTAGAAAAGCAGCTTGAGAAACAGATTGAGAGATTTCCTCTGATTGCAAAGTTAATTGTAACTGACAAATCTCTCGCAGAAGATCGAATAAAAGTTAAAACTGCCGGAACTCCACTTCACATGTATTACAGCAAGTTGGTAGCCGGTATTAGAAGTTAAGAAGGAGGAATTTCAGATGGCAAGACATGGAGTATATGTCTCTGAACAAAGTACAAGTGTCAGCGTTCCTGTGGTAGCAGAATCCGGCATTCCATTTGTCATTGGCGCAGCACCTATTCAGGCTGCAGAGAATCCCGCAAAAATTAAGCGCCCGATTCTCTGTATAAGTTTTGACGATGCTAAGGCCAAGCTAGGCTATTCAGATGACTGGGTAAAATACAATCTCTGCGAGTTTATGGACTCGCACTTTAATCGTTTCCAAAAGCAGCCGGTAATTTTCGTAAATCTACTTGATCCCGCCAACGCAACTATGGTTCAAAGCGTAGCAGCAGCGGATATCGATGTTGTAAATCATAGGGCGGCCTTGCCTTTCGAGGCTATCAACGATGATACTTTGGTAGTGAAAAAGGGGGGAGGCGCCGGAGACGCCTTGGTAAAGGATACGGACTATGCCGTAATCTATCAGGGTGACAAGTGCTATATAGAGGTTCTGCCGGACGGAGCGGGCTATACACAGACAAAGCTCAATATCGCTTATACGAAAGTGAAGCCGGATGCGGTAACTGGCACGGTTGTTGCAACTGGCATGGAATCCATAGATCTGTGCATGGGTACACTCGGCATCGTGCCGGATCTTGTGTGCTCTCCCGGCTACTCTATGGAGGCAGCGACTGCAGCTGCCATTACAGCTAAGGCAAGCAGCATAAACGGAATGTTTAAAGCTAAGGCCCTCATAGATATAAGCACTAAGGCGGCCGGCGGAGCAACTACCTACGATGCGGTTGCGGGAGTAAAGGCTGCAAATAATTTTGTCGATGAAAATCAAATTATTTGCTGGCCGAAGCTGAAGCTTGGGGATAAGGTTTACCATCTCTCAACACAGCTAGCCGGGAGAATCGCATCGACCGACACGGATAATGATGGCTGCCCTTATGAGAGCCCGTCAAATAAGGCGTTGAAGTGCGACTCCGTAATTCTCGATAATGGAGATGAGGTTGTCCTGACGAACTCACAAGCCAATGCGCTTCACGAAATTGGTGTTGTCACAGCATTTAGTTTCATGGGTGAATTTGTGGCATGGGGTAACTACACTGCTTGCTATCCTATGGATACAGATGTGAAGAACTTCATGATTCCTATAGCAAGAATGTTTGCCTGGGTAGGCAACACTTTGATAAAAACTTTTTGGAAGAAAGTCAGTAAGCCCGCAAAAAGGAGGCTTGTCGATTCTATTATCGACGCTACAAACATCTGGCTTAATGGCCTCATCGGCGCGGAGTATGTGCTTGGAGCAAGGGTAGAGCTTAGAGAGAGCGATAATCCACTAACCGATCTCATGATGGGTATAATTAGGCCTCGCATTTTTATTACCCCGCCGCCTCCACTTCAAGAGCTGGAATTCCTGCTTGAGTATGATATTAAGTATGTCGAGTCGGCGCTAATGTAGGAAGGAGGAATAGCAGATGCCTAAAATTGACGAAAGTGTAATCAACTTCGCTGTATATGAAGACGGCGTAGAGTACATGGGAACGGCCAGAGCCATCCTCCCCAATCTCACTGCCCTTACTCAGACTATATCCGGGGCAGGTATAGCGGGGAATATTGAAGTGCCTATCCAGGGACACTTTGATACCATGTCGCTGAAACTGGAATTTAGAACTATTACAGAAGACGCCATCAAGCTATCTGAGCCGAGAGAGCACAACATAGACTTGAGGGTTGCGCAGCAGATACACGATGTCGCAACCGGCACAAAGAAGATACAATCAATTAAGCACCTTCTTGTCATCAGGCCTAAAGTAGAGACTGCCGGCAATATTGCCCCTGCATCCCCTGCAGATGCGTCCGGAGAATATCCTGTACGCTATTGGGCAACTTATATTGACGGCGTAAAGCAGAGAGAGGTAGATCCAATCAACTTCATTTACGAAGTTAACGGGGTTGACTATCTGGCCGATGTAAGAGCTGCTTTAGGAAAGTAGTTTAATGCCCGGAGTGAATTATCCTCCGGGCATTTTTTTACGCAGAAAAGAAAGGAGAAAGTTATGAGCACTGGAATTAAGGATGTCGGAAATTTTATAGATGAAAAGGAGTTTGAAGCTGCAAAGGTAGAGGCAACTCAAAGTGAATATACCTATGTTCACAAATTTAAGCAGCCTTTTGAGTATCAAGGCAAAATATACAAAGAGTTGATTTTTGATTGGGATAAACTTACGGGAAAAGACGGGTTAGCAATCGAAAACGAGCTGCAAATATTAGGTAAGACAGTAATAGTACCGCAATTCTCCGGAGAATACTTGATTCGATTTGCAGCGAGAGCTTGCAATGAGCCGATTGGCTCGGATGCTTTCGAGCAGATGAGAATTGTAGACTACAACAAAATCCGAAGTGCCGCTCGGTCTTTTTTATTAAAGTCGGAGTTATAACCGGTGATGGCGGCAGTTGGCTTCGAACTCAATACTTGATAATGGCAAGAGCCTATCATACGCCAATAGATTTTTGGCAATCCCTTACCTTCCGGGAACTTAACGCCTGGATAAAGGATCATAACCGCCTAGTATCAGAACAATAGAAAGGAGGGCCGTCATGGCAACGAGAAAAGAATATGAGATGCTTTTTCAGCTGAATGCTCAGCTAGGAAGTAACTACTCAGGCACATTTAAGACTGCGCAAAATGCAATCATATCTATGCAGAACGAAATTACGGCCCTTGGCAAGACGCAGTCGGATATTTCTGCTTATCAAAAGCAGCAGGTGGCCGTCGAGAATAGCCGGAAGAAACTTGAACTTTTGCAACAGCAATACGACAACATCCAAAAGGAAATACAGGAAACCGGCACATATTCCTCGGCACTTGAAAATAAACTGCTTCAAAAGCAGCAGCAAATAGATAAGGCGTCGGCATCGCTGCAAAGCCATACGGAAAAACTTAACCGGATGAGCAGTGCGCTACAAGATGCCGGAATCAACACGGCGGATCTATCCGGAGAATCGGCTAGACTTGGCAACGAGATAGAAGATCTAAAAAGAAAACAGGAAGAGGCTGCGGACAAAGCCCAGAAATTCGGAGCTGCAGCTTCGAATGCCTTTATTTCCGCAGGAGAAGCCTTAGTTGCTACGGGGCTTGTTAAGGCAATGGAGGAGTTAAAGGATTCCTTTGAAGTCGTTGCGGAAGCATCAATGATATTTGAGTCCGGCATGATTAGTGTTGATAAGACAACAGACTTAACAGCGGACGAATTCGCAAAAATGTCGGAAGAAATCAAGGAGCTCTCTACAGAGATACCCATCTTGACGGGCGAATTGACTGACATGGGTGAAACGGCGGGGCAGCTTGGAATATTAAAAGAAAACCTTATGGACTTTTCCGAAGTAATGGCAATGTTATCCACAGCCACCACCATGACACCTCAGTACGGAGCAACTATGCTTGCTCAATTTGCCACAATCACTCAGATGGACCCTCGGTTTTATGGCAATTTAGCAAGCTCGCTTGTAGATCTCGGCAATCACTATGCCACTACAGAGCAGAAAATAATTGACATGTCGCAAGGAATAGCGGCGAGTGCGTCGCTAGCAAAGATGTCGGAAGCAGATATGCTCGGACTTTCCGCTGCCGTTACTGCACTCGGAATCGAAACACAGGCAGGCTCCTCGTCAATGAATAAATTGATATCCAGACTTATGACGGCGGTAGAAACAGGCGAAGATCTGACTAATATCGCCAGTATTGCGAACATGACTGCCGCAGAGTTTAAGACCGCATGGGGTGAAGACGCCGTAAGAGCCTTGCAGGCTTTTATTATGGGCTTGAACGATGCAGAGCGCAACGGCAAGAGTGCGATTGTCGCTTTATCTGATCTTGGTCTAACAGAAGTCCGTATGCAAAGAATGATTTTGTCCCTGGCTAACTCCGGAGATCTACTCAACAGTACACTTGATACATCATCACGAGCATGGGCTGAAAACACGGCTCTCATTACGGAGGCAGAAAAAAGATATGCCTCGACGCAAAGCCAGCTAATTATGAAACAAAGCGCCTACAACAACTTGAAAATCGCCATAGGCGATAACTATACTCCGGTATTGAAAGAATTGTATGCAGCTGAAACAGATGTGTTGAAAACTGTTACTGAGTTCGTGGAACAAAATCCGGAACTCGTAAAGGCGGTTACGGCGTTTGTCGGAGTAATCGGCGCGGCGACTGCAGGTATTGCGGCCTATGTAGCGATAACGAAGGTTGCAGCGGTTGTTTCCGCAGCCCTTACATCAGCTATACCGGGAGTGAACATAATAGCGGGAGCAACACTTGGGATTGCCGCTCTAACAGCTGCTACGGTTAGCTGGTCTGCATCAAGCAAAAAGCAGCTTGATGAAATGTGGGAGCTTACGGCAGCATCCAGGCAGCAGTATATACGCCTACAAGAACTCAATGCGGAGTATGAGGAAGCGGCTAAGCTTTATGGAGAAACCTCGTATGAGGCTCAATCCCTGCGCTGGAAAATCGAAGATCTGTCAGCTGAATATGAAGTCGGCAAGCAATCGCTTACTGAATACAAAGAGGTCCACGAAAGCCTCATGAGCAGTTATAGAGAAATGGCGACCTCCCACTCCGAAGCATACGAGGAAATCGAGACCGAGCGTGAAGGCATTTCCGCTTTGATTTCAAAATTGAAGGAGCTCACTTCTACGAGTGATGGAGCTACGATAAATCAGCAGGCCATTCTTTCCATCATCGAAGCCCTCAATAAGCAAATGCCGGAGCTGGCACTTAACTATGACGATGTCGTGAATTCTTCAAGCAAATTCACAGACGCCCTCGACTCAATAGCGGATACAAGGGCAGCTCAGGCAAAGCTTGAGCAGCAATGGGACGACTATGTTGACCGTGTCGGCAGGCATGACGCTTTGAAGAGCGCAAAAGAAGCTGCGGAGTATAACGCCAAAATCGCTCAGGAAGAATACGACCTAGCGAGGCAGGCACATAAAGATGCTGTCGAAATGTATGAGTACACTCTCATGGGTACATGGCTATACACGAGAGAAGAGCAAGCCGCAGTCGATGCTGCGAAAGAGCAGTTGGACCTGTATAATGCCGCCATGGAAGAAACCGGTGCTGCGTATAAAGAAAATGCAGAGGCCATCGCCGAGCTTGAAGAGGCCCTGCAAGGCTATCAAGAGGCACAGGAGGCAGCAGCCGCAGCCGGAGAAGAAATAACCGAAGTGCTGCGTACCATGACCTTCGAGTACAAGGAAGCCTATAACGCCGCCATGGAAAGCATATCCGGACAGTACGAACTGTGGGATGAGGCCGCCAAAGTGGCTGAAATCTCGGCATCAACTATCAATGAAGCCCTAGAAAGTCAAACAACCTATTGGCAGAATTACACCGCTAATATCGATAGCCTAAGTGAGCGGAGCTCCGATATCGTCGGCCTATCAGAAGTGATAGCGAGCTTTGCAGATGGTAGCGAAGGCAGTGTAAACGCCATTGCCGGTATGGCTGCTGCGACCGATGAAGAGCTTCAGGCTATGGTGGAAAACTGGCAAAGACTACAAGAAGAACAAGAGCTTACTGCAGACAGCTTGGCCAGACTTCAAACGGAATTCGAAACTTCGGTCGAGGATATGAACCTCAGCGATGAGGCAGCTAAAAGCGGAGAAGAAACCATCAAAGGCTACATACAAGGAGCGGAAGGAATGATTCCCTATTTGCAGTCCTCATTTAGCGATATTGCAAGAGCCGGACTTGCTGCCATGAGCATTAAAGGGCCGGGATTTGCAGCCGTTTCTGCGCACTTCGAAGACAGGGGCTTCGGCTCTATAAATTTGACTGTGTCGCCTCATTATGAGATCTCTGGCATCGGAAGCTCTGACGAAATCAAGAATACTCTTAGAGGACACAGTGTCGATATTAAGGATATGGTGCTAGAAATTATTGAGGATGCAAAAATTGATCGAGCAAGGAGGGCTTATACATGAAGACATACACAACTAAACAGGGCGATATGTGGGATGCCGTAGCCCACAATGAGCTTGGGGATGCTTTACATGTCGATAAGCTTATGAATGCGAATTTAGATTATATCGACATGTATATTTTCCCGGCTGGAATTGTCCTGACCTTGCCTGAGATCCAGGGCGAGACTTCGGATGTACTGCCCCCTTGGAAGCAGGCAGTACGATGAGCAGTAAAGACATATCAAGACGCACGGATGTGGAGGTATTTTTTGACGGCGTAAATATCTCCAAATCCTTGCGCAAGTATTTTATATCTATGACTTACACAGACTGCGAGGAAGACGAAGCCGATGATCTTCAAATTTTAATAGAAGATCGGAATGAGGTATGGCTCACTAAATGGCTCAACAATGCCATACAGGCAGCCGCCTCAACTTCTAATACCGTTAAGGGTCTGAAAATTGAAGCCGCTTTTATTCAAAAGAATTGGGCCGGTGACGGCAAAGATAAAATCATGGACTGCGGGCAGTTCGAGCTTGACAGTATAGAGGCCGATGGACCACCTTCAAGCATAATGATTAAAGGCACTGCCCTGCCCTTCAATTCTCAAGCAAGGCAAACAAAAAAAAGTAAAGCATGGGAGTCTTACTATCTTTCGAAAATCGCAAAAGAAATAGCGTTGGAAAATGGAATGACTTGTATGTATGAGTCAGAGCACGATCCTTATTACCAGCGAGTCGAGCAAATCACGACGAGCGATATAGCCTTCCTTTCTACACTGTGTCATGCCGCAGGGATATCCCTAAAGGTATTCAATAATTTCATAATTCTATTCGATCAAGCAAACTACGAGAAAAAGCCTTCAATCCTAACAATTACACGAGGAGCAAAAGGAGGTTATACCCGGTACAAAATAAGAACTGGTGAAGCAGACCAGAAGTATGCCGCATGCAGAGTAAGCTATGTTAATCCGTCAACGGGCAAAGCTATACAAGGGATGGCCTATGCGGAAGATTATGACCCGAAGAACAAAAGAAATCAGACGCTCGAAATCCAAGCCAAAGTAAGTAGCACAGGCGAAGCACAGGCACTGGCTCAAAAGTATTTGCGGCTGAAAAATAAGTATGAGTACACCGCCACATTTACTGTCCCGGGCAATCCGGATATTTGCGCAGGAGTGACGATTAGACTTTCGGGATGGGGAGCTTGGGACGGGAAGTATATTGTAAAGCAGGCTTCGCACATTTTGAGCAGCACTGGAGGTTACACAACACAAATCAGACTTCGCCATGTGCTTGCGCATGATGCACAATCCGAGTCTTCCTCTGCAAAGGTAGCGGGAAATCCGGGAATTAAAGTCGGCAGTAAGGTAAAAGTTAAACCTGGGGCAAAGAATTATTCCGGGGTTGGATTGGCGAGTTTTGTTTATAAGAATGTGTATGATGTCATTCAAATTAAGGGCGAAAGAGTAGTAATCGGTATCAACGGGCAAGTGACGGCTGCCATGAGGCTTCAGGATCTTATTCTGCAGTGACAAGAATGGAGGGAATGTATGAATGCAGGAGAAAACATTTTAGCGAACTTGGTGCGAATAGGTACTGTGAGCTCAATTGACGAGGCGAAGCAAACTGCTCGCGTGATATTTGAGGATAAGGGGCTCGTGTCTGGCTCGCTGCATGTGTTGCAACAGCCAAATACGGCCCTTTCTATCGAAGTTAATGGTAACCATTCACACGCTGTAATCGGGGGCGGAAATACGGAAATAAACGGTCAGCACACTCATACGGGAATTACTGCACATTGGATGCCTCGTGTGAATGACACGGTTTTAGTTCTGTACTTACCGGTCTTCAATGGCGATGGATTTATTATAGGGGTGATATGACATGGCGCAGATAGGATGCCTCGGGGACATCGTCTTTAAGGTGTCCTCCGATGAAATAAAAACGATCAATAATGCAGTATGGTCTGGATCGGCCAGACATGCCGAGCACAAAAGACATTTAACCCATGCGTTGACAGAATTTACAGGCATCGACGCAGATAAATTTTCTTTTGATATTGAACTTTCTCTATATCTTGGTGTGGACCCAATGGTGGACATAATCAAGATATGGGATTATGAGCGAAGCGGAACTCCCTTAACCTTCGTTCTTGGCGAAAAAATATACGGGAAGCATAAGTGGACGATTATCAATCATAAGATAAAACTAAGAACATTTGATGGAAAAGGGAATATGACCGGTGCGACAGTTTCCCTTGACCTGCTGGAATATTTAAGGGGGTGATTAGATGAGTTACTTTGTTAGTACAGAAGATGTTGAAAGCATTTCTTTGAATGAGACAGACACCGTAAAGTCTGTACTGCAAAACATCCGAATAATTTTTGCAACATTTAAGCGTTCTGTGCCTCTGTATCGAAACTTCGGACTTAATAATCATTTTAAAGATAGACCTATCAATGTGGTAAAGCCCTTATTTATCGCAGATATGAAAGATGCAATCGAAGAGTTTGAGCCACGAGCAGAAGTTCTAAATATCAAGGTTGAGGCGGATGTGAATATGCCGGGAAAATTAAAAGCTATCGTGGAGGTGGATATCAATGAATGAAAACAACGAACATCAATTCGTCGATACTGACGCCGGTGCGCTTCTCTCTGACCTCATATCTGATTATGAGGAGATAACCGAAATAACTGTTCAACCAGCAAGCCCGGAAAGATTACACATACAGTGGGTTGCTCATATAATGACTCAAGAAAGAGTTTTAAACAACTACACCGGAAATCAGAATCTTCCAAGCAAGGCTAATGGTGAGAATCTAGACGAGTTAGGCCTAACTTTATATGACGACATAGAAAGGCCCTTAGAGCAAGCGGCAATAAGCACAGAGCGGTTCTATATTTCAGAAGCGCAAAATAGTGCAATTCTTGTTCCCGCTGGAACAAGAATATCTGATGTAAACAGCATCTTAGTTTGGGAAACTATAGAAGACATCTATATCGACATCGGGGAAACTTATGCAGATGTCATGATACGGTGTCA
>Ga0116183_1006398_pt1 | contig 10812 bp, 10 predicted proteins | sample AD_UKC078_MetaG_FD_89753 | JGI IMG/M metagenome (GOLD analysis project Ga0116183, IMG submission 89753) | Active sludge microbial communities of municipal wastewater-treating anaerobic digesters from USA - AD_UKC078_MetaG | ecosystem: Engineered > Bioreactor > Anaerobic > Digestate | place: USA...
CTTGTCTCTTGTCTCTTGTCTCTTGTCTCTTGTCTCTTGTCTCTTGTCTCTTGTCTCTTGTCTCTTGTCTCTTGTCTCTTGTCTCTTGTCTCTTGTCTCTTGAAAAATCATGTAATCAAAACACAAAAAACAAGCTTTGTTTGAATTTTTTGTCATTTTTGCTTCCAACCGAAATCTGATCAAGTTGTATTAAATTGTTTTCAGGATGTCAATAATTTTTTAAGCAGTTTTTCGGGAGGTTTGCTTCAGAAAATTCAATTCTCAATGACTTCAATGAGTTTTTTAAATACTTCTTCTGAATTAAGTATTGAGGTGTGATCTTCGTGAAACTGAAATATTTCAACGGCATCTTTTGTAACATTCTCATCAAGCATACTTTTCACACTGACTGTTCCGTCGCTGTCGCTGTTCTTCTGTCCGTCTTTGGGTTTATTTCCGTAAAAAAGATAGAAAGGGACATTCAAAGGTGTTTCAAACATTCTTTTCTGGAAATCTGATCCAGGAACCATGTCTATCCATACAGGAACGAAGGATTTTGTCTCTTTTCTGACTCCGTATGCGGCAAGGTCGTGTCCGCCGTAAGGTGAACTTATCGAAATGAATTTTCTGACAAGGGAGTTCTCCTTCTGATTGTGATATCTTTGAATAAAAGTTCTTGAAACAAGTCCTCCCATGCTGTGAGCGACAATTATTATCTCCTTCATTCCGTATTTTTCCGAAATGACCGAGATTTCGTAATCAAGTGCCGCAGCAACACCGTCAAGCCGGAATCCGCTCGGATACTGGAAAACCATGGGGAGATATTTTTCCGTGTCGATATTTTCAGATATGAATTTCCAGTCAAAAGGAGTTCCCGATATTCCGTGAACAAAAAGAATCGGAATTTTATCAGGATCAAATTCTTTCAGCATGAAAACTGACGGTCCCTGCAAAGATGCGAGCTCAAGAGGTCTCCACATACCGAGTGCTCCGAACCCCGGATCAAAATAATAATGGTCCATTTTCACAACTGTCCCGGGAAACGGTTTTTTAACAACATAATCACTTTTCACATCATTAACTATGCTCATTTTCCTGAACTTTTCCGGCATATTCTGAACATTATCAAGAGTTATGTCGACCCTGAAAAGCATCCGTCCGTTATCCAGAAAAACCGGTTCTCCCCCTTTATATGTTCCGAACAGTTCATCGTCATCATATTTTTTATTTCCGTTCCTATCCTGGAAAGCAAAGACCGAAACGCTTCCGACCGGCACAAGAAAACCGTAGAAAGTCCCTTTTTCGATCTTTTTATAATTGAGCACTGTTCTCGGCAGATTGGGAGCATCCGGTTCTTTCACGGCCACGACATACAGATCGCCTTTTAACTCATTTTGAAAAAATATATCCCCGCAGAACAAAGCATTGGATTCAGCATGGAGCGTCCATGTCTTTATACTCTTTCTCACCCCGTCGCCTTTTCTGCCGTAACACGATGATATTACTGACACTATTAACAATGCTACGACCGGTTGTCTTTTCATTGACACCACCCGCAACATGATTTTGCCATAATTAAAGCGTCCTCAACAGGATTGCTGTAATACGATCTTCTCATACCCACCTTTTCAAAACCGTTCTTCAGATAGATCTTTTCCGCTGATCTGTTTGAAACCCTTACTTCAAGAAATATTTTCCTGACACCGTTCGATTTGCAGTACTCAGCAACCTCTTTAACCAGCTGCGTCCCGATTCCCCTGCCTGTGCTCTCTTTTCTTACAGCCACCTGAATTATCTCTGCTTCATCAAGCACTTCTGAAAGGATGAGAAACCCTTCCGGCAAGCCGTTTTCCAAATGACAGAATATGATGTACTGTGTGTCAATTGCGGAAATGTAACTGTCAAGAAAAGAACCGGTGTCATCTCCAAAATACTGTAAACCGATTGATATTATTGAGTTTTTCAAAGATTCTGTCTGTTTTTTTGAAAGGATCATTTCAGTCCGGTTTCACACACACCGTTATGTTTAATGTTCTGAGCATTCTGCATAGCGATGCATTTATTGGCATAGGACATTCCGTCACATCCGCAGACCGGTTCATCAACTGCTTCACAATCCTCCGGGATTTTTTCACATTTTCCCCAGGAATCAGTGCATCTGCCGATTTCTTTGACACACATTTCGTCACCTTCACAATCCCATGTATTACTGCAGTTATCCCATATAAAATCAACATCCTGGTTTTCGTTCTCATCAACCTGTTCATCGGGAGTTTCTTCACTCTCGTCAGGTTCTTTCGCGCCCTCATCCTGAACAACGCCCGGGTCATTTTCCTCATCAACAACAGTCTTTTCATCGTTTTTTTCGTCATCAGACTTGTTCTTCAGTGAATTGACAGAATTCTCGCAACCAACTGAAAAAACTAACATAAAAATTAAAAAGATCCATCTCTTGATCATTTTATTCCCCCTGTTCATCAATTTTCTCAATACAATCCACTGGACAAACCTCTGCGCATTGACCGCATCCGATACAAAGAGAGACCGTTATCTGGTACTCCTTTTCATTTTGTATCACCGCTTCACACGGACATTCTGCAGCACAAGCTCCGCAGTTAATGCATAGACCTTCAATTATTCTGTATTTCATTTAAGCCCCGCTCCACTTGAAAATTGTACCGGATCATTTCTTTTTTACTATTTTTTCTTTTTTCTGTTTCGGTTTATTTTTCTTTGCTTCAGCTTCGATCTGCTGCTGCGCTTCAAAGATCGACACCTGCTTTTCAGCTTCTTTCGCCTTGTTTTTCAAAACAGCCCTCCCTGCTTTCTCAACAGGTTTTTCAACCTTCTCAACTTTCTCAACCTTCTCAACTTTCTCAACCTTCTCAGCTTTCTCAACCTTCTCAACCTTCCCTGGGATCTTATCTATTTTTGCCGCACCATTACTTTCAGAAATCTCTACTGTATCCTTTATTTTCTGAACCTTATATGTTTTCTGAGGCACCAGCACCTTCTCAGGAATAACAGCGGTGTCACCGTTCGAGCCGTTTGTGAACCACTCATCAAAATTTACAAGACCGTTTGCCGTCACAACTCCGCCCTTGTATTTCTGGTTGAAAGATTCTACTGTTTCAGCAAGCTTTTCCTTCTCCTCTCCGAGCGGAACAAGCTCTGAAACGATCTTTACTTCATAACTGCCGGGATAGACCCTTTCGACTCTGTCAATGTCAACTGTCGCAAAATCATTGCGGTTAACGACATCTGAAGTGCCGTCAAGGTACATTACGACATAAATCATGACTCTCCTCCATCTTATGGATTTTATAAAACCGGTTCCTGTTTCTGCTTCATCAAATTTCCCGCAGATCAAATTGTATCTGCAGAAAACACTTCTTGCGTTACAACTTATCGATGCCGTCTTCTTTTTCGGACAGTAGAATTCATGGACTCTCTTCTTCCTGCCTGCAAGAGTTCTGTTCAGCTCCATAATTTTACCGTTCAGAGGACTGTTCTCAAGATCGACCCACTGAGGGAAGTATGCTGAAAAAAGCTGTGCTTTAACGGGACACTCCTTCACTTCACATGATATACACTGGGTCAAGTGAACCTTTGTCCCTGCAAGAAGACCTTTCCTTTCAGGTTCAAGACATATTATCCATCCGTTCTGAGACAAAGCCATAACACACACCGGCAATAAGTTTCGGCAACAGTTTAATCACGGATCATTTTAAAAACAAGAAGATTTTTCGTAAAAATTTCATTGTGTGCGTACTAAACATTTGTGACATGCGACAGCGCTCTTTTTTTTTGACTTTTGACTATGTCATTTTATAATGCGCTGAAGTTTTGATGAGGTGTTACTCTTTATAATATTATTTGGAGGATTGAGAAATGAAGAAATTACTTATGGTTACACTGCTGTTGCTGGTTGCTTCAGCTTTCGTTTCCTGCAACAGTTACGATGTTGAAGGAAAACCGGAAGTGGCATCAAACCCCGCAAAAAAAGTTTTTGCATACTACCCGTGGGACAGCAATGATGTTCAGCAGCCCGATGACACTGAAACTCCTGACGACACTGAGATCACTGATGAAACTGAAACCCCTGATGAAGCTGAAACTCCCGATGAAGCTGAGACTCCCGATGAAGCTGAGACTCCTGACGAAGAGGAAAGTGATGATGATACCGTCAATCCGGTAATGCCTGTTCTGAAAGCTCCTGTTGCAGACACTATCACCGAAGAGTTTGAGATATATAACCGCGGTGAAACAGGTGAACTTCTGATAAGACAGATCAATCTTATCGACCCGAGAGGACACAGAATAGCAGAACTTGACAATCCTAATTACAAAAAACTTTTTGAGATTCAGATCCAGTCCATGTCAAATACAGGTGTCGCAACAGATGGCTGGAACAGCAAACTTCTCACTTTTGACAACACAACTGCTTCCTTTGAAGACGGATCAAAAATCGGATCTCTCTGTCCGCTTGATCAGAACGAGATCTCAGAAAGAATTTGTAAAAAAAGCTTCAGCAAAGAAAAATATAATCCACAGTTCAAGATCCTCCTGAGCTACAATAAAACTGCTGCTGCGGCACTTAAAGCAAATCCTCCGACAGAAAAGGAATACAATCCTGTCACAGGCGAAGATGATCTGAAATACAAACTTGACGGAGATTTCTGGATCGAGATCTGCACAAACGACCCGACAAAGGGAACTTCCGACACATGCGGGCCTAACGCTACAAGCTACAGAATTCAGGTGACCCGCCAGCCGAACAAACCGCCTAAACCGATTATAAAAGTGAAATTTGAATATACGAATGGCGGAGAAATGTCATACAGGAACATCAAAGACAAAGTTCAGATGAATCTTGTGAACACCTGCGTTTCCGATCCTGATGCACCTTCAAAATGTCTTGACAAGAAATTATATGACAAAAAGGATCCGAATCGTAGATATGCTATAAAATATAAGTGGGAAATGAAAGAATCACCCACTCCGCTGATCGAGGAATCTCAGATAAAGACAGCCGGAAAGTGGATGTTTGACACAGATGATCCTGAAAGAGCCGACTTCTATGGACTTATGATAACTCCTAGAAGATATTCAGAAAAGAATCCAAATTACAAAGACGACGCCACTTGCGAAAGCGAATGCGGTGAAGAACCCAAAGATGTTGAAGATGAGTTCTATTTCCTGAAACTCTCTAACTATCTTATCTGCCGCCAGAAACATTGTGAAAAATTCAAAACAAAATATTACAAGGTCAATATTCAGGCGGAAACAGTTGACCTTGAAACAGATCTTGTGAGCGATACTGCTGATATTACTGTCGTTCCGAAGATCATTCCTCAGGCGCGTGTTGTTGCACAGCTTACATGGAAGCAGGGCTACAGAACAAAAACAGAAGCAACTGCTAAAAAGGATGGAACAATGATAGACATTGACATCCACATGATAAAAAAGACCAGTCTCGAAGCACCGATATATGGGTATACTCCGCTTGAAGGTGTTCTTGGTACAAATGAAATGCCGCTGGGTTCCTTCGATCCTACCAACCCTGAACATTACAGATATTTCAGACACGATGACTGTTCCTTCTCTGATAAAGGTGCTGAAGGTTCTGAGATTCAGGAAACTATAGCATGGCATGCATCTCTTGATATTGATAACACATGGGGTGGTAACAATTTTGAAACCCCGGAAACAATCGGTCTTGGTCCGATAGAAGATAAAAACGGAGACGGTGTCCCCGATGATGCAGTCATGGACGACCAGTACCTCATCGTTGTCGGTTATGTTAACTGTACATCACAGTATGCTGACAAAGTTGACAGATGTAAAGCCGATTATCAGGGTGAAGACGGTGTAAATGAAGTTGATGCAAGAGTTGATATACTTATTGACGGTGTTGATGCTCCGAGAGAAGAGAGGGTAAAAAATGGAACTGCCATCCGTCCTGCTGATAAATACGCCGAAACAACCAAAAATTTCAAAATCAAGCTTAGTCAGTGGAAAGTCATCGGTGTTGTAAAATGGGACGGTTCTCTTCCGGGACCTGAAACAAATCCGAAATATCCGGGTGATGCAATTGTCAGCGACGAAGCTATGACAGATGAAGGAATCGATGTTAATCCCACGGGCTATAAGACTTGTAAATTTGACTATACTGATGCTGTACTTGTTCCTGTCTGGACAGACACACAGTACTATGATTGGGTAAATGCAAAGAGAAATCCTGAGGATCCTGCTTCTGCACCGATCGGTACTTGCGAATAATATTCATTGATCTATTTTTCAAACCGGGCGGATTCCGCCCGGTTTTTTTTTGCTTTTACTGCTTAATTATCTCATAATATTATGAACTTTTTGCTAAGGAGCTTCATGAGAACAGTGATTGCGGCATTGTTACTTCTTTTCTTTTTCAACATTCTGTCAGAGGAACGGACTTACACCATTTCGATGATGGGAAATGAGATCGGAAAAAACACAGAAAAATGGACAGAAAGCAAAGATTTCTCCGGGAAATGCATTCTTACACTTGAGTCAACTTCTAAAATGGGGATAACCAGAGGCGCATACTCTGTCAGCATGGAAACGAGATCGGTCGTGAAGGTGACCTGCAAAGACTTTTTCCCTGTTTCGGTTGAATCTGAAAGTAGTGAAATGTCCTCAAAAATGAATTCAAAAGCTGTAAATGTGAACGGATTTTTCAGTGGCGAAATAGAAAAGAACGGCAACAGGGAACCTGTATCATTTACTGTTCCTCAGAATGCAACTTTTTTCAGTATGATATTCAGAAAATTCTCTGAAAATGATTTTTTAAAAGGGGGCAGTGCAAAGATCATTTCCGAAGAATCTCTCACTTTGAAGAACATTTCATATTCCGCTGTAAAAGAACCTTCAGGACTTCTCAAAGTGACGGTTAATTATGATGGGGTGCCTCTCAGTTTCTTTCTTGATAAGGATCTCGTTGTGCGGTCAGACCTTCAAAACGGGCTAATATCATATAAACTGGATGGATATCTCAAATCACCACAAACTTTACCTGAACAATCAGGAAATGCCGACATCCTTGTGAATACATCTATTTCCAACAAGGGGATCTCTGTCAAGAACCCAAGATCTGCGACGAAAATGAACTTCACTGTTTCCGGGGATAATATTGCGGAAATACCTGACACCTGTTTCCAGAAGAAGGGAAACAGCAAAACAGTCACAGTTGACAATAATTCAAAGTTCTGCGCAACTCTTCCGGTTCCGCAGGATACACAGGGAAATATTTTTGAAGACAGTGGAAACCCGAAGATAGCTGCCGCAGCACAAAAAGTGATCAAAGGATCCCCCGATAAGAACGAGATGATAAAACGGATGGTCAATTTTGTTTTCAGACATATTAAAAACAAGAATTACAGTCATGGTAATCTTTCAGCAGGCGAAGTTCTTGAAAACAGATCGGGAGATTGTACTGAACACGCAACTCTTCTTTCTGCGTTGCTGAAATCGGCTGGAATTCCTGTTAAAATGGCCTACGGTGTTGTTCTTGACGATAAAGGCGGATTCATGTTCCACAACTGGAATGAAGTGTATGGCGATAATGGATGGATGTCCGTTGACGCTACTTTCGGAGCGGTAAAGGCCGATGCGGCGAGAATTCTTCTTATTTACGGAGGAAGCGACAGCAGTTCCAGAGAGCAGGTTTCACTCGCAGTATTAAAATTCCTCGGTTCGCTTGAAATTTCAGTGACGGGGTTTGCAAATGAATAAAAAATGGTTTAAAAGTGCCGCTGTTACAGGGAGCGGATTTGAACATCTTGCTGATGAAACGATCGGATTTTCTGAGATCTCGAATGAAAAACTGAGAGGAGTGGATCTTCTTTTTGTCAAAAACAAACGGGACTTTTTTTCAAAGTTCAGATTCAACGGATCTACTGTAATAAGTGATATGGCGATCAATTCAGAAGATCAGGAAAAATTTATTCTTATGTCACCCGGAGATCTGTTCATAAGCAGGGTCGGTCATGATATTGTCAATATTTTCAGCCCTTTCGAACATTTTGAATATCTTGAAGAAAACATGATAACCGACCGCGTGAATCAGGGAATAAAGTTCGGCAGGCAGATAAACATCATCGGACATCTTGTTCAGAACACAAAAAAATGGAGCGAAAGCCGTTACGACTTTGAAAATTTCATTCTGACGGTTCAGGGATTGTGCCGGAAATCGGGGATTGAAATAAAAATTCAAAACCCGCATAAATATAGAATTGACACTATTCCCGATGCTGATATTATGAACCCTGTTATTGATGAGATAGTTTCAAATTTGAAAATGCACGGCAGCAGGGAGTTTGAACTGGCGGTCGTCAGTAACACAGAGATGGTTTTCAGAAATGATTTTGACTGTTCATTCAATTTTGAAAGACCGAAGGCCTTACTGCGCTGTCCGTTCACAAAAAGGACAAACAGCCCGGGATCAGGACTTGGATTGTTTATAGTTTCCCTTTCTTCGGTTAGAGGAGGTTTTGATTGGGACATATCAGTAAAAGAAAACTGCTTTCAACTATCGTTTGTTTTCTGACATTTTTTAATGTTTATGCTCAGTCGTATACAGAAGACCCTCTTGAGATCCAGACAGACACATCTTTCGGAGTAAGGGCAAGAGAACTTTCACATTCTATCGACACGCAAAACTGTGGAAAGGGATGCGGTGCACTGCTCAGTCATAACTCGCAATATCTTTTCAATCCGGCAAACGCCATGCTTCAGCAACAGTTCACCCTTTCTCTTCTCTATCACTACCTTGATTCGATGAGCGCTTCCGTCAGTGATTCCAAGACATCAAAAGTTGCCGGCGGAGTAATGTATTCAAGGCATGCAGGACTCAACCATATCAAAACTAATTTTGCATTCCCCATATATAAGATCGTATTCGGCGGACTAAATGTTAACAACTATATAGGAAAATTTGCTCCGACACAGACAAGAAGCACCAATTCACACTCATTTGATCTGGGAATAAGTGCTGTGATAACAAAATTCCTTTATGTAGGTTTCGGAGCGCTCGATGTCTGGACATTTTCAGGCAAAGATATTCCAAGAAAACTGAATTGGCAGTTTGAACTTAATTTTAATAACATGTTTTTCTTCAATAACGGCTGGCAATATCATCTTGAACCGGAAAAAGAGAAATTTCCAAATAAGAGAAGTAAGCTGAAAGATTTTGATTTCTATACTGGTTTTGAGTTCAGATACTCGTGGTTCAGAGCGGCGATCGGATTCAACAATCTCTCTTTCAGCGAAGATTTCACATGGGACACAACGCTTAAAACATTCAGCATTGCACTATATAAACCGGGAGCCGGCGGAATTTACGGAAGTTTCATGTATAACGAAGCTGAATATATGACTTTCACAATAAATATCGTCTGGGAACCACCTGTTCAGTGATCAATTCTTCTTTCCGAGCCGGCTGAGCATTGTCTTGTAGCCGGGAAGATCAGCAATATCTATGTTTATATCGGCGAATGCGCTGTTAAGTATCTCATTCTTCTTTTCTGAAGGGATCTTTGACGAAAGAGCTGAAAAGAGCATTTCATATCTGAATCCGTTGAACACAAAAAATGAAAGATAGGGGCTATTGCTCCATATTGCGTGCTGCAGGGTTCCGTCCTTTTCAAGAGCCGTTATGAGATATTCCCTTCCGTCAACTGCAATGTTCATCCAGTCTCCGCTCCACAATGTAAGGACTTTTGCGGCATTGCTTTTCACAATGACACGGCAGTTTTTGACCTCGACCGGCTCGTATGCATTGACAATTATATTCACTCCGTTCCCTGCCGCTTTTTCAAGCATCGGTGCAATTTTAGCAAGCATCGGCGGGAAAGCGTCAACTATTACAGAATGCCATGCGTTTTCAAGCATTTTCGAACACTTTTCAAGAACCTGATCGAGCGTCTGGAGCATATAGATCTTGTCACCGGACAAAGAATAGTTAATGTCTCTGAGCGACTCTTCAAGAAATTTTCTATCGTTTCTAAGTCCGCTCTCAAGCTGGTCAAGATAATCTGAAACCGGTATAGCCGCATACTGCTTTACAGTAGGAGTTTCCTCTGCAACAACTGCGCCTTTTTTCTCCAATGATTCAAGTGCCTTATAAGTGTTAGCCGCCGCTTTGTTCAATATCTGGGCGATCCTGTATCCAGTCAGAGGTGATTCTCTCGTCAGGGTTAGATATACTTCCGCCTCAAGCCGGTTGAAACCGAGTTTTATAAGTTTTGCCACAATAGTTTCAAAATCTGACATTTTCCACCCCCTTAAACAACTTTAAATATCATGGGGAGTATATTTATCAGTTTATTTAGAGTCAAGGGAATCGTATTTTTTTTCGTTGGAAAAACTTTCTTTTTTCCGTTTTTCCCCTTTTATATTTTCCTTCCAATAAATAAAAATCCGTGTTAAAAGTCACTATATCGGTTGAATGTTTGATTTTGGGAGTTTCTGAGTGCGGATCATGGTGAAAACGGTTTTTGTTTTAATACTTGTCCTTTTCCTAAGCCCTCAAATTTATTCAGAATGTCTGCCAAAAGAAGAATCATATAAAAAATATGTGGAAAGAACATCGCTTGCTCAATCTATTAATGAAAATGAGAAGTCGATAGAGTTGCTTAGAAAACACCTCGAATGTCATCCCGACAAAGAGGTTTATTACAAGCTTGCAGTGATTTATGAATATATTGGAAAGCACTATCTTGCAGGGATTGCATATAAAAACGCAGGTAGAGATGATGAATATAAAAGGATGGAAACAATAAGATTACAAATAATTGC
>Ga0116183_1006406_pt1 | contig 10801 bp, 7 predicted proteins | sample AD_UKC078_MetaG_FD_89753 | JGI IMG/M metagenome (GOLD analysis project Ga0116183, IMG submission 89753) | Active sludge microbial communities of municipal wastewater-treating anaerobic digesters from USA - AD_UKC078_MetaG | ecosystem: Engineered > Bioreactor > Anaerobic > Digestate | place: USA...
CAGCTGACCGGCATAGCCCGGGGTTGGGTTCTGGCCTCCGGAGAGCACCACGCCGATGGAGCCGCTCTGGAAGGTACCCACCACTGCCATGACCGCGCCGAAAAGCATCTGTGGCGCGGCGGCGGGGACGGTGATGTAAAGGATTTCTTGCCAGCGGTTGATTACCCCGTCAATATACGCCGCTTCGTACAGTTCCCTGTTGACATTGAGAATCCCCGCCAGCATGGCCAGAAAGCCTATGCCCATGGAGGACCACAGGGAAACCAGCACCATTACCATCATCAGTGTCTGGGGGTTGGTCAGCCAGTTGACCGGGCTTTGGATCAAGCCCTGCTTGAGCAGGAAGGCATTGAGATAGCCCACCTTGTCCTCGCTGAACACCACCCGCCATACAGCCCCCATCATCGCGCTGCCGGTCAGCGAGGGCGAATACAGGATGACTGCCAGCACAGTCCGCCAGCCCTTGGTCACCTGGGCCAGTGACCAGGCCATCAGAAAGGACAGGATATATCCCATCACGCCCACCACCAGCGCGAAGGACAGGGTGTTGGGCAGCGCGTAGCGCATGAAGACGGTGTCCTTGGTGAAGAGGTTGACATAATTGTCCAGGCCGATAAAGCGCGGCGTCTGAATGGAATTGAAGTCCGTAAACGACAGGAAAAAGGCAACAACGACCGGAAGCAGGATAAAGGTGAAGAACAGGGCCAAAAACGGAAGCTGGAGAAAAAAGACGCTGTGACGCTCAAGGAAAGACCGGCCCGAAAACTTGTTTCCCTTGATGATGCGTTTTGCTGTTTTCATGGCTGTTTCCTGCTTTCCATCAGGCTTTCCACCGCGTTGTTGATGTAAGGGACCAGCACGCTGCCGTCCTTGTAAAGATAGCCGAACTCAATCAACTTCCGCTGCATCTCCCGATTGATTTCCGCTTCCGCGGCATCGATGGCGGGCAGCAATTCCTTGCCGTCGCGGGCGACAGCGCCCCAGAGGTTGCTTAATTCCCGCTCCACCATGTACACGGCGATATGCCGCTGGGTTTCCTTCTGCCAGTCCCGCCACATGGACAGGATCACCTGTTTATGGGCTTCCGGGTAGGCCATCTGCTCAAACGCCGCCAGGTTCGCGGTGTTCCATTTATAGGTCGGGCCAAATTTCAGCTGCAGTTCAGTGGCGTATTCCAGCTGTGTCGGCGCAGACAGCCACCATTTCATAAAGGCGTAGGCCGCTTCGGGCATGGCGGCGTTCTGCATCAGCATGACACCGCTGTCAACCGCTGCCTGGTACCGCAGCACCTGACCGGTACCGTCCGGGGTGCCGGGCGCCAGCGCGATGTTCCATAAGCCGGTTAACTCCGGGGCTGTGGTTTGCAACAGGATATAAGTGGCATAATCTGAGATGCCCAGGGGGATGGTGCCGGTCCGGAAGGCGTTGAAAAAGCTGCGCACATTCAACAACAGCCCGTCCTTTTGGTAGAGGTCGGTCATTTCCCGGATGCCGGCGATGGTGCGGGGATCCCTGAGCGTAACCCGCGTCCCATCCTTTGAATAGACATCGCCGCCGTTCTGGTAGATAAAGGGCGTGGTCTGCTGGAACCCCTTGTATCCTTCCCGATCGCTGGACAGGGGCAGGCTGAAGTTCATGGCATTGCGGTGCAGGGCGGGCATCATCGCCCGCACCTGATCCATGGTGTCCGGCACCTCAAGCCCCAGGGATGAGAGGATGTCCTCGCGGTAAAACAACACCTTGAAGTCCAGCGTTTCGCAGGCGGCGTATATGCCGTCCTGATAAGCATAGGGCACCAGGCTCTCCAGGTTGAACTCCCGCCCGTACCAGTCCAAAAAATCGTCATATTCCAGCAGGTTGCGGGCGATGCCCCGCACCGCGAAATTGAATGGCAAGCCGATGGAGGTCCCCAGCACCAGGTCCGGATGGGTGCCTGACGCGTTGGCCAGGATGAGCTTGTCCTCATTGGGCATGATGGAAAAGGCCACGCGGATCCCCGTATCCGCGGTAAAGCCGCGGATGGCCAAGTCCTTCATGACCTCCACATACTGGGAAGGTTTGTTGACCCATACCTGTAAAACCTGTCCGCTGCTTGTATCTGCCTGATTCATCTCCGGGGAAAAGGAATGCAGGAATTGGGCGAGCTCCACCTGCGCCTTGGCCGGAAGACTCTCCTCCGGGGAGGGCAATTCCTGCTTCCCGTCATACAGGTAGATCCGGTCCAGGCTCAGGTTTTGCTCATCCAGGCGCGCAAGAACCGCGGCTGTCAGCTGCGCGGCGGAGGAAGCGTCATCGCTGAGCAATGAAATTCTGCCGGGCAGTTTGCGCGGGTCCTCGCCAAGTTTCCGCAGGTTGCCGGCCGCCAGGAGGAGATCAGCGGCAAAGGCGGGTTCCCGGCCGCTGAGGGTGCGCAGATGTTGATATACATCGCTGAGCTCATCCTGCCAGGATTGCAGGTCGCTCAGGATCCCCGGCAGGTATTCCGTGATGTTCCAGGTGCGGTTGGTGTCAATCGCGCCGGCCAGGTCGCTGTTCTGGCCGGTCAGCTTTTTGACGCTGAGGGTTGTCTGGTTCATCTGACGGATCAAGCTTCGCAGACGCAGGCCCAACTGTTCAACCGGGGCTGCGGTGGCTGCGAGGGACAGGGTATGCGGCCCCTCTGTCAAATAGACATAAACCAGCTTTTGCCCGCCATCCGGGAACAGACGGTAGACATTCAGCCCCGTATAGGGAAAGGCAATATTGAGCAGCCCCTGGTGAGGCGTTCTGCCGTCAATCAGCACGTCATAATACACCGGCATCCCCGGCTTGACCGATTGACAATACGCAAATGCCAAGGCGTACAGACCCGGACAGGGGACGTCAAAGCGGTATATAACCTGCTGGCCGGGCATACGGAAGGAGGCGTCCGCAATGGCGTTGATGCGCCGGGCAGTGGCTTCAAAGGGGTGCAGGGCGGTGTTGTTTATGGGGGCGCCGCGGATGAAAGGGTCGTTTTTATAGGCGTAGCGTTCCGCTTCCAGGATGATGAGCCGATCTGTCAGCGCTGCTCCCTCAAACTGAGCCAGATACGCCTGGTAAGTTGGCGGCGTGGAGACGGGCGTCGCCCAAATGGATACAAGCGAAATATTCTGGCTGCGGGCAGTCAGGGACAGCGTATGCCGCCCGGCATCCAGATCAAAAGCGTACGCCCTTCTGGAGGACGCTGCATAATCCTGGGCATAGGCCTGGGAGACGCCTTCATATAGTTCGCGCCGTGGCAACAGTTCATTCCCATAGGCGTCAACCTGCGTATCACCCCGGGCGTCCTGCCACAGGAAGGGCAGGGGCGTGTCAAAGCGGGCATCGCCCATTTCCAGCAGCACAAGGTTGTCAAAGATCCCGGCGTTGACAGGCTTGTAAGAGAACAACAGCGCGTATTGCCCGGGTTTTTGTATCTCAAAGGGGAGGGATTGCCGGACACCCTGGCGCAAAATGATGGGTTCAGACAGCACGATACTGGCGTCCTCTGCGGGCGAATACAGACAGTTAGGTTCCGACAGAGCGCCGGCAAATGCCGGCAATCCCAGGCAGATCGCCAGTGCCATCCCGATCAACAGTGCGCGCTTCACCCTGATTGCTCCTTGATGCGCCCGGTCCGCCGGGGAGTTCCCCCGGCGGGAACCAGGCTTGCAGTTGATTTACAGGTTACTTATGGTCAGCCAACAGGGCTTCAAAGGCGGCCCATTGTTCCTTGACGCGCGGGTTGACAATTTCGTCCAGCTGGGTGGCGACACTGGCCGCGTCCATTTCACCGTTGCGTGCGCCGTTGAGCAATTGCCATACCTGATCATCAAAAATCAAGTTGTATCCGGGCAGGATTTTGTTCAGGTCATCCCTGAAGCAGTTGATGATGTTGGCATACACCACCTTCAGGCCTTCGGTGACATAGGGATTGTCCGCGAACTTGGCCACCACGTCGGGGTGCTGGGTGGAGGGGAAATACCACAGGAAGTAGAGCTTGCCGTCAGCTTGCTCATCGGCGGGCCTGGCAGCGAAGATGTCCATCTTGTTGATGTTGCCTTCACGCCCGAAGGAGACCCACTTGAGGACCTCATAGGCTGCCGGCACATTCTCTTCAGCAACGGTGGACATCATGTACGTGTGGTTCACATGAACGGGAACCTTGATGGGACTCTCCTCATTCATCCTTGGATAGGGCCAGTATTCCCAGTTGGGCTTGACCTGTGCGCGCATCCAGTTGGCCTCCCAGGATGCGCCGGTGGCCAGCAGGGCGAAACCTTCCTTGAACGAGTAATGGTTGTCATTGACGCCGGCCTCGCCGAACTTGACAGTGTAGTCGTTGCTCTCTCCTTCCTGGGCGCCGGCGCCGTTGTTGCGCATCTTCCACACATCAAGCCCCGGGATGGCGCGCAGCTCGTTGAGCAGATTGATGCCCGGCAGCCATTTCTCGGCGAAATGGAAGGAGTGGTCCTCATAGTTGTACGCCGGGCTCCAGAAGGCGCTGTCCTGAGCGGAGATAACGCTGTCCAGATCATACAGCACGGCTGCACCGGCGGTCTTGTCGGTAGTGGCTACTTTCAGAATATCCTTGAATTCATCCAGTGTCCAGTCATAGCGTGGTTTGTCCAGGTTGAGTTCGTCAATCAGGTCGGTGTTCATGGCAATCATGCGCGCATGAATCTGGTCAGGCACCGCATAAGTTTTACCGTTGTACACATAGGGGAAGACCAGGGAGCCGGGGAGGTGTTCCGCCTCCGGATCCTTGTCCAGAAGGTCGTCCAGAGGACGGACATAGCCATTGGAAACAGCATAGGTAAAGTCAGTCCAATCGCCCCAGAGCACATCGGGCATGGTGCCCGCGGTGGCCATGGCGGTCAAGTAGGGGCCGCTCTCCCCGTCAAAGGGAATCACGGTGAGTTCAATGCCGGGGTAGGTTGCGCGGAAAACATCCATCAAGGGACTGATTTCCGCCAGTTCACCCGCAGGAACCGCCAAGCTGACCTTCCCGGTCGTGTTGTAAGGCGCTTCCTGCGCTGCCACCTGTCCCGCGACAGATAACAGCATCAGGGCTGCAAGGAGCAGGGTTGCCAGTTTTTTCATGGGTTACCTCCTTTATTGATTCCGCGCTCCGGGCGCGGAAAATTTCAGTGTAGCAGGGTGATTAGTCCGGTGTGAGTAGCTGCGCTGCGACGCTTCTGCCGAAAACGACCGCCCCCTTTCCAGTTTTTGTCGCGTCAATCACCAGGACCGGCTGAGGCGCCTGCCCGGTCAGTCTTCCTCCGTGAAGCGCCAGGCGATAACCATGCTGGTCAGAAAAAACCGTATCGCTCCGGCTGTAATGCATCAGGGCCAGCTGAGGATATATACCGGTTTGACCGCCAAAAGAGCATTCCGGCCCGGAGCCTCCCAACACCAGACTGGGCGCGATGCTCATCGGCAGCACGCTGCCTTCCCGTACAAACACGGGGATAGCATCCAGGCCGCATGGTGTGCTTACCTAGGCAGGCCCCTCATGCACCTGGCCGGTAAACAACCCGTGCCAGATACCGGAAGGCAGGTATACCTCCCGCTCAAGCGCTCCTTCCTGCAGAATCGGGGCCACCAGCAGGCTGCGGCCTAACATGTACTGATGATCGATATCCAGGCAAATCGGATCCTCCGGCCATTCCAGCATCAGGTGGGCCATCATGGGACGGCCGGTTTCCACGCAATGCCTGGCCTCCTGGTACAAGTAAGGCACCAGGCTCATGCGCAGGTTGGCGAAGAGGCGATAGATGGGGATGATGTCCGGATTCCGATGATATTCAGCCAGGTTCCAGGGGCTTCGGTCGTTATTCCAGCGGGATCGGTCGGTTTTATAGAACTGGCCGTCCCTGGGTTCGGAGTGCCACTGCATGATGGGTGAAAAAGCGCCCAGGGCAAGGCTTCGCAAGTAGAGCTCAGCGCTTGGGAAATCCCCGGCAAATCCGCCGATGTCAAAGCCCCAGAAGGGGATGCCGGAGAGACCGGCTGACAGGCCGGCGGACAGCTGGGCACGAAACTCCGGCCATGTGCTCAGCTGGTCGCCTGCCCAATGCACAGGATATGCCTGCGCGCCCAGGGCGCCTGCCCTGGAGTAACAGATGCCGTCTGCCCGGTGGCTTGCCAAAAAATCTCGGTATGCGCCAATGTATTGCCCGGGATATGTATTATGAGCCTCCCGGCCTGAGGACAAGCCGTAAACCTGTGCATCATCACCAAAAAGGAACTCGCCCCCATCGGTCTTGAAGCCTTTGACGCCAAGCGCGTCCAGGAGGTAGCGGCGTTTGGAGAACCACCAAGCGCAGGCGTCAGGATTGCTGAAGTCCAGCAGGAGGCTTCGCGCGAACCAGCCGTCCGTGATCCGATAAGGACTGCCGTCCGCGTTTTTTATACAATAGCCTTTTTCAATCGCCTCAGCTTCATCCATCTGCAATTGTTTGTTGGGTCCCTCCCAAACGTGCTTGATCACGGGGATTTGCCATAGAATCAGGCTGATGCCCTGCTGCGATATCGCCTCAGCCATCGCTTTGGGATCAGGCCACCTGCCGTCTGCGGGAAAGCAAAAGTCTTCATATCGCAAGTCTTCTTCTTGCTGTTTGGGCAGGTATTGCGCATCATTAAAAATGTAAAAGGTGTTTTCATCGCTCCAGGCTTCCAGCACCATGACGCTTGCCGGCAGGGCGAGGCGCGTCAAGGCGGCAAGCTGGTCCATCACCTCCTGCTGACTGTCCCAGCCGTTGGAGGAAATCCAGACGCCAAATACCCATTCAGGAGGAAGCGCGGGAGCGCCGGTCAGGCGATGCAGCGTCGCCAGCGACTGCAATGGGCTGCCGGCCAGATAGAATTCCTCAAACAACAGGTCTTCATTTGCAGTGGCTGCCTCAAAGCTGAACCCCTGGCGAAGGTCGATCCGCATGTGACGGAGGCTGCGCCCCAACCAGGCAGCTTTTTGGTCTGTCAGCAAAAAGGGGATGGGCAGATAGCTGGCATCACCCTGCTTGGTGAATTTTTCCACAACCCGCATCTCTACGGATTTTCCCTGACGCTGCACGCCGTCAAAACGCTCCCCCAGACCATAAAAGCGTTCGCCGGCCAGACAGGGCGCGGAAGTGATGCCCTGAACCCGGCCATCCCGGTCAAACAGGAGGCTGACATCGGCCGCGGCCCAGCTGGCAACCTGCTTGCCTAAACGTTTCAGCACCCAAATAAAAGGCGCGTCTTGAACCTGCAGTTCCATTTCGCCCTTGCGCAGCAGGACCGAACCTTCCAATACGCGTGCTTCTTCCGCAACGGCAATGCCTGCCGGGCACAGCCATTTCACGGACAGCACCTGATCCAGACTCAGGGCCAGCAAAACGGTTTCAAAATCCACAAGGATGCTGGTTTCAGACAGGCGATATACGCCCCGGGCGGCGCCAAGGGGCTTGCGCTGGCAATACTCTGTATGGTATTCCTTGCTCTGGCAGCTTCCTCTGTTGTCCTGCGCCCGGATGGAGTATCTGAGTTCTCCGCAGTCTTCAGCCGCTTCCACCCGGAAGGACAAAAAGACGCGGTCATCATCCGGGCGCAGCGATATCTGCCCGGGAACCCGGGAGAAAGCGCCGTTCAGGAAAAGATGCAGCCAGGCTTCCACGGGCCCCTCGCTGTCCTCCAACACTGCCCGCACACACAGGTTTTCACCGGCGATCGGCTGCACGGGGATGCGGTCATAACCGGTGTCAACATAAGGATGGGTACCGGCGGGATGGTGAACAATCTTCACAGGACTGTCTCCTTTCGGGAAGATTTGGGGCCGGTGCTGCCGCGCTGGACCACTGTCAACGGCAAGCAGATATACTGTTTCTCATCGCTTTTAATTGCGTCCATGGCTACCTGTGCAGCCACCTCGCCCTTGCGCGTAATGTCCTGGCGCACGGTACTGATTTGGGGTATGCTCATGGAAGCCAGGATCATGTCATCAAAACCGATGACAGAATAATCCTCCGGCACATGGACGCCACTGGATATAAAACCATGGATGAGCCCCAGCGCCATTACATCTGCCGCAACGAAAAACGCGTCCGCCTTGCAGCCCTCCCGGACGATGCGCTCAGCCAGACGCAGGCTGTCAATGTAGGACACATTGCATTCATAGCGCAAAGCGTCTTCAGGTACCAGCCCCCAGGCCTTCAGGGCATCGCGGTACCCCAGGTATCGTTGCTCAAATACACCGGGAAAACGGACCGCGTCAGACACAAAAGCGATGCTGCGGTGTCCCAGTTCCAGCAGGTGCTCAGTGGCCAGGTATCCGCCCTGGCGATCATTCGTGCGCACCTGGTGAAAGGCATCGTCTTCCACATAGGCGTCCACCAGGACGACCGGGATGCCGGTTTGCCTGATGTCATCCAGGAATTTGCTGGGATAGGTGCCGATGATGATGACGGCGTCCAGCTGGCGCATCTGGGCGATGTTGGAATAATCCTGGTTGGGGCCGGTGCCGGATACCATGATATGGTAGCCGTTCTCACGCGTAACGCGCTCAATACCGCTGAGGATTTCCGCGTAGAAGGGGTTGCGGTAGTCCATTTCATTGGTTGTCCCGGTCTGCGGGATAATGACGCCGATCAGCTGTGATTTTCGCTTGATCATGGTACGGGCTGAGAGATTGGGCACATAGCCCATTCGCCGGGCTACTTCCCGTACATGGCTCGCGGTGCTGTCGCTGATGCGTGAGGACTTCACATGGTTGAGGGCATAGGAAGTGGTAGCGACCGAAACCCCAGCCGCTTTTGCCACGTCCTTGATGCTTACGCGTTTCTTCATATCCATTTCTATTCCCCATTGTGATGAGCGCGCTTGCTGAATCGTTTCAGCTTCATCCAGATAATAAATCAATGAGGAAGCGTTTGTCAATACTTTTTGAAAAGAAAATGGAAACCTGTCTGATTTCCGCTGGAAGCATGGCAGCCGTTTTCGACCAGAAAATATGGGATGGATTCTAAATGCTCAAGGAGGAAGGCTGGAAAGTTACCCTCATCGAGGCGCTGGATATGGCAGAGTATGAAGAGTCCATCTATGCCATGGCTGAAGCTGGAATGGAGCTGATCTTCCTCAAGGGAGATATAGGATCAGGGTGTGTCTGGGCCGCAAAGCATGCCCATTGATTGCCGACAAGCTTCCGGAGCAAAATAGACCTGGGCCGCCCGCTGCTTCATCCGGGTATGCTGTAGATGTATTTCTCTTCCTGGAGCACATCCAGTGCTTTGCGGCCGGAGGACGGGGTGGGTTCAAAGCAATTCCTGTCAAAACCGATTAAATAAAGATGGGAATTGACAAGATTTTTTCAAATAATTGTTGATGAGGTTAAAAAGCCGGCGTAACCTGTGAATTACGAGGGGGTGATGGCTTGTGATCAAAGCTTTCATGAAGAAACTTGGGGAAAAATCTTATTTGAGGGATTTGAAGAGGATTGATTCCTCTACACTGCATAATGATATTTTGAAAGTGAAAGATATCAGGTATGTAAATGATCATTTAATTGAACACACATTGGATGTGTATTATAAAAGTGACAACAGATTCAAGCCCGTTGTCATTGATATACACGGCGGTGGATTTATCTCCTGCTACAAAGAAATGGACGCTTTGTTTGCAAATTGCCTTGCCCAGAGAGATTTCGTGGTTTTTTGTGTGAATTACAGGCTGGCATATCCCCGATTCAATGTATTCGATCAAATAGAGGATATCGCCAATGCAATGCGATGGATTGTTTCAAATGCTGAAAAATATGAAGGTGATACCAATGAAATGTATATTGCTGGCCATTCGGCAGGGGGAGTATTGGCCATCGCGGAATCGCTGCTGTGCACTGATGAGAAAATGAGAGAAGCTTTTCACATAGAGGATAGAAAGTATACATATCACGGAATTATTCTTGATTGCGGATTGATGCATTTTTATAAAAACGCTCTGGCATATCGGGGGATGAGAAACATGGTCTTCCCCAAGGGTTATAAAAGGATGGACAAATATCAATATTTGATCTTTGAGAAACACAGCAAATTAAAAACTCTCCCCAAAACTGTTCTATTCACAAACAAAAAAGACACATTAAGAAAAATGACGTATTATTTTAAAAGAGTACTGGACGCCCATCATGTTGATCACAGGCTGTTTGATGCTGGGACTGATGGCCATATGGGGATCATTTTTCACACATATTCTGATGAGAATCAGAAAATCATGGATGATGTTCAGGAATATTTCGAAATTGGGAAAAGGGCAATAGACGATTAATCCCTTAAGATGAGAAGAGCGAACGCTTTCTTATACAGTATGATCATTTCTGGATTGCGCCTCAAAACTTATCCGGCCATTATCCATGATGATGAACCAACACGACCGGAAGGATGGCGCACAATAAACCGCATTCACAGGCTCGCGGCGCGCCGTCCTGTCCGCAAACCGCTCCGGGTTTGGTACAGGATGGATATAAAAACGTTTTTATTGGTTGAAACAGACATGGAAACGTGATAGAGTGAAATCAGAAAAACCAAAAACAGGAGGGCACCCAAATGGAGCATATTCGCAAATCCCTGGTTCTGACCCTGATCCTTTGCCTTGCGCTGGCGATGCTGCCGGCCATGGCGCAGGACGCGCAGCCTTTCTACAAGACCCTGGACCCCAACACGGAAGGCAGCATCGACATCATGGTGTGGTCCGGCGACAGCACCTACTATGAGGACATCGGCGCCAAGGAATGGGCGCCGGAGGACATGACCAGCCAGAACGTGGCGGC
>Ga0116183_1006408_pt1 | contig 10800 bp, 5 predicted proteins | sample AD_UKC078_MetaG_FD_89753 | JGI IMG/M metagenome (GOLD analysis project Ga0116183, IMG submission 89753) | Active sludge microbial communities of municipal wastewater-treating anaerobic digesters from USA - AD_UKC078_MetaG | ecosystem: Engineered > Bioreactor > Anaerobic > Digestate | place: USA...
GGACGGCCGGTTCGACGCCCGCTACGCCGAAATCACCACCTGCACCAATGGTCCGGGCCACCGCCACTGGCGCATGACCGGACACGTGCGCTACAAGGACAATGACTACATCGAGGTTTTCGATGCCGTGCCGTGGCTGTTCGGCGTACCCTTCGCCTACCTCCCGTATTGGTTCCGCGACCTCGACACGCACTACGGCTTCCGGCTGGTGCCCGGCTACACCTCGCGCTGGGGCGCCTACATGCTGGGCGGCTATGTCTACAACATCTACAGATCGCCGCATGAGAACGGCCCCAAGTTGGACGGCACCACACGCCTCGACTACCGCACCAAGCGCGGTGTGGCTGTTGGCCAGAACCTGCGCTGGGATCTCAAGGAGTACGGGCGCGGCAGATTCGAATCATACTACGCTTGGGACCAAGACCCGCCCGACAGGCGGCGCGACAGAAACTGGATGTCTGACGTAGACGACAACCGTTACCGTTTCCGCCTCTTCCATGAGGCCGATATCACGCCGCGCGATCAGTTTATTTTGCGTGGCACGGTCAACAGCGACTCCGAGATGCGCCACGATTTCTTCGAGAGAGAAAATCGTGGCGAAAGCACACCGATGAACTTCGTCTCGTTGGCGCACCGCGAGCACACGTGGGCTGCGGGCGCGATGGTGAGCGGTCCCCTCAATGATTTCTACGCCGGCGTGGCGCGCCTGCCCGAGGGCTGGTTGAACATCGTGCCGCAGCCGCTCTTTGGTACCGGCTTGAACTACGAGAGCCAGACGCGCGCCGGCATTCTCAACCGCGACGCCGCCCGCTACGATCGCGCCCTGCCGGAATTCATGTACTATCCGGGATCTTGGGCCGACTACGATCTGACGCGCGTCGACACTGCTCACCGTGTGACCGCGCCGGTGAAGATCGGTGATGCGGTCAGCGTCGTGCCGCGTGCTGGCTACCGCGCTACTTGGTACTCGGACTCCGAATCCGACAGCAGCGTCGCTCGTCACAGCGCCGATCTCGGTGTTGAAGCTTCCACGCGCGCGACCGCCGACTTCGATAATGGCTACCGGCATGTTTTTGAGCCGTATCTCGATTACAGCTACCAGCCCACGCACTTCGATCTGGATAATGGACGCGCCTACACCTTCGACCGTTTCGACCGCTCGATCGAGTGGTTCGATCAGTTCGGCATGGACGGCACATGGCTTCCTTATGATTGGCACGGTGTGCGGCCCGGTGTGCGCAACCTGCTTCAGACGCGCGACGAGAAGGGACGCATGCGCACGGTGGTCGATTGGGACGTCTACACCGCCTTCCAAATTGATGCCGACGGCCCGCTCGACGAGGGGGGCCTGCGCATGGCTGGCAGCCGGTTGCTTGTCAGTCCGGACGAAGCGCTCGATATCAAGGTACAAGGCGATTGGGACGTCGAAGAGGAAACCTTCGCTTACGTCGATCTGAGCGCCTTCTACAAGCTCAACGAGAAAATCCGTTTCGGCGGCGGCTATCTTGCGCGCGACCACCAGTTGTACGACTACGATGTTTCACCGATCATGCAGTGGAACCGGGTCAAGGAGAGCTTGATATACGGCGGCTTCACGCACGACATTAACGATACATGGTCGTGGAGCCTCTACACGCGCTACGACCTGCGCTACAACGAGGTAGACGAGGTGGGGGGCTTCATCCAGTACAGCCTCGACTGCCTAGTCTTCCAACTCCGTGCGGCATACATCAACGATTTCGAGCGCATCGATCGCATCAGCGAGCGCGACAACGACTTCCGCATCTCCATCATGATGTGGCTGCGCGCGCATGACCGCGCACCGGACGACGAGTGGCTGACTTGGTAGCCCCTCGGTTGCGATTCAACACACTGGGTTGCAACCGAAGGGGAGTTAGGAAGGAAAATTCAGGAGTTTCAACATCTCGGAGGCGGCACTAGCGCTCTGTTGCGTTTGTAAGGCAACACGAAAAAGCATGGCTGCGGGTTTATTTGACGCAGAGACGCAGATTTTTGTTTTAGTTGGATTTTAATTGCAACGGAACACTAGTCAACGGCGGCGCGCCCTCGGGGGCGGATGAGATGAGAAGTATGGAACATTCCGGGCGGCGGCCCGTCCCACTGTCACATATTCGAATATGTGACAGTGGGAAAGAGCAAGCGTAAGCATTGAGATTGTCCGCGTATAGAGCGACCTTCAGCGAAAAGGATAAGCCATTCTATGTCACATATTCGAATATGTGACACAGGAGGGAGCACGGGAGAATGAAAGAGAAAAAGAACGGAGCAAACTTGGCACCGACCCTCTGGCGGACATGCAGGGTGCTGGCCAATCCCAACCGCTTGCGTTGCCTCAAGGCGGTGCTGAAGGTGCCGGGCCGGACCGTGGAAGACGTCGCCGCCGTAGTCGGGCTGGCGGAATCCAAGGCGAGCCTCGCCTTGCGGGCGCTGCAGTCGCGCGGCATTCTGTCGTCCCGCCGCAGGAGCCGGTGGGCGCATTACTACCCGGAGGCGAACGCCTCGGTCGTGGCGGCCGGCCGATTTTTGAGCGCCGCCAAAAACGCCCTCATCGACAATCGCATGCCCGAACAGGAAATGAGCGACACGATGCGAGCCTACACCCACCCGCGCCGCATCGCGATAGTGAGGACGCTGGCGCACGAGGGCAACCTTCGGCAGGACGAGATCGGCAGCATGCTGGGCATAAGCCAAGAAGCAATGGCCCGCCACCTGCGCAAACTGAGGGTGCTCGGCGTCGTCCAATCGGAAGACGGGGTCTACTCCCTTGTCGCGCCCCGCTCGGAACTCGCGGCATCCCTCCGCGCCATCATCCTGTCGTAATCCGCCCCGTCGACTGCCCGTCCGTCACTCTTCCCTCGCCATCCGCATTCCACCACCCCCGTGTCACATATTCGAATATGTGACCCGGGCGTGGGAGCTTCGATTTCAGGTTTCATTGCTCGCCATTGGTTATCGCCGCCGGTCGTCTGTCGGTCTTCTGCTTGTACAATCACGCAGGGGCTCGCAGAAGCCACTACACTGTCCTTTGCGCTGTGCCCAGAGGTGGCAGTTGAGAGCCGGGGAGTTCCCAAACCTTGAGGGCAAGGAGGTTCAGTTCTCGTTCGAGTGCAGTCCGCCTGAACCGGCGTCGAACTCGATGTTGGCGCGTTCAGGATCGCCGGGCAGCGCCTTGGAGCAGCTCCAGATGCAGGCCCCGCAATGGACGCACTTTTCGCGGTCGAACTCGGGCGGGGCGCCCTCTTCTCCAGGCATTAGAGCCTGCGCAGAACAAATCTCAATGCATGTGCGCTCTGTGCAGGAGGCGCAGAGTGCGGGATCGGCGAAGGTCACGTGATTGGCGAAGCCCGCCGCGGCTTGCACCTTGCCGCCCTTGAAGAGCGCGTCCTGATGCGACATCAACAATGTGCCGTCATACGGAATCTCGGGCCAGCCGGCCAGCGTCATGATTGCATCGTGGAGCGGCTGCCGCGCCTTGGCGCAGGTCTCGACCGCTTCGCTGAGTGCGGCGGGCGCGATGCGTTCGCCGTAAACGCTCGCCAGCGTCGGAATACGCTGCGAAGGGGGGACGGAGTCGACCGAGAGGTTGAGCATGCCGCGGGTCATACCGGTCATGCCGGTGCCCATCATGCCAAGCATGAAGCCCTTGCCAAAGCCGTCGCGCGCCTTCTTAGCAGCTTGCAATTCGGCATTGAGCGGATCCTGACGTCGCCGCTGCACGTACGCGCCGGTCAGCGCGGCCTTGGAAAAAGGCTGATCGCGCTTAAGCAGATCGATCACCCCTTCAGCCAACAGCACGCCGCTGCGCCACGCCTCGTCCACGCCTGAGTTGGTGAGCACGTTGGTCGTGCCGGAGCCTTCGCCGATGCGGGCGAAGCCGTCGCCGACCAGATACGGTTCGCCGCGCACGCCGGATTCCTGCAGCGACTTCGCACCCCAGGAGCGCAGCGTGCCGCCCTGAAGATAACGCCACAGGTAGGGGTGCTGCATCCAGTGTTGCAGATAGCGGTAGGTGGTGCGAATCGGATTGTCCATCCACGAGGGCACGAAAATGCCGAGCGAAGCAGTACGGTCGGGGAAGGTGTACAGGAAACCGAAAATCTCCGGCTCTGGAAAACCCAGCGTATGCAAGACGGTGCCGGGCTTGAGATCGCAGGAGGCGGGCAGTTCAACCACCATCTTCATGCCCACGGCCCAATCGTGCTGGTGGTTCCCCGTCGGCAGACCGAAATGGCGATCCAACTTGCGGCCGACCGCGCCGACCGGGCCATCGCCTACCACCGTCAGCCGTGCGCGGATGTCCATGCCCGGCATGTAGGCGGCTTCGGGTGCGCCCTTTGTGTCTACGCCCTGATCCGCCAGCCGCACGCCGACCACCGCATCGCCTTCCAGCAACGGCGCACTGACCGGTGTGCCGGGCCAGATCTGAACGAGGCCGGAACCCATGAGTTGCGCGCCGCACCACGACATGAATGCGCCCATCGACATCACCATGCCCGGTTCCTTGCGCAGGAAAGGCGGAATCCAAGGCAATTCAGTAGCCGAAGGTGCCTTGCGCATGGCGAACTGGCCGTACTGAAAGACCCCATCCGCGAAGCGCGTGCCTGAACTGCGGCGGCTCGCGCCGGTGGTGTCGAAAAGATAGGCGACTGCCTCATGGCTGATCTCAGCCGCGTTCGGAATCTCTTTCACCAGATCGAGATCGGGGAACGAGGCGCGGATGTGACGGGCTTTGGTGACGACGCCGGAAACACCGAACCCGATGTCGTCGGCGCGTTCGTAGCACATCACCTGCAGCGGCATGCCCGGCATCACCTTGCTCTCAAAAGCAGGCGTGCCATCGGGGTTCATCATGGCGCGGCTCAGGGTGGTCAAAAATCCGGCCGTGGCGGGGCCGAACCCCACGCACACGATATCGGCTTCCATCGATTGTCTTTCAGCGGTCATGGATTGTCCTTTTGTACACGCTTTCTATCATCTCTCAAGTGCGGTCATCATACAGGGCACCAACAAATCCTGTCAATGAAGACAGTTCAATGTGTGCGAACGGGCGCGTTATGGATCGGAGAACGAAAGAGTCACCGGCCCCATCAGGCCCGAGGGCTGGAGCATGTCTTCGGAGGAGAAACCGGCGTAGGGCCGCAGCGTGTATTCTCCGCCTTTGCGGGGACCGTTACGCAACGCCATGTTGCTCTGCGTGATGCGTCGCTCCGGAGGCAGGGCGGCATCGCCGACCAACCGGTTGGCCCACGGGTTGGTGACCTCAATCTCCAATGCGTTGGCTCCGGCCTTCAGCGTACCGGTCAACTCGACCTGCCACGGCGCGGTCCAGACCACGCCAAGGTCTTTGCCGTTCAGCCGCACCTGCGCAAGCGCCGCCACCGTGCCGAGATGCAACACGGCCGTACGGCCAGCTTGTTCAGCGGTGACTTCGAAGGTTTTGCGGTAGGTGGCCGTTCCCGAGAAGTATTTGATGCCGGGGTCGTTGTGCTTGCTCCAGTCGATCAGCGTGTCGAACATCGCCTTGGCAGGAGCGCCGCGACCCGCCTGGAACGCCACTTCCCACGGGCCGGGGAGGGTTTCTGGTTTCAGGGTTTCTGGTTTCAGGGTTTCTGGTTTCTGGATTTCAGGGTTTCTGGTTTCTGGTTTCAGGGTTTCAGCGCTGGGGGTGGGGCTGTTTCTAAACACCACGAAGATTGAGCCGTGTTCCGGCAGGTCGAGCGTCAGACGCGTGCGGCTGTCGGGTGTGGTCTCGAAGGGCACCGTCTTAATCGTGCCGTGTACCGCGTCCCATAGTTCGGGTTGCCGACCGCTGACACGGAAGGTGCAGGCGGCTTGGCCGCTGCCCAGCAGGAAGTAGATGTCGGTGTCGGCGTCGCGCCGGTGGGTGTATTCGAACGGACCTTCAAAGTCGGGCGCGAGTTTCAGTGCTTTCAACGTATCAGCGACACTCGCGGCGGGTGCGGTGGACTCTCCCCACAGCGTAGCGGCCAGACGCTTGACCTCGTCATCGCTGCCGCTTCGACCGGCCACGCGCGTGGGTCGGCGCGCGCCCAAAAGGACTGTTGCGCCAGCTTTCCGTAGTTCGGCGATCTTACGCAAGACGGCCGGTGTGGCGCGCTCGTTGTCGAAGTCGACTGCGAGCAGGCGGTAGCTCATGCCATCGGGCAGTGTGATCCGACCGTCCTTGACCGACGCGCGCGTGAGCAGCACCTCGTTGTTGAAGATGTCATATCCGTAGCCGGTCGGCAGGGTGAGCGTGGCATTAGCGCTCCAGTTGGTGGTGTGGCGTCCCCAGTGCTGATACGGCAGGTCACCCACGTACGCCGCGACATCGGCTACGAAGAGACCGCGCTGCAGCAGGTGTTGGCAGCGGCCGAGGTAGGTGATGAAGGGCGCAGACTGCTCAAACCAAGTGACGTTGGGATTGAGGTGCGTGCCGGCAAAGTACTCGATGCCGGGCTTGCCGAAGGCTTTGGGCGAACAGGTGAAGGTGTGCCAGATCAGATGGTTGACGCCGTCGATGAAACTCTCGTCGCCGCTGCGCTTGAGGATCGCGGGGTAGGGGGTCCAGTGGCGTACCATGTGGGTGAAGGCTTCAGCCGCTGCGCGTCGGCGTCCGTAGATGTGCGCAGTGATGGCCTGCGGGCGGCTGAGTTGCCGGCCGCGCCGGTCGTTCGCGCCAGTATACCAGAATTCGCCCTGCGGCATGTCATTGACGCCCAGGAACTCAAGTTGATCGGCCTCGCCGAGAACAGCGGGCTTGCGGGTCCAAGGCCCCCCTGATTCTGAGTGCCACTGGAGGCCGTACTGATGCGAGAGGCGCACCATGGTGCCGTAGAAGTTGTGGAGGAAGCAGTCGTTGCGCGTGCGGCGGTAGTCGGTCACGAAACGCGCGGTCTGCTCATCGCCCTGCACCCGAAAGCCCGCTAGTACCGGTAGCCAGGGACGCACATCATAGCCGCGGAATTTCTTGAAATCCGCTTCGAAGGAGGGCGTCCAAGAGGGTACGGCACCCTCCCAACTTACGTTGTAGAAGTGGGTGAGGGTTTTGCCGGCGAGCGGTCCGATATCCTCCAGAAGCGCCCTGCCCATGCGGTTGAAGTGACCTTCGACAGCCTTGGCGTCGAGGATGTCCACGTCATACTCGTGTCCGTCCATCACGGTGTAGCCGAAGCGCAGCAACGCGGCATGGACGCCATCAGGCAAGATCTCATTCAGCAGCGTTTCTTCCTTGGCCGCCGTGACCGGTCCGGTGAGTTCTTGGATCTGCACGGCCGTGTGGGTGACCGCGTCTATCGCATTGCCAACGCGCCTGCCATACCAGTCGTCAAACGGGCCATCACCCGCGTTGCGCCACTCGGTGGCGGACAGCTCGTCACCTGTGTAGTGGACCTTGAAGGTGGCCACATCCTTAAAATGGGCAAGAGGCGCGGGTTTGGCCAGCAGCTCCGCAAGTCCGGGGCGTAGTGGCAGGAGTTGGTAGACCAATCGTTTGGGCGCGTCCGCACCGACCTCCCAAGGGCCTTTGAGTGCGCCCGCGCAACTGCTCAGGTTCACACTGACGGTGAGCCCGACCCGCGCGGCCTCGCGCACCGTATGCGTGACCATGGCGCGCCAAGTATCGCTCATGAACTCCATCTTCGGCTTGGGATAGATGAGGTGGTTGACGTCCTCGTGGTATCCGCGCGCGTCAAAGAGCAGGATGCCACCGAAGCCGATGCGCCGCATCGCCTCCAGATCGCGTGTGATCGTTTCGGTGTCCACGTTGCCGTTGACCCACCAGTAGTAACACCAGGGCCTCTCCGCCATCGGCACTTCGCGGAAACCCTGTTCCAACGTGTCGGCACCCGTTCCCAGCACCGCCGCCAAAACGATTCCAAAAAACACAACTTTTTTCATTTTGCACATCCCTTTCTATGAGCGATTTCTCACCAAACTTGCAGTCCCGCGCTTTTAATGCGAGCGTCGATCTCTTCAATGGCTTTTGGAGGGAGATCAAAAGACGTTACGCTCTTGCGTCCATTCTTATCGACAGTACGCGTGAGCGTGTTGCGGAGCACGCCGAGTCGCTTGAACACCACGAGATGGGGTCCCCGCATCGTACCGCCGTCCGTTCCCGGCGACTTAAAAACTTCGCCGAGATTGACCATCACGAGATACCGTCCAAAGGTGTCCGCAAGTTCGGGATCGGCGGCAGTTTTTCCGGCTGCCGTCAGATCGAGCATCTTCTGGAGAAGCCCCGCGTACATGGGGCGCTGGGTGATGATGCCGGTCGTCCCGAGTCGCGGTCCCTGATAGAGAAACTGAGTCGCGCCCCAACCGGAAAAGACGCCCTTCACAACGGGTTTCGCGGCCATCATCGCTGCGATACGGTCGTTGACATCCGACCGATTCGACTCCTCCTTGAAATAACCGTAGGTGTTCGGAAAATCCCGAGAAAGCCGCACCAGCAGATCCACCGATGGCTGCGGATTCGACCCTTTGCAGAAAGTCTGAATAATCACAGGAAGCGAGGTCTTCGCCGCGAGCAAACGATAGTGCGCCTCCATTGAGGCATCGGTTTTGGCGTCGTCCGGAGGACGTGCCAGAATTGCCGCCGAAATGCCGCGCTTGCTCACGATAGCGTCCCAAAGCTCAACCCGTTTCAGCGCCGCAGCGGAGTTGGTTCCGCAGCAGACAGCCGTAAGCCGGGACTTCATCCCGCCCTTTGCCCAGCGATCGGCAAGCGCGGTCAGTCCCGACTCGTACTCGCCCAACTCGTCGAGAATGTTGATTTCGTTTGCCGTCGGCCAGATCACACCGCCTACGCCCTGCGCGTCGACGTATTCCGCCTCTCGGACCAGAATTTCGTGATCCAGTTCCGCTTTTTCCGTGTAGGGCGTAACCAACAGCGGATACGCTCCTTTCAAGACGACCGCAGCAACCAAAGCTTTTACCATGTCCTACGCTCCTTGCGTTTTCGACGGGTGATGGGTTTCAGGTTACTCCTTCCGAATTCCAAATACTTTGCGGACGGCCTCAAGGTGCGCGGTACCATAGTGCTCCTCGGGCAACAGGAACTGGCCTTCCGTCCACTCGTTCCAGGCGTTGATCAGTACGGCAGGCGGTGCTTTGGGATCGTCGCGCACCGCCTGCGCGGCATCGCGTAGCAACTGTTCGAAGCGTTCGGCGGTCACGCCGGTGACAATCGGGGAGTAGGGGTAGGCAAAGGGCTTGAAGGGCCACGGCACATCGGCGCGGCAGCGCGGCGATGAGTCCCAGCCGCGCGTGACAACCGGGATGTTCATAAGGTCGGCCGAGAGCATGTTCTTCCAGTGTGCGCGGTGGGCCTCCATGACGTCAGCGTAATCCTCGGTGCCGTCCTCGCGGACCTTGCGGGCTGAGGCTACGTTGTAGCGGCATGTGCTGTGGAATCCGGCTTCTTTCGCAGCGGCGGATTGCGCAGGCGAGCCTACCATCGCGTTCCAGTGCATCGGCGGCAGGCCTGCGGCGCGGAGGCGCGCGTCGACCTTTTGGAACGCGGCGCACGTCTTCTCGGGACCACCCATCTGCCGCACGAATTCGTGCGTTTGGAAGATGCTGTAAAAGAGCCCCCCGTTGACGCGCCAGTAGTTGGGTTCACGGAAGTAGTGCTCGATGCAGTAGTCGATCATGCGCAGCAAATCCTTCTCCGAATGGAACGAGCGCAACCAGACGTTGCGCGGCTGGCCGTGTTCTGGACGGAACTGGTCGCGCCGGTCGTGGTTGGCCCACATCAGCGCGAATTTCAGGCGCGAGCGGTTCGGCGCTTTGAGGAAACCGTTTTCTAACGCCTCCTGCATGTTTTGCACGCCACTGTACCAGTACCAGTCATAGACGAATACGTCGATGCCGTTGTCGGCGGCCAGATCGATCTCCTTTGCCGTCCACGCCGGGTCGCTTTCGTCGAAGTAGCCCCAAGTCGGTTTGAGCGGTTGAACATGACCGGGGAAACGCGGCACGGCGGTCTTGACAAACTCCCATTCGGTCCAGCCCTCGCCCTTCCAGGCACTGCCGTGGTCGTAGGGGTGCCAGTGCGGGTAGTAGATCACGGCGATCTCGGGCCGTGTTGTCTGGCTCTGTTGAGCAAAGGCAGACATGAGTGCGCAGACACTCATGACGACCGCCAGCATGATGCGTGTTATGTGTGTGTTCATCGTAGGACCTCCTGTTTTTGGGTGTGTCGAAAACTGGATGCGTCAGCCGTGTGCAATTGTGGGGTGACCACCGCTGCTTCGATGTTGAGCACGTTGGCAAGTTTAACAAGGCTTTCGGCGTGGTGGCCGACACCCAAGGCAAAGTGGTGGGTCGGCCCCTCGGCCACCCAGCGCAGCAGGAAGGTGCGCACGTCAGGTAGAAACTTGCCGTGAGTGTTGGTGTTGCCGGTCGGCGGGATCGGCCCGGCCATAGACTCGCCTTCGGCGATGATGAATTTCATCTGACCGTCTGCCTTGACGCCGATCGAGAGCATCGTGATTGGACCTTCCTTGATGTTGAACTCAACGCCCGCGCCTTTGCCGGGCTTGCCGTGGTAGGTCTTGAGTGAGCGCAACACCGGTTTACGCGATGCGATGTTGAGGTGGTGCGGCCCGTCATGGCCGACGAGCACCGTGTCGCGGTCGAAGTCGATCGGATGGAACTCGGCGAAACTGCCGCCGATGTCCAAGCGGTCCATAATCATCATCGCGATGCAGTTTTTCAAATCGTACTCGCCACACATCGGGAATCCCGCACTGGTCAAAAGCGAGTTGCCCACGATCA
>Ga0116183_1006416_pt1 | contig 10791 bp, 6 predicted proteins | sample AD_UKC078_MetaG_FD_89753 | JGI IMG/M metagenome (GOLD analysis project Ga0116183, IMG submission 89753) | Active sludge microbial communities of municipal wastewater-treating anaerobic digesters from USA - AD_UKC078_MetaG | ecosystem: Engineered > Bioreactor > Anaerobic > Digestate | place: USA...
CGGTCGAAACTCGAGACGTACTCGCGGGCGTCCACCAGGCACAGGCGTTCGGCGATCTCGCGACGGGTCTGGGCGTCGGCGGTGGCGGTCAGCGCAATGCGCGGAATGTGCGGGTAGCGTTCCTGGAGGATCGACAGCTGCAGGTATTCGGGCCGGAAGTCATGCCCCCATTGAGACACGCAGTGCGCTTCGTCAATGGCGAAGAGGGCCAGCTGGCCGGCTTCGTGGAGGTGATCCAGCAGGTCGAGAAAGCGCGGCGTGACGAGGCGTTCCGGCGCCACGTAAAGCAGGTCGAGCGCGCCGGCGATCATCGATCGCTCGATTTCCATCGCCCGGTCGAAGCTCAGGCTGGAGTTCAAAAAATCTGCCGCGGCGCCGACTTCCTTGAGGGCGCTGACCTGGTCCTGCATCAGCGCAATCAATGGGGAGACGACAATCGCCACGCCGGGGCGCAACAGGGCCGGGATCTGGTAGCACAAAGACTTGCCGCCACCGGTGGGCATCAGCACCAGGGCGTCGCCACCAGCGGCGACGTGTTCGACGATGTCTTCCTGCGGACCACGAAACTGCGTGTAGCCGAAGACGTGGAATAGGGTTTCGCGGGCGCGGCTCATAGGGGCGAATTCTAACCCGGGCAGCGGAGTGAAATGATGCAGCACGTGCACAGGGCAAGAAAGGCCGCCTTCAAGGTCGCTAATGAAGCAGGCGCTGTGCAATCAGATATTCACAAAAATTTTCATTTTATGTTTTTGCCCTGTCGACAATATTTACATTGTGTTTTTGTTTTAATCTTAATTGTTTGTATATTATTGATTATTAATGACTTTATTGTCAGGCATGCTTTATGCATTTTTATTGACTGCGTGGGTGCGGTGTTTTCCACGAAAATTTAATTCAATAATTGGGAGCAGTCATGAAAAGTGTTCAGTCTCTTTTTCCCGTCGTCGCGATCGTGTTGCTGTCGATGTCCCAAGGGGTGCAAGCCCTGCCCGTCGAAGCAGGCTCGTCGGGAGTTTTCATCGACCCCGAGCCCATAGGCGGGGTGTATTCGGGGGCTAATACCTCGAACTTTACGTGGGGTGACAGCTTGTCCGTTAATCGGAACAGGGTTGTTTTCAGCGGCACAACCATTTCGAGTGATCTGAATACGAACTTCACGCTTGGCAGCCTGACTTACACAAATGGCTCAAACACCTTTGGTACCGCGGCCGACACCTTCAAGCTCAAACTCTCGGTTGCTTTCAGCAATCCCTCGGTCGGGACCGTGGATTTCGTGTTTCCGTTCGTTGTTACAGCCACCACCAACACCTCTGATCCGGATGCGAGCGCCGATTATCTCAATCTGCCCTCTCTCCTTTCGAGCTCCTCATTTCTGATTGGGGCCGATTTATACACCTTGCGACTTGTCGGTTTCTCCGATGTGGTGGGCGATGGTTTCCTTAGCTCTTCGGTAACCCAGTTCCATGTTCGCGAAGACCTTTCGGCGAGTGCCAACGTTGTCGCGCGGGTCGAGCGGGATACGCGGAATCAGGTTTCGGAGCCCGGGATGCTCGCTACGGCGTTGCTTGGGCTGGGGGGAATGTTCGCCATGCGCCGGAAGACATCCGGTACATCCCGTGAGGGCTGAGGCTGCATGACGTACTGAGCGACGTTTTCGTAGCAAACGCGTCGCCTGTGCAAGAGTGTGCTCCCTTTGTGGTGCACGCTCTTGCACTCAAGCCGGCAAATGGCAGCTAAATCGTGGCGTGGTGTTCGGCGATGTAGTGCTTGAGCACGGCCTTCAGCAGTGATGTGCGCTTGACGTCGCCCTTTTCGCGCGCGTGCTTGATGTCGTCGGCGATCATGCGGCGAATGCGCTTGTCGCCTTCCGGCGTGTGGCACAGGTAACAGCCCATTTCGACGGCAACCATTTCAGGAATGTGCTCGTGTTCGGCGATTGCCAGGATTTCGTCTTCGGTGAGTTCGGATAGTTCGATGCAGTCCTGCAGTGTCAACATGATTTTTCCCCTCCTTTTTATGATTCTTCTGTTTGGTCCTATTTGACACCTTTTGCAAAGCAGAAATATTGATGCTTCGCAAGTGTTGTCTGCTTGCTGTTGGCAGATAAAATCACGTCCTTTTTCAAGGAGATGGCCATGCAAGGGGTGAAGGCGTTTGGGCACGGCATCTACGCTGTGGATTCCGCTTATACGGGGCCGGAGGTGGCGGCGATCCATCTGATTGAACAGGGTGGCCGGGCGGCACTGGTGGATACCGGCAACAACGATGCGCTGGTGCACGTGGAGCAGGCCCTGGCGGCAACCGGGCTGTCGCCGGATGCCGTGGATTACGTCCTGCTGACCCACATCCACCTTGATCACGCAGGTGGCGCCGGGGCTTTCATGGCAGCTTTTCCGAATGCGAAGCTGGTGGTGCATCCACGCGGCGCGCGACATATGTTCGAGCCGTCAAAGCTGTTTGCCGGGGTTTCTGCGGTGTATGGCGTCGAGCGGGCAAACGAGCTTTACGGTGAGTTGATTCCCGTGGCGCCTGAACGCATCATCGAGGCCACCGAGGGGCTGGAGCTGAATCTTGCCGGGCGGGTGATCCGCGTGCTCGACACGCCGGGCCACGCACGCCATCACGTGTGCTACTTCGACACCGTCAGCCGCAGCTTCTTCACCGGCGACACCTTCGGCCTGTCGTACCGGGCGCTGGATGTGAACGGCCGGCCGAGCATCTTCCCGACCACTACGCCGGTGCAGTTCGAGCCGGAGGCGATGCACGCGTCGATCGCCCGCATGGAGGCCGAGCATCCTGCGGCCATGTACCTGACCCACTATGCGCAGGTGACGGATGTGCCGCGTCTGGCGGCCGACCTGCATCGCCTGATCGATGCCCACGTGGCAATTGCCGAGCGTCACGCCAATGCGGGAGCGGATCGCAAGGCGCTGATCGAGGCGGATGTGTGGGCGCTGGTGGGTGAGGAGGCACAACGCCAGGGCTGGACCCTGCCGGAAGCCGACTGGCGCAAGTTGCTGGCCCTGGACGTGGAGCTCAACGCCCAGGGGCTGGATGTGTGGCTGGGCGGTCGTTAGGCCAGGCTGTCGCTGAAAACGATGTTCCACAGCCTGCGCACGCCTGCGGCTCGCTCTGTGACCTGTTCCCGATCCACGCGGGAAATCTGGTTGTTGAGGCGCAGGCCGTGTTGCAGGCGACGATATTCGCGGTAGGTGTCGGCCACGGCGCCGGCCAGCTCGGCAGGAATCAGGCCCAGTTCGGTGGCCATCCGGAGCAGCGCGATGTTGCCCAGGTTGCCGGTGAGGCTGGCGTGCTGGTGCGAATAGCCGAGCACGAGGTACTGGACGATGAACTCCACGTCGATCAGACCGCCGCGGTCGTGCTTGAGGTCGAAGAGCCCTTCGGCCTTGTTGGGGTGGGCGTCCACCATGCGCAGACGCATCGCCAGCACTTCCTCGCGCAGTTTGGCCAGATCGCGCTGCTGGCGCAGCACTTCGATGCGGATGGCCTCGAATTTGAGGCCGATCGCGCGGTCGCCGGCGCAGAAGCGCGCGCGGGTCAGGGCCTGGTGCTCCCACACCCAGGCGTTTTCCAGCTGGTACTGGCGGAAGGCTTCCAGCGATACCACCATCAGGCCCGAGTCGCCGTTGGGGCGCAGGCGCAGATCGGTATCGAAGAGCTGGCCGGCGGCCGTCTGGGCGGATAGCCAGGTGTTGGTGCGCTGGCCGAGGCGTGTGTAGATCTCGGCGGCTTCGGGTGCATCGTCGTCATGCACGAAGACCATGTCGAGGTCCGACGCGTAGCCGAGTTCCTTGCCGCCCAGCTTGCCGTAGGCCAGCACCGCGAACTTCGGTTCGTCGCGGTGGCGGTTCTTGATCTTGCGCCAGCACATGGTGACCGTGAGATCCACGATGATGTCGGCCAGGGCGGACAGAAAATCGGCATGGCGCTCGACAGTCAGGTGGCCGGCGATGTCCTTGGTGAGCAGCCGGAAGACCTGGGCGTGGTGTTGCTCGCGCATCAGGTCCATCTGGCGCTCCATGTCGGGTTCGGCCTCTTCGAGCTGACCTGCGAGTTCGCTCCGGAAGGCGTCGAGGTCGAGCTCTTCTTCGAGGATGCGCGGGTCGAGGGCCTCGTCGAGCAGGATCGGATGGAGGTTGAGGAACTGCGCGGCCCACGCCGAGGCGCTGACCAGTTCGGCCACTTTGTGCAGGGTCTGCGGATATTGCTGGAGCAGAGCCAGGTAGGAGCCGCGCCGGCTGATGGCATCGAGCATGTCGAGCAGGCGCTCGAAGGTGGCGTTGGGGTCCGAGGTTTCGGCCGCAGCCTCGATGACCCGCGGGATCAGCGGGTCAAAGCGCATCTTGATGGAGGGCGGGATCTGCTCGTAGCGGTTGCTGCTGCGCAGGTTGGCCAGGCGGCGGGCGGCGCTGACCGGATCGGTGTAGCCGAGGCGCTGGAACTCTTCGGTGCATAGGGTCTCGTCGCCGGCGCAGGCCCACAGACTGTCCAGATCATGGCCCTTTTCAGTGGGGTCGCCAAAGACGCTGTTGAAATGTCTGCCCACGGTGCCCCGGTGCATGTCCAGTTCCACCAGCATGGCCTCGTAGGAGGTAAAGCCCATGGCCCGCGCGATGATTGCCTGGTCGGCCGGGCTGGCCGGCAGGGTGTGGGTCTGGGCGTCGTCGAGGTATTGCAGACGGTGCTCCAGATTGCGCAGGAAGGTGTAGGCGACGACCAGCTTGCGTTCGGCTTCCGGGGTGATGATGGCGCGCTCGGCAAGCTTGCCGAGCACCTTGAGGGTCGGCTTGGTCTGCAGCGCGGTGTCGCGGCCGCCGCGGATCAGCTGGAAGACCTGGGCCAGGAATTCGATCTCGCGGATCCCGCCGGGGCCGAGCTTGACGTTGTCAGCCATGTCCTTGCGGGCCACTTCGCGACGGATCTGGGCGTGCAGCTCGCGCATGGCATTGATGGCGCCGAAATCGAGGTATTTGCGGAAGATGAACGGCCGGGCGATGGCGCTCAGTTCGGCGCCGCGGATGCCGGTCATGACGCGGGCCTTGATCCAGGCGTAGCGTTCCCACTCACGGCCCTGGGTGATGAAGTAGTTTTCGAGCATGTCGAAGCTCGCCACCAGCGGGCCGGAGTCGCCGTTGGGACGCAGGCGCATGTCCACCCGGAAAACCTGCCCGTCGCCGGTGATGTCGTTGAGCGCCTGGATGATGCCCTTGCCGAGCTTGGTGAAAAACTCGAAGTTGTCGACGATCCGCGGCCCGGCGGTACTGCCGTCATCGGGGTAGACAAAAATAAGGTCGATGTCCGACGACACGTTGAGTTCGCGCCCGCCGAGTTTGCCCATGCCGATGATGATGAACTCCTGCTCGCGTCCGTCCGCGGAAAGCGGCATGCCGTGGCGGGCCACCAGTTGCTCGCGCAGGATGTCGTGGGCCGTCTCGATTGCGATGTCGGCCAGCAGGCTCATCGTTTCGGTGACTTCGGACAGGTCGGCCAGGCGGGCGATGTCGCGCACCAGTGCGTGGCAGATGACCCATGCCCGCAGCTTGCGCAGTACGGGCTTGAGGTTGTTGTCGTCGACCTTCTCCTCGCGCAGGTAGTCGCGCAGTGCGGTGGCGTCGAGGGGGCGGGCGATGCTCGTGGCCAGACGCTCCACCAGCCACGGGCGGCTGTCGAGCTGGCGGCGCAGGAAGCGGGAGCAGGCGAGGGCGTCCGCGATGGGCTGGGGCAGGGCTGTGGGCTGATCGGACATGGTGGAGGGCGATTGGTAGAATACGGAATTGTCTATGTTCGTCCCCCGTTATGTCTGCCGGACTGATTTTCGTCAAGCCTGATTCCGGATGCCTTGCATTCCGGTGCCGAGTCCGGCCTCCTCTTGTTGCTGTCGCGATGAGGCCCACCGTTGCGGAGGGCCATTCCCTGCGTGGCTGAGGGGCGCCTGTCCTTTCTGCATTTGCCTCGTCTGTGCTTGCGCAAGCTGGCGTGGCTGGGTCTGGTCGTCTATTTCATCTGCGGGCTGGGCTCTCTGGGGGTGCGTTACCTGGTGCTGCCCAGCGTGCCAGCCTACCGGGGCGAGGTGGCTCAATTGCTGTCGCGCTCGCTTGGTTTGCCGGTCGACATCAAGAGCCTGTCGGCCGAGTGGCGCGGCCTGCATCCGCGCCTGCAGTTGGGCGGGCTGAGCATTCGCGATGCGGCCGGCCAGGAAGCCCTGGCCCTCGAACATGTCGATGCCGAAGTGGCCTGGTCATCGTTGCTGCTGTTGCGCCTGCGCCTTCACCGGCTGGAAATTGACGCGCCGGATCTGTCCATCCGGCGCCTTGCTGACGGACAGATTTTCGTTGCCGGCCTCAAGGTGAATACCACGGGCGGCCGAGGTGACTTTGCCGAATGGCTGCTCGATCAGCGCGAGATCGTCATTCGCAATGCCCGCCTGGAATGGCATGACGCGCTTCGTCAGGCCGATGCACTGGTGCTCGACAAATTGAGCTTCCGTCTCGAAAACTCCGGCTCACACCATCGTTTTGGCCTGGTTGCCCAGCCGCCGGCAAAGCTCGCCGCCACGCTCGACCTACGTGGTGACGTGCGCGGCCGCGATCCGGCGCGGCTCGACGAGTGGCGTGGCGAGTTGTATGCCGGGCTCGACTATGCCGACCTTGGCGCTTGGCGCCAGTGGGTCGATTACCCGCTCGCTGCCGATGGCGCCGGCGGCCTGCGCGCCTGGCTGGAGTTTGCCGGCGGTCGGGTCAGTGGCATCACTACAGATTTTGCGTTGCGCGACGCCCGGGCCCGGCTGGCCAGCGGTCTGGAAGACATTTTGCTGGTGCGCGCCGAGGGGCGCCTGCGCTACCGCGAGGAAGGCGGCGCCATCGAAGCCAGCGGCAAGCAACTGAATCTGCAGACCCGTGACGGCATGGCGGTGGCGCCCACCGACTTCTTCCTGCGCGTGCAGGCCGCGCAGAGCGGCAAGCCGGCCAGCGGCGAATTCGTCGCCAACCAGCTTGATCTGGGCGTGCTGTCACGCCTGGCCGGGCGTTTGCCCCTCGATGAAGCCTTCCGGAAACGGCTGGCCGAGCTGGCACCCATCGGCAGTGTGGCGCCGCTCAACGTCAGATGGAGCGGCGAGACAGGGCAACTGGCCACTTATTCGGTGGATGCGCGCTTCACTCGCGTGGGTATCGAGCCGGTAGGGGCGTGGCCCGGATTCTCAGGCTTGTCCGGTCGTATCGAGGGCACCGAGCGGGGCGGGCGCTTCACGCTGTCGGGCCGTGATGCGTCCATCGAGCTGCCGCAAATTTTTGCCGAGCCGCGTCTGGCCCTGGCCGAGCTGGCCGCCGAAGGAAGCTGGAGCCATCCGGGCGGCGTACTTGAAGTGAGCCTTGCCAGCGTCAATTTTGCCAACCGGGACGCCCGCGGCACGGCTTCCGGTCGCTACCGCGCCAGTCCCGACACGCCCGGCGACATCGACCTGCAGGCCCGTCTTTCTGAAGCCGACGGCACCGCCGTTTGGCGCTACATGCCCAGCGTGGTGAACAAACACGCCCGCGATTGGTTGCAGAGCAGTCTGACCGGGGGCAGGGCCCTGGATACCCGCCTGACCCTCAAGGGCAACCTGGCCCGTTTCCCGTTCCGCAATTCGCGTGACGGCATCTTCCGGGTCACGGCCAAGATGGCTGACGGCCAGCTCGACTACGCGCCGGGCTGGCCGAAGATCGAAGGTGTTTCCGGCGAACTGACCTTCGAGGGGGCCGGCATGACCGTCAAGGCGCACCGCGGCCGTATCTTCGGCGTCGACCTGAAGGACGTCACCGCAGTGCTGCCGGATTTCGAGACCGACGAGGTGCTGACTATCCGCGGCACAGCCCTCGGCCCGACCCAGGACTTCCTGCGCTTCATCGCCGAAAGCCCGGTGGCCGACAAGATCAATCGTTTCACCGACCCCTTCAAGACCGAGGGCAAGGGCAGTCTCGACCTCCAGCTGGTATTGCCGCTGCAGAAGCTCGCCGAATCGAAGATCAAGGGCGACTACCAGTTTTCGCGCAATCAGCTGCAGCCCGACCCGGCAATGCCGGTGCTCACCGAGGCGAGCGGGCGGGTCGGCTTCACCGAAAGCCTGCTCACCGTGAAGAGCGGCAATGCCCGCATTTTTGGCGACCCGGTCAGCGTGACGGGCGGTAGCCGGCCGGATGGCAGCGTGCTCCTCAATGCCCAGGGCAACCTGAGCATCATCGCCTTGCGCCGCGAGCTCGATCTGCCGCTGCTTGATCACCTGTCGGGCAGCGCGCCGTGGAAGGGCACCATCTCGGTACAGAAGCGTGGCGGCGTCGAGTTTGTGCTGGACAGCGGGCTGACGGGGGTCGTGTCGAGTCTGCCGGACCCCCTTAACAAGTCGGCCGCGACGACGCTGCCATTCCGCTTCGAGATGCTGGCGACTGGCGGGGCCAACGGAGCGCCGCCCGGCGACATCCTCAAACTGGCTGCCGGGTCGGTCTTTCAAGCCCAGTTCCAGCGTCGCTACGAGGGTGGCAAGACGAGCATCGTGCGCGGCGGGATGGCCCTCAATGAGCCCGTCCGGCTGGCCGACAAGGGCGTGCTGGTCGCCGCCCGCGCCGACAAACTGGATGCCGATGCGTGGCGCAAGGCACTGGGCAGCGCGGGCGGTGGCGAGGCCGGCAAGGCATCCGGCAGTGGCGGCACCTTCCCGCTTTCGGGCCTGGCCCTGCGTGCCGGTGAACTTCAGATGCTCGGCCAGCGTCTTACCGATGTAAACCTGCGGGCGGTGATGGAAGAGGGCGGCTGGCAGGCCCGGCTGGCGAGCAAGGAAGCTACCGGTGACTTCGTCTGGCGCGACCAGGGGCGTGGCCGTTTGCAGGCGCGTTTCAAACAGTTGGCACTTGGCCAGGCAGGGAAGGACAGCAGTGATGGCGCACGGCCGGACGAGGAGCGTTTGTCCGAGCTGCCGGGCCTCGACATCAGCGCCGACAGTTTCGTGCTGCGCGGCCATTCACTCGGCAAGCTCGATCTCAAGGCCGCCAACCGGGGTGAAACCTGGCGGCTCGAGCAGTTCAGCATCGCCAACCCGGACGGCACGTTGACCGGTGACGGGATGTGGCGGCCCGGCGCAAAGGAGGAAACCCGCATCAACTTCAAGCTTGATGTGTCCAGTGTCGAAAAGATGCTGAGCCGCCTCGGTTACCCGGAGGCGGTGCGACGTGGCAAGGCCGTGCTCGAAGGTGACGTACTGTGGCATGGTGCGCCCACCGGCTTGCACATACCTACACTGGGGGGAAAGATGCACGTCGATGTGGAGAACGGACAATTCACCCAGCTTGATCCGGGCGTCGGTCGCCTGCTCGGCGTGCTCAACCTGCAGGCTTTGCCGCGGCGCATTACGCTGGATTTTCGCGACGTATTTTCCCAAGGATTCGCCTTCGACCGCATTTCCGGTAGCATCCAGATGAATAACGGCGTGCTGCGCACCGATAATCTTGAGCTTTTGGGGCCGGCCGCGCGGGTCTTCATGAGTGGCGAAGCGGACGCCGGGCGGGAAACCCAGAACCTGCGGGTCAAAGTCCAGCCGACGCTGTCAGAATCGGTTGCCGTGGGCTCGGTCATTGCGACGGCCGGGGCGATCCATCCGGCCGTCGGGCTGGCCACCTACCTGGTGCAAAAGGCGTTGCGCGACCCCGTCGAAAAGCTGTTCAGTTTTGAATACTCCGTGACCGGCGCCTGGTCCGATCCGAAGGTCGAGAAGCTGGCCGCCCGGCCTCCGGCCGCTCCCCAATAGTCACGTCAGTGAGAATCCACCCATGACAAGCACACCGGTCTGCCGCATTGCCGCCGTACAGATGGTTTCCGGCCCTGACGTGGATGCCAACCTGAAGGACGCCGATCGCCTGATCGGCGAGGCCGCCGCCGCCGGAGCCGGTCTGGTTGTGCTGCCCGAGTACTTCCCGCTCATCAGCAGCGATGAAACTGCCAAGATCCGCATCCGCGAACAGGATGGCGACGGCCCCATCCAGAACTTCCTGAAGGATGCCGCCCGCCGCCACAGGGTCTGGCTGATCGGTGGTTCCTGCCCGATGCAAGCCGATGTGCCGGACAAGGTCAAGAACTCCACCCTGGTTTTTGATGACGAAGGCCGGCGCGTGGCCCGCTACGACAAGATCCACCTCTTCGGCTTCAAGAAGGGCGCCGCGTTTTACGATGAATCCGCCACCATCGAGGCCGGCAACGAAGACGTCAGCTTCGAGGCCCCGTGCGGGCAGGTCGGACTGTCAATCTGTTACGACCTGCGCTTTCCCGAACTCTTCCGGGCCATGGGTGAAATGGACCTGATCGTCCTGCCGGCCGCCTTCACCTACACCACCGGCCGCGCCCACTGGGAAGTCCTGCTGCGCGCGCGGGCCATCGAGAACCAGTGCTACGTGCTTGCCAGCGCCCAGGGCGGCGTGCATCCGAGCGGTCGCCGCACCTGGGGCGACAGCCTCATCATTGACCCATGGGGCGACGTGCTCGCCCGCCTGCCCGAAGGCCCCGGCGTGGTGGTGGCCGATATGGACCCGGCGCGCATTGCCGAAGTCCGCGCCAGCCTGCCGGCTCTCAAGCACCGCAAAATCAGCTAACCGAGCGAATATCCATACCCCCAGAGACCATGAGCAAGAATCCTGCACCCAATCCCCTGAAGCTCGCCAGCAAGCTGCTCCTGAAGCCCTACGACCTGGATTTCGAGGATCTGGACAAGGTCTTCGGCAAGCTCTTCCGCCACAAGCTCGACTA
>Ga0116183_1006419_pt1 | contig 10787 bp, 7 predicted proteins | sample AD_UKC078_MetaG_FD_89753 | JGI IMG/M metagenome (GOLD analysis project Ga0116183, IMG submission 89753) | Active sludge microbial communities of municipal wastewater-treating anaerobic digesters from USA - AD_UKC078_MetaG | ecosystem: Engineered > Bioreactor > Anaerobic > Digestate | place: USA...
CCCCGTGCGGGCGCGTGGATTGAAACGAGAGAAGCCACACGGAACGAAAGAGGGAGATGTGTCGCGCCCCGTGCGGGCGCGTGGATTGAAACTCACGGAGGACCGGGAGGAAGCCGCTGATATCAGGGTCGCGCCCCGTGCGGGCGCGTGGATTGAAACAAATCGGGCAATGCAGAAACCCACACTATTTGCGTCGCGGCCCGTGCGGGCGCGTGGATTGAAACGCCATTGAGCGTGTCTGAAATAATGGAAGGCACATGTCGCGCCCCGTGCGGGCGCGTGGATTGAAACTCGAGAGCGTACCGAGTCGCGTCAGGGCTATGGTGTCGCGCCCCGTGCGGGCGCGTGGATTGAAACCGGAGTAGTCGACATTGTACGGCGGGTCCGTGAAGTCGCGCCCCGTGCGGGCGCGTGGATTGAAACTCTTTTAAAGCGAAGATGTGCGTATGCGCCTTGCGTCGCGCCCCGTGCGGGCGCGTGGATTGAAACACGCCTTTCGGGATCTTCCCCGACAGGATCTCTTGTCGCGCCCCGTGCGGGCGCGTGGATTGAAACCGTGGATCGCTTCCCAATAAGTGCATGGCTCGTCTGTCGCGCCCCGTGCGGGCGCGTGGATTGAAACTTTAGCAAGATGATCAGCACGTCGTTTACGACCCGTCGCGCCCCGTGCGGGCGCGTGGATTGAAACGCGAGTTCCCAACGCTCGTACACTTCCGCGCAATGTCGCGCCCCGTGCGGGCGCGTGGATTGAAACCAGTACTGGTCAATGATCAGCACCGGACCGGAGAGGTCGCGCCCCGTGCGGGCGCGTGGATTGAAACAACGGGAAGAAGAACGTATGCCTCGATTTCGACGTGTCGCGCCCCGTGCGGGCGCGTGGATTGAAACTGGCGGATGATCTTGACCTCATCGAGGCATTGCTGTCGCGCCCCGTGCGGGCGCGTGGATTGAAACTCCATCGTGCGTATAATTTAATTTATGATGCATGGGTCGCGCCCCGTGCGGGCGCGTGGATTGAAACCCGAGCAATTTGCATATTAGCAGCATTCATAGCCGTCGCGCCCCGTGCGGGCGCGTGGATTGAAACCGGCAGCGTTGACGCGCAAGGCAACTTTGACATGTCGCGCCCCGTGCGGGCGCGTGGATTGAAACTCATTCAGGATCGCGGGCCGGCGAAACGGCTTGGGTCGCGCCCCGTGCGGGCGCGTGGATTGAAACGCGCTTGTTGCGGCAAACAAAAAAACGGAGGGTAGTCGCGCCCCGTGCGGGCGCGTGGATTGAAACCGAACAAGAATTTAGCGACTGATCGTGCTACAATGTCGCGCCCCGTGCGGGCGCGTGGATTGAAACACATGCGCCTCGATGTTTTCCGGCGTCGGCATTAGTCGCGCCCCGTGCGGGCGCGTGGATTGAAACTCGCTGGAATGCTGGACGCGCAGGAGCGAGCGCATGTCGCGCCCCGTGCGGGCGCGTGGATTGAAACGCTTCCTCGGTCGTCAAATGCTCAAGAAAATGCGAGTCGCGCCCCGTGCGGGCGCGTGGATTGAAACTCCGGATAATACTCTGGAGCGTTTAAGGGTGCGGTCGCGCCCCGTGCGGGCGCGTGGATTGAAACTTGCTGGTTATGGTGTTGGCGTTTCGCATCGTGAGTCGCGCCCCGTGCGGGCGCGTGGATTGAAACTCCCGTTTTAGGTCCGGCGTTCATTAAGGAAGATCGTCGCGCCCCGTGCGGGCGCGTGGATTGAAACCTTTCATACTGCGTTCAACTTGGTATGGTCTTGGTCGCGCCCCGTGCGGGCGCGTGGATTGAAACCGTGAAGCGTTCGCGGCCTTGATTAAAATACCTCGTCGCGCCCCGTGCGGGCGCGTGGATTGAAACGTCATATTCCCACGCATGGCACAAAGCTATAAATGTCGCGCCCCGTGCGGGCGCGTGGATTGAAACGGGTATATGCTTGACGGGCCGACCAACTGACATCGTCGCGCCCCGTGCGGGCGCGTGGATTGAAACGTGAATATCGCTACGGAATAATCAGAATCCCCGCGTCGCGCCCCGTGCGGGCGCGTGGATTGAAACTTGGATTATCGATGATGAAGCTGAATGCCAAGGAGTCGCGCCCCGTGCGGGCGCGTGGATTGAAACCTTCCAGCGCCGCGCAGCGTCATAGTTGCCTCCAGTCGCGCCCCGTGCGGGCGCGTGGATTGAAACATTCTTCCTCCCACGGTTACTACCCCTATCACCAGTCGCGCCCCGTGCGGGCGCGTGGATTGAAACACAAAATCTAATCATGCAGATATACTATCACTGTAGTCGCGCCCCGTGCGGGCGCGTGGATTGAAACCCGAGCTTTTGAGGTATTGCTTTATCGCTTACGGGTCGCGCCCCGTGCGGGCGCGTGGATTGAAACGGCAAGGATTGAATTTATTTCGTCCTGTACATGGAGTCGCGCCCCGTGCGGGCGCGTGGATTGAAACGACCTGTTTTGCCCGCAAAAAAAATCCTAATCAAGTCGCGCCCCGTGCGGGCGCGTGGATTGAAACTAGTAATAATCGTCGTGGTGTTCGGAAAGGCATTGTCGCGCCCCGTGCGGGCGCGTGGATTGAAACTTCATTTGTTTTGATCGTACGAAAAATCCCTTCCCGGGTGGGTTGTTTTTTGCCTGGATCCCTCGTCCTTGCGAGATTGGGGACTTGTCCCCCCGAAAAAAGATCGAGGGGTTAAATAAAAAGATTCACGTTGCCGCGTTCGGCGTTTTCAAGATACATCGCGACGCCGCCCGCTTCAACTCCGTCGAGCAGTTCTTCTTTTTTGATACCCATCAAATCCATCGACATGGAGCAGGCGACCAGTTTCGCGCCCGAGGCCCGCGCGCTCTGGATCAATTCGGTGAGCGACGCGACGTTCTTTTCTTTCATGATGCCCTTGATCATCTGAAGCCCCATCCCGCCCATATTCATTTTGGAAAGCGCGAGTTTCTCGGCTCCTTTTGGCATCATGAAACCGAACATGGTTTCAATAAAGTTCTTTTTGACGGGACCGGACTTCGGTTTCCTGAGGGCGTTCAACCCCCAGAAGGTGAAGAACATCGTGACCTCGCTCCCCATCGCGAGCGCGCCGTTCGCGATGACAAAAGCGGCCATCACTTTGTCAAAGTCCGAACTGAAGACCACGATCGTCTTTTTCTTTGAGGGCCCGGCGGAGGAAGGAACGCTTGAGACCGCGCGCGGTTCCTTTTTAAGGATCGTCGCGTGGTATTTTTTTCCAGCGGAGCTGAATTCGGCCAACTCGTGTCCCGTACTCTGGCACCAGGCGCGGACATCGGCCGCGAAACCGGGGTCCGTCGCCGAGATCCGCAAAGATTCTCCGGGCCGGATTTTCTCAATCTCGGTTTTAATCCTGAGAATGGGGCCCGGGCACTGGAGCCCGCACGCGTCGATTTCTTTTATGGTGACAGCTGGTTCTTTTTTTTCCACAGGTTCCTTTCTTTCATCTCTTTCATTGGTGTCGGTTTTCATTTCTGGTTTTGCCGGTCGCGCGGAAGAAATCCCGAGGCTGGCTCGATAGGTTTCGTAACCGCCGCTCAGGTTTTTACATTTAAAACCGTTTTGCGTGAGGATTCGGCAGGCGAGGTACCCGCGAAGCCCCACCTTGCAGTAAACGAGATATTCTTTATCTTTTGAAAGCTCCGCGAGCCTGTCCCTGAGTTCCTCAAGAGGAAGATGGCTCGCGCCTGGAATTACGCCGGCCCCCGTGGCTCCCGCCGGCCGCACGTCAAGAATCCGCTGATTTTTTTCAGGCGATTCAAGATCCCGCGCGTGACAAATCCGGACATCCCCGCGCAGGACGTTTGAGGCCACGAACCCCGCGTAATTGACGGGATCTTTCGCGGACCCGTAGGGCGGGGCGTAGGAAAGCTCCAGGTGTTCCAGGTCATAAACCGTGAGCCCCGCGCGAAGAGCGGTCGCGATCACATCAATCCGTTTGTCCACGCCGTCCGGGCCGACCGCCTGCGCCCCGAGAATTTTTCCGTGAACGGGATCAAAGACAAGTTTTAGACTGATCGGGAAAGCGTTTGGATAATAACTCGCGTGCGACGCGGCGTGGACATAAATCTTTTCGTAGGGGAGACCAAGCCGTTTCAGCGTCTTCTCGCTCGCGCCGGTCATGCCGATCGCGAGATCGAAAACTTTGCAGATGGCCGTCCCTTGTGTTTTTTTATAAACGGAGTTTCGGCCAAAAATATTGTCCGCGGCGATCCGTCCCTGACGGTTCGCGGGACCGGCGAGTGGAACAAGAGCGGGTTCATCCGTCACGAAATCTTTCACCTCAATCGCGTCGCCGACGGCAAAGATGGAAGGATCGCTCGTGCGCATTCCGTTATCGACCAGAATGCCGCCGCGCGGCCCGATTTTGAGGCCGGCATCTTTCGCGAGACTGGTTTCCGGTTTGACCCCGATCGCGAGAATGGCGAGACCGCAGGCGAGCGATTCGCCGGTGCTGAGCTCCGCGTGAAGCCCGTTCGTTTCTTCGCGGAACGCCTTGACCGAGGCGCCGAGCCGAAGATCCACGCCGTGGAGCGAGAGTTCCTGATGGAGCGGCACGGCCATTTCCGGATCCGCCGGGGCCATAACCTGAGGCGTAAGTTCGACGAGTGTCACGGGAATTTGTTTTTCCCTCAACGCTTCCGTCATCTCAAGCCCGATGTAACCTCCGCCCACGACGAGCGCGCGTTCGGGCCGTAAAGTTTCCAAAGCTTTTTTGATCGCGTCCATGTCGGCAAGATTTCGCAAGGTCATGATTTTGGAAGAATGAATGCCGGGAAGGGGCGGACGGGCGGGTTCCGCGCCGGGGCTCAAGACCAGGAAATCATAAGGCTCCTCACGTTCGGCGCCGGTCGCGAGTTCCCTCGTGAAGATGATTTTTTTTGCCGGATCAATTTTGAAAACTTCGGTGCGGGTGCGGACGTCAATTCTGAAAGTTTTCCGCGTGGCCTCCGGGGTCTGGACGATCAGCCGTTCGCGGTCCGCGATGGCGCCGCCGATATGATAAGGGAGTCCGCAGTTCGCGAACGAGATGTGTTCGCCCCGTTCAAACATGATAATTTCGGCGTCTTCCGAGAGACGACGCGCGCGAGCGGCGGCCGAGGCCCCTCCGGCGACTCCTCCCACAATCAGAACTCGCATATTCATTTCCCTCCGGGACAGCTTTTCTTGATGCAGTTTAAGATCTCCATGCCCCTTGGGTTGGCCAGGGAATAATATCGAAAGTTGGCGTCGGTGCGGCTTTCAAGGACCCCGGCCCGCTTGAGTTGGGCCAGGTGTTTCGAGACGATGGCCTGCGCGAGCCCAAGTTTTTCCGTGAGCTCGCCGACGGCGCGCTCACGGGAGCGGAGCTCTTCAACAATCCGCAGACGATCCGGGTGCGCGAGCGCTTTCAGCGTTTTGGCCGCTCGTTCAAGTATTCTGGGGTCAATGGACGGTTTCGACATGACGGAATATACCATTTATGGAATATACCCGTCAAGGAATACTTATCGAACACCGTCCGGCGAGATCAATCCCTGACGCGATCAGTCCCTAAAGAGAAAATTGTTGAAACACCAGGGATTCTTTTTGTCCAGCAGGGAAGTCGGGTTTTCCGGAAAGAACACCTGGTAGTTCTTGAAAGGGGTCCAGTCGGAAGCTTCCGAGACAAAGGTGCCGAGGAACGGTTTCGCGACGTCAAGGACTTGTTCGTGCGGCAAGTCTTCAGGTTCGCAAACGCCTTTTCTCGGATTTTCGATCATCCACATCGCCGCGGCGACCACCCCGATGGCAACCTGGATCGTCGTCGCGTTTTGGTGGGGAACGAGTTTGCGCGCTTCTTCGATCGAGAGCATGCTTCCGGTCCACCAGGAGTTGTACTTGTGTCCCATGATCAGCGCGCCCAGGATGTCGGTTCCCGAAATGATTTCGTCGGACATGATTCGGCATTTCGGCTGGAGCTCGTAATTCCGGCACCGGAGCTCGTGGAGCGACGACAAGGTTTCATCGCAGGGCATGTACGCGTAGTGGACGGTCGGCCGGTAAAGAGGTTTTTTGTTTTTCCACACGGTCAGCCTCTCGGAAAGCGTGAAGGCCTCGGCGTGACGGATGACCATCCCGACGATTTCGTAGTTGGGAACCCAGGAACGTACCCAGGTGTTCATCCCCATTTGTGAAAGGAAAATCTGGTTTTTCGGCCCGTATTCCGGAACACAGGCGATGGAAGGCATCTCTTTTTCGTGTGTTCCCCAGCCGATTTCCGAAGGCGCGATCGCCTCTTCGCGCAACCCTTCGATAGACCAGGTGCCGACGAATTCGTCGACTTCCTTGGGACGCCGGCTGATCTGGGTGTCTCGCTCGCTGACGTGTATCGTTTTAACGCCAAGTTTCATGGCCAGGTGGGGGAAGTCCTCGTCCCGGATCAGGTGTTCGAGAACCTTTCGGTCGTTCTTCGAGGTGGTCTTGTCACGGACCACTTTTCGGGCGATGTCCATAAGCCCCTGCTTGGTGAAATGGGAGATTAGCCCGGGGTTCGCGCCGTGATCAAGGACGGCCGTCGTGGCGCCGTCGCTCCATTTGGAAACCATTTTCCGGATCTCCAGTTGCTTGAAATAAAGGGATTTTTCAAGCGGGGTCTTTTTGTCGATATTGGCGTAAGGGTCCCATTCTTCCACCGAGGTATTCGCGTAAAGGACTTCGTTTTCGTGACACCAGGAGATCATGTCCAGTGAATCGATGTTCCAGGTCAGGTCAATAATCATGCCGCCCCGGGACACATATTTGGACAGGGTGCGGGTGACGTTGACGGGGGTGATCCGCTCCTGGGCGAACCGGACGCCTTTTTTGATCCAGGGCGCGAGTTCTTTCCGCTTGTCTTCGAAATCCAGAACGGTAATGTTTTTATAAGGAATGCGGATGTGCTTGAGAAGGACCGGCAGGGTGCATTTGCCGACCGAACCAAACCCGATGCAAAGGACACGTTGATTAAAAGGAATCATGGGCGTTGTCTCCTTTCCCGTTTAAAACTCATCCGACAGTTGATACGACAAAATCCCCGTTGCCGTCGTCTTAGAGGTCATATTCACCGGCGGCTTCGGGTTGATAAAGAACTTCCTCGATTTTAAGCCGCCGTGTTCCGGCGGGCACTTTCCATTCGACGATATCACCCACCCGATAGCCGAGTAGGGCCATACCGATGGGCGCGAGAATGGAAATTCTGTTTTTCGCGGAATCCGCGAAGCTCGGGTACACGATACTATAGGTGTAACTTTCTTTCGTGTCGAGATCGCGAAAGCGGACCTGAGAATTCATTGTGATGACGTCTTTCGGGATCTTCAGGGGGTCCACGATCTCGGCTTGCGCGATTTCGCTCACGAGCTGGTCGAGATAAAACTTTCCGTTTTCGCCCCCGACGGCCCCGCTCTGGACCAGTTCGCGGAGCTTCTCAGCGTCTTTTCCCGTGATATAGATTTTTTTCTTGCTCATGGTTTTTCTCCTCTTCGAGGATTATTCGCGGCGGCCGGGCTCAGCTTTCGAAGGCGTTCGCCATGGCCGTTTCTTCACCCGCCTGGATACGGTTAATTATTTGTTCAATTTGTTCGGCCTCGTTCGGAATGACCAGCCGAATACTGCGTTTTGCCAGGCCGAACTGCTTCAGAAATGTCCGGTCGAAACCGGACACCGCCAAGCGGGCGCGGGCCAGGGACTTCAGGATACGTTCGTACAACAGCCCGACGTAATAAGCGTCGTCGAGGTAGCCAAACAGATGCTGATTGTCTTCCGGGATAAAATCTTTCGGATGATAAAAATAGGTCAGGGCGAATCCCGTCAGATTTTTGACGCTGGAGGGGACTTCCGTTCGAGCGCTGTGGTGGAACGATCTCTGAAGAAGTCTGGGTGTCATGAGAATCAGGTTCTTCAGTCTTTTTTCCAAAATCGCGGTGGCCTTTTTCCCGGCCCTTTCGCGGATTTTCTCGTGAAAATCCGCGAGGTCCCCGTCGGCGATGCTTTTCAACCGGTCCTCAAACGCCTGCAACATGATGTCTCTCCGCATCTTTTATTTATCACGCGAACACGCAAGTATCCGCTAGACTTGGGATTAAATAAAATATATACTTTCTATCATTCATATAACTTATAGTTATGATCCCTTTTAACTTCCATCACCTTTACTATTTCTATATCGTGGCCAAGGAACGCTCTTTTTCCCGGGCGGCCCGGATTCTTTGTATTTCACAGCCCGCCCTTAGCGCCCAGATCAGACAGTTTGAAAGTTACTGGAACTTCAGGCTTCTCGACCGCGAAGGGCGGCAGGTGACCCTGACGGAAGAAGGTGCTTTGCTTTTTAATTCCGCCAAAGCGATCTTTGACCTTTCGCAAGAGTTGGCCGACGGGATGTCGAAGCGCAAGTACCGGATCGCTTCAAAAATCCAGCTCGGTGTTTCCAGCGCGGTGCCCAAGGAGATTGTGGAACGGCTCGTGCGTTTTATCCTTCAGGCGGACCCGGACGCGCATTTGACACTCCGGCGGGACCGGATTGAGACGATGGTCGAGGACCTGATGGTCCACAAGCTTGACCTCATTTTGAACGACTTCGCTTACCCGTCCCCGTTTGAAGAAAACATCCAGAACCACCTGATCGCGACGGTCCCGATGGTTTTTTGCGCCAGTAAAAAACTGGCTCGCAAACTTCGCGACCTTCCGGAAGGGCTGGACGGGGCGCCTCTGATCGTTCCGACGGCGCCGGACCAGACGTATCAGGCCGTTCAGAATTATATCCACGAACACGGGGTCAAGCCGAAGGTTGTGGCGGAAATCCAGGACCTGGAAATGGCGCGGACCCTGGTGGCGATGGGAAAGGGGATTGGACTTTTTAATTCTTACTCGGTCGAACAATCTCCCGGACGGAAAGACCTGGTGGTGCTCCGGGACCACTCCCGCCACAAAATCACGGACGCGATCTATCTCATCCGCCGCGAACGGAAAATTCCCCATCCGCTTGTCAGCAAAATCCTCGAGCAGTTCCCAGACGCCGTTCGCAGAGAGGCGTTGGCTTCCTGAATCCGTTGTTAAATCCACCGTTTGTTAATCTCTCCCCTCTGACGGCTTCAAGTTCAATAACTATATATAGTAAGATATAGTTATATATAGCAATCGATTATTTTTTAATAATAATAGGATAATATTGTAGGGGGAATATTCTGACCATCGGGTTAACACATGATAAAGACTTATAAGAAGCCTTTGGAAAAGATGATAAGAAAAGGAACCGCTATATTTGTGTGCGCGGCGTTCCTCGCGACATCCGTATACCTGCCGCGGGCGAGAGCGGAAATTTCACCGGCCCTGATGACTGGTTACCGTTCCCTAGCGGATGACTTGACTGGCTCGATTGATTTACCAAAAAAGATGGGGAAGATCGAGGAAATCTACCGTGGTACGGGCGACAAAATCGTGGTCCTGATTCAGGACGCTCACTCGATACCCGATGCCCAGCGAAGTATCCAGTCTGCCATTGATTATTTTCAGACACAATACGGCATCTCTCTTGTCGGGCTCGAAGGGGCTTCGGAAAAGCTGGACCCGCAAATCTTCAGGAGTTTTCCGGATAAAGAACTCCTCCGCAAGACATTCGATGCTTACAGTCAAAGGGGTGAGCTTACCGGGGGCACAGCCGCGGCATTATTCAATACATCCGCGAGCGCCTACTACGGCATAGAAGACTGGTCTCTCTATGAAGAGGGTGTCTCGTATTTCCTCGAGGCGACCGCGATGGAAAGCGAGATCGAAAAGATCCTTGAGCCGATGGAAGCCGCGCTCACCCGTGAAAAAGAGGCCGTTTATTCCAGCGCGCTCCTTGAGATTGACCGATCACTCGCGGACTTCGACAGGAACCAAATCGATCTCGCGCAGGTTCTGGGCAAGCTCGCGGAATACCAGCCGCCGCCCCACGGCTCCGAACTCGCGATACTGCTTGAAGAAATCCGGCAAAGCCAAATGACGGATACGCCCGTTGAAATTGAGATCAAAAAGATCGCGGGTCAGATATTTTCTGCTTTGAAAAACCAGCCGTTGAATCCGGAGGCGCGGCGGGAGTTACAGGAATTCAACGGAAACTTTCAGGAGTTCAGGACAGGCAGAACAACGCCCCAGGCCTTTGCCTTCTATCTCAGGGAACTGGCTAAAAAACACGGGGTTCGGGTCAAGGTCTCCCGCAGGCTGGCTTATTTGACCGGGCACCAAAAACGCCTGAAGGATATCGAAGGCACACGGCTGTTTGGGGAGTTCAGGCGGTACGCGAATTCAGTCAAAGAATCACTTTTTCACAATGACCGGCAAAAGGCACTGGACATAAAAACACGCGGGCTTGATCTCATGAAGCGTCTTGCCCGCCTTGAACTCAGCTTTGAGGACTGGGAGAAGGTTCAGAAGTTGACGCTTCGGCCGGATCAGTGGACGGCGACTCAAGATCCGGTTGTCAGCCATGAGGAAATTTCGATCCTCCTCAACAAAATGGAACCGCATCTGGCTTTTTATCACGTCGCGGAAAAACGCGATAAAGCACTCCTTGAAAACATCCGGTCCATGATGACAAAAGCGAAACAGGAAAGCTCCCTAGTTGTGGCCGGAGGTTTTCACACGGAAGGTCTCACCCGGGAACTAAAGAAAAAAGGAATCTCTTATGTCCTCGTGATGCCCCGGATCGGCTCGATCCCCGAAGAACCCCTTTACCGTGAGCATATGCGGGGACAAGTTTCCTGGAG
>Ga0116183_1006433_pt1 | contig 10773 bp, 9 predicted proteins | sample AD_UKC078_MetaG_FD_89753 | JGI IMG/M metagenome (GOLD analysis project Ga0116183, IMG submission 89753) | Active sludge microbial communities of municipal wastewater-treating anaerobic digesters from USA - AD_UKC078_MetaG | ecosystem: Engineered > Bioreactor > Anaerobic > Digestate | place: USA...
TCGATTATTTTAGCCTTGATTTCAAGTGGATTTAATGGGCAGGAATTTACTTTTCATGGGTATTTGCCGATCGATAAATCGGAGAAAAAAGCAAAGATAAAATGGCTGGAAAATCAGGTGAATTCTACGGGATATTCGCAGATTTTCATGGAAACTCCGTACCGAAATAATCCTTTGTTTGAAGACCTTTGCAAGATGCTTTCGCCTCAAATTAAATTGTGCATTGCTGCAAATATCAATGATCCAGAAAGTGAATTTATCAAAACGCTAACAATTAAGGATTGGCAAAAAAATAAGCCCGAACTTCATAAAATTCCGGCAGTTTTTGTTTTGGGAAAATAAACTTTAACGCTTCTTAACAACTGCTTTGCATCATTGTTGCCATTAATGATGGAAATAAATTATTATGTCTGAAAAAAAATTAGCAGGAATCTGGATGGATTCTGAAAATGCAACGGTTGTTAAAAACCATGATATCGAAAGTGCTTACAAATTTTTTGTATGTAATCCTGTAAAAAGAGACGTGCAACACGGAAATTCCAGCGAGAAAAATGCAAATAATGTGGAACAAACCAATACCACAAAATTCTTCAAAGAATTGGAAAATTTAATTACCAATACCGAAGAATTGTATTTAACAGGAACGGGAACGATTCAGGAGCAGTTCAAAAATCATTTGGCGGAAACGGCGCAGTTTAAAAACCTAAAAGTAAAACTGGGAACGGACCAAAAAATGAGTGACGAACAGTTTTTAGAAGAAGTAAAAAAGCATTACAACGCTTAGATAAAAATTTTACAAAATAGAAAATCCGGAAATTATTTTTCCGGATTTTTTGTGTTTTATTTTTTACGTCGCCATTTTTTCCACGCGAAAATCAAGAGGGGAATGATAATAAAAAAGGGCCAAAATGAAATTAATCCGAGTAAAAAACTGACAAAAGAATTCCAACCTTCTGCGATTGAATCACCGAATCTGCTACCAAATCCTATTTTTGAAGTGGCAGAACTCCATGCTTTTTCTTTAAATAAAAGCAATTCCAAAGTGCTGTAATTAACGCGGTCATCGATAAAGCGTAATCTTCCTTCGGCAACATCTATTTCATCTTCCAAGGCGCGAATATTTTCCTGAATTTCCAAAATGTCTTTCGTTGAAGCAGCATTTTTCAGCATTTCGCGGTATTTTTCTAAATAGATTCTCTTATTTTCTAGCTTGATGGACACATCGGTATATTCTTCCGTTACATCTTCGGCTTTAACGGTTTTTGCCTCTACTGCACCAATTCCGTCGGAAAAAGAATTGATAATGGCATCGAAATTCTGATGAGGAACCCGAATTACTAAATTGATGTTTTCTGACGTATCGGAATTCCGAAAAGTTTCACTTTGCAGGTAAGCTTTGTTGTTCTTAATAATTTCTGAAACCTTTTTTTTCGCTTCCAGTAAATTGGATACTGCAATTTCCATATCCCCATTTTTAATGATTTTTTTGGAAATGGTATTTGTTTTTTTTGGTGATATTACTTCACCAGGAACTTCGTTTTTCGCGACTTCCATCGGTGGAGGTGGAGTTTCCATTTTAGATGGGGATTCAGGAATTACATCTATTAAACTTGCATCCACGGTAGAATATTTGTCTGTTTTTGTGCAATTCAGAACCATTAAAAGAAACAGAGAAAAAATAATCTTTTGTAACATCATAAGAATTTTTTTAATATTTAAACCCCAATTTCTTTAAAACAAAATGCAGCAACCAAATCGGTCCAATCAGCAGAAATTGTAAATCTTTCAGAAAACTCGGTTTTTTGCCTTCGATTTTATGACCATAGAATTGTCCGATCCAGGATAAAACGAAAACTACAACAAATAAAATCCAGGATTGGTGTTGTAATTTCACATTAACAAAATAGATTAAATGTTCCATTAAAAGCATCACGAATAGCATGATCACGGCAATTCTCCAGGATAAACTGAAATAGTAAACTGTGACCAAAGCAATTGCGATCAGGGAAACAATACTGATCGCACCGAAATACTGAATGAAAAAATGTGGCGCAGGAATGAGCGAAATAAATCCTAAAATAGACCAAAAAATCAGCGGAACACAAATCCAGTGAATCAATTTATTGGTTTCGTTTTGGTGACTTTCGGCATATTCTTTAAAAAGGATATCTATTTTGCGCATTATTTTATTTTTTCAAGACGAATGTAAGAAACTTTTAAATAAATTACAGTATTGCTAATTTTTAAGTTGAATGCTATTTGCTTATTTTTGAAAAAATATTAGAAATGAAAGATTTAATGGGTAAGGCGATTTGGGATTTTTATCAAAATAAAAGTGCAGATGATTTGCTAACAGAAACTTCCATTTCAGAAATCGATGAACTTCCGGTGGAGTATTTTTTTCGGGATTTTGATGAGATGAATTTGCTGGAACAGAAAGCGTTGGAACTTTCTAAAGGAAAAATTCTGGATATTGGAGCCGGAGCTGGATCTCACAGTTTATACCTTCAAAATGAAAAAAAATTAGAGGTTTTTGCCTTAGATAATTCCCCAAAATCCGTTGAAGTTTGCCAGTTAAGAGGCGTGAAAAATGTTTGGTGTTCGGATATTTTGGATTTTCCAGTCCAGACTTTTGATACGATTTTGCTTTTAATGAATGGAACAGGAATTTTTGAAAGCCTGGATAAAATTGATTTATATCTGGAAAAATTGCAATCGCTTTTAAATGAAAAAGGGCAGATTCTCATCGACAGTACGGATATTCTCTACATGTACGATCGCGATGAAGACGGCGGAGTAATGGTTCCTGCGGATCGTTATTATGGCGAAGTCGATTATTTTATCCATTATCAATTAGATACAGAAAATCCTACGAAATGGCTTTATTTGGATTTCGAAACCTTTAAAAGAGCTGCGGAAAATAATGGACTTGAAATTGAAAAAATTCTTCAAGAAGAGGATTCTTATCTGGCGAAATTGACAAAAAAAGACCTGAAATGATTTACAGGTCTTTTTTTATTATTTACAAAATTCTTTAAATAGTGAATAGGAAATGTGGTTTTTCGAAACTGGTGTAAAAGGCATTTTCTTTTTCGTGACTTCCGCATCATCTTTCCTCCAATTAATTTTTACAATTTCATCGGACATTGATTTGTTGCTACATTTGAATTCAATATAATATTCTGTAGATTCTGTTGAAGGATCATTTTCAAAAGTATATTCTGATTTTATCCAAGAATAAAATCCATCATCTGTTTTTTTGTCAAAAGCGTAATACCACTTTTCGTTATTTTGATCTTTAGTTAAAAATTTATATTCTAGTTTTTGGGCTTTAATAAAACCAGTTGCAAAAAATAGCACCACAATTATATTTTTCATAATTATCCTATTTCAACACCATTATCGACGGTTTCAGTCGGTGTTACAAAAACCAGTTTTCCTTCTGCATTATTCGTCAAAAGCAACATTCCCTGAGATTCGATCCCTCGGATTTTTCTTGGAGCAAGATTTAATAAAATCATCACTTGTTTTCCCACACATTCTTCCGGTGTAAAACTTTCTGCAACTCCGGAAACAACCGTTCTTACGTCAACTCCTGTATCTACAGAGAATTTCAACAATTTATCTGCTTTTTCTACTTTTTCTGCGGTCAAAATGGTTGCAGTTCTAAGATCTATTTTCGTGAAATCATCAAATTGAATTTCGTCTTTCATTGGATTGGCTTTTGGATTGGTTTTTTTGTTGGATTCTTTCGTGTTTTCTAATTTTTGAATCTGAAATTCAATGGTTTCATCTTCAATTTTGGAGAAAAGAAGAGAAGCTTCGTTGATTTGATGTCCGGTTTTAATTAAAACTTTTTCTTCTTTAATTTCGCTCCAGCTCAATTGAGAAACATTAAACATTTTCTGCAATTTCTCTGCACTGAAAGGCAAAAACGGTTCGCAAATTTGAGCTAAACCAACTGCGATTTGTGCGGCAATAAATAAAGAATTCGCCGCTTTTTCCGGATCTGTTTTAATGGTTTTCCACGGTTCTTCAATTTGAAGATACTGATTTCCGAAACGCGCCAAATTCATCATCGCGGTTAAAGCATTTCTAAATTCATAATGTTCCAAGAAATTTTCAACTTCGGTTGCAGCTTTCGTGATTTCATTTAATTCTTCTGCATTTTCGTTTCCAGCAGGAACAATTCCGTCATAATATTTATGAATCAAAACCGCAACACGATTGATAAAGTTTCCGAAAATCCCTACTAATTCTGAGTTGTTTTTCGTTTGGAAATCTTTCCAGGTAAAGTTGTTGTCTTTCGTTTCCGGAGCGGAAGAAAGCAAAGAATAACGCAAAACATCTTGTTGTCCCGGGAATTCTTCAACATATTCATGTGCCCAAACTGCCCAATTTCTAGAAGTTGAGATCTTGTCGTTTTCTAAATTTAAAAATTCAAAAGCGGGAACATTTGTTGGCATTTTGTAATCGCCATGCGCTTTCATCATCGCTGGGAAAATAATACAGTGGAAAACGATATTGTCTTTTCCAATGAAATGCACCAAATCAGCGTTGTCATTTTGCCAATAGTCTTTCCAGTCTTTCCCGTTATTTTCTGCCCATTCCTGCGTGAAAGAAATATATCCAATCGGCGCATCAAACCAAACATAAAGGACTTTTCCTTCTGCATTTGGAAGTGGAACAGGAACGCCCCAATTCAAATCTCTCGTCATTGCACGTGGTTTCAAACCGTCGGTTAACCAGGATTTAACTTGTCCGTAAACATTGGGTTTCCAGTCGTTTTTATGTCCTTCGATGATCCATTCGTTGAGGAAATCTTCGTAATCATTCAAAGGAAGATACCAGTTTTTGGTTTCCTTTAAAATAGGAACATTTCCGCTCAGCATAGATTTTGGATTGATCAATTCTGAGGGAGAAAGGGTAGAACCGCATTTTTCGCATTGATCGCCATACGCATTTTCGTTGCCACAATTCGGGCAGGTTCCTACGATATATCGGTCTGCGAGAAATTCATTGGCTTGTTCATCGAAATATTGTTCAGAAGTTTCTTCGATGAATTTATCCTTATTATATAATGTTGTGAAAAAATCCTGACTTACTTCTTTGTGTTTTGGAGAAGTCGTTCGGGAATATTCATCAAATGATATTCCTAAATCCTGAAAAGATTTTTTAATGATTTCGTGGTATTGATCGACGATATCTTGTGGAGTAACGCCTTCTTTTTTGGCGCGAATGGTGATAGGAATCCCGTGTTCATCGGAACCACAAATGAAAGCCACGTCTTTTCCCAATCTTCTGTTGAATCGTGCATAAACATCTGCCGGAATATAAACTCCCGCCAAATGACCTATATGAACCGGACCATTTGCATAAGGCAAAGCTGCGGTAATTAATTTTCTATCCGACATTTTTTTCTTTCTAATTTTTTGCAAAGATAAGGGTTATAAGAGATAATTAAAAATCAATATTTTCTGAATCATTTTTTTTTGGAATTCGCTATTTGATTCTTGTAATTTTTACCGTTTTCGGTGTCGAATAGAACGATGATCTTTATAAATTCTTCTGTAAAACTTGCTTGATCTTGCAGTACTGCACTTCCTTTTTGTATTCCAATAGATTTAGGGTTTATTAAATTTTTCAGGAGAATAGTATTTACATCGTTTTTATTGAAATTTAATATCATATTTCTAAAGGATCGTGCAGTAACTAACCCTTTTTTAAAAAGAATTTGAAGCACATTAATTTTAAATTCGAAAAATGGAAATGTTTAAATAAAAGATCACTTTGGTTAAAATACTGCTGTATATTTTTTTTATTGTTAAACAATTGTTTATAGTAAGCCAAGAAATGGGTGGTCATGTGTTAAATTGTACAAAAAATGTACAGTTACCGTACTAAATCTGGACCTGAGATTACTAATTTGCTAAACAAATGTTTAACTATTTGTTAATTTCATAAAGTCTCAAAATGAGAGATTGAGTTGTTAATATATTTGTTTACAGGTGATTAGTTAATTGCGTCGTTTTAAACATATGATTATAATCAGAAATAATTAACAATATTAATAAAAATTTAATAATAATTGATTTTTTGTTTAAATTGCAATGCTTTACCAAGGGAAGCAGTTATGTATTGAATATTAATCCTTAAATTTTATTTTTGTGAGAAACTATACTACAGTTTTAAAAATTGCACCGGCCTTCTTATTATTTGCCGGAACAATGTTACACGCACAAACCAAAGATTCAGTTAAAACTGCTGATATCGAACAGGTTGTTCTGATTGGTTATGGGAAACAGAAGAAAACCGATGTTACGGGATCTATCTCTTCTATTTCGTCGAAGGACTTTAATGGTGGAGCGACTTCACCTGCACAATTGATCCAAGGAAAAACTCCTGGAGTTTCTATTACAGGAAATAGTGGTGCGCCAGGTTCTGGTTCTTCCATTAGAATTCGTGGGATTGGTTCACTAGGTGGTTCGCAAGCACCGCTTATTGTAATTGATGGGGTACCTCAAGATTTTAAAGGTATTTCTGGAGCATCTGATCCACTATCTTTGATTAATCCAAATGATATCGAAACTTTCGATATTTTGAAAGATGCATCTGCAACTGCAATTTATGGTAACAGAGCTTCCAATGGAGTTATTTTGGTAACAACTAAAAGAGGTTCTTCTGGGAAATTTAAAGTGAATTTCTCTACTTTAGCGTCGGTTTCCACAAAAATGAAAAATACCGATGTATTATCTGCGGATGAGTTTAGAGCTTTTGTAAAAGCCAATGCTTCAGCTGCTAATCAAGCGAAATTGGGAACTGCAAACACCAATTGGCAAGATTTAATTTATCAAACTGCAGTAGGAAGCGATAATAATATCGCCTTGTCTGGAGGGATTAAAGTTTTACCATATCGTTTATCCATCGGGTACAACGAACAAAATGGTATTGTGAGAACCAACTCTTTTAAAAGAACTTCGGTAGGTTTAAATTTGACTCCGAAATTTTTTGATAATCACTTATCCGTGACTGTAAATGCAAAGGGTACTTTTACAGATAACAGATTTGCTGCAGGTGGAGTGATTGGTAGCGCCACTTATTTTGATCCAACGCAACCGGTTTATTCAGGAAACTCTAATTTTGGAGGATATTATGAATGGTTGTCTTTAAATGGAGATTTGAATGTAAACGCAAATGCAAATCCACTTGCTCAATTAGATGCAACTCGAGATATTTCTTCTATTTGGAGAGGTTTAGGGAATATTCAGTTGGATTACAAGTTACATTTTTTACCAGACTTACATTTCAATGTAAACGCAGGTTATGATTATACAAAAGCCAACGGTTCAAAAAGAGAAAGTGGCTTGTACAAAACTGCATTTGCAGATAAAGGTAGATCTAGAATGTACTCCCAAGAAAAGGAAAATAAATTACTAGAAACGTATTTGAGTTATACCAAAACGATTTCTGCTATTAATACCAATGTAGATTTAGTAGGAGGTTATGCTTATCAAAATTTCTACAGAGCAGATCCTTATGCTCCAACTTATAAGGGTACTAATGAACCAATACCAGCTGGAAGAGATTTCGCAACCAGAAATGTTCTTTTATCTTTTTATGGTCGTGGTATTTTTACCATTGCTAATAAATATATTATTTCTGCTTCGATCAGAAGAGATGGTTCTTCTCGATTTTACAATGGCACGAGAGATAACGTTTGGGGAAATTTCCCAGGAGTTTCTGTGGGTTGGAAGCTTAATGAAGAGAGTTTCTTAAAAGGAAAAGGAATCAATACTTTAAAATTAAGAGCTGGTTGGGGTAAAACCGGTAATCAGGAACTTAATGATAATGATTATGCTGCTACTGGTTCGTACAACCTGAGTAATGGTGGTGCTCAATATTATTTAGGGGACTCTTTTTATCAAATGTATCGTCCAAATATTTTTAATCCAAATTTAACTTGGGAAATTACTACTACCAAAAACGTTGGTTTAGATTATGGTTTCGCGAAGAACAGAATTTTTGGATCAATTGATTTGTTTCAGAAAACAGCAGATCAACTTTTAGTTGACAAAGCACCAATTGCTGCAGGAGATGTATCTAATAATAATAATTTGAATGTTGGGGTGATGGATTCTAAAGGTATTGAAGGTTCAATTACCGTAGTTCCTATCAAAACAGAAGACACGACCTTGGAGCTTTCTTTCAACGCAACGCATTACGATTCTAAAATTAAAGAACTTTCTCAAGGTGCAGATGATTCTTTTTTCTTAACAGTTGGAGGGATTGCAGGTGGAGTAGGTAATACCATTCAAGCACATGCTGTTGGTTATCAACCTTACGCATTTTACGTATACCAGCAAGTTTATGACAATGCAGGGAAACCATTGGATGGGGTTTTTGTAGATCGAAATGGAGACGGACAAATTAATAATTCTGATAAATATTATTATAAATCTACACAACCAGATGCGATTTTAGGTTTCAGTACTAAATTTTCTCATAAAAATTGGGATGCCGGTTTCAGCGCAAGAGCCGTAATTGGAAATTATGTATATAATAATGCAGCTTCAAACAGTTCTTTTCAATCTTTGTCAACCAATGAATATTTGCAGAATGTCTACTCAACTGCGGTAAACAATCAGTTTGCTGCACCACGGTATTTCTCAGATGTTTTCATTGAAAATGCTTCTTTCTTCCGTTTAGATAATGTAAATTTAGGTTATACTTTCCGTGATGTACTTTCTACAGGTTCTTCTTTAAGAGTTTATGGAATGGCGCAGAACGTATTAGTAATTACGAAATACACTGGAGTTGATCCAGAGGTTTTCGGTGGTATTGACAATGGTTATTATCAAATGCCAAGAGTGTATTCATTAGGACTTAACTTTAATTTTTAATTAAAAGAAAATGAAAATTTATTCAAAAAGAATTAAAACAATAATAGCAGCAGCTTCTGTGGTTGCTTTATTTTCTACGACCTCATGTGTAAGAGATTTGGAACAAATTTCGATTACAGATGATACAGCACAAGTAGTTTATGGGAATTTTGCCAATTATCCAAATGCTTTGGCAAAATTATATGGTGGTTTTGCTCATGGTGGTCAAGATGGCGGCGGCGGAAATCCCGATATCAATGGTATTGATGCCAACTTTTCACAGTATACAAGACAGCTTTTCACCATGCAGGTTTTGTCAACAGACGAAGCAGTAATTGCGTGGAATGATGGTACTTTGCAATCCATTCACAAAATGAATTGGGATGCTTCCAGCGAATTTGTAAGTGCATTTTATTATAGAGTTTTTACAGAGATCGCTTTCTGTAATGATTTTATTCGTAATACAACCGATGAGAAATTAGCGGCTAATAATATTACTGGAGCAAATTTAATCGAAGCAAAATCCATGAGAACTGAAGCAAGATATTTAAGAGCTTTAGCTTATTATCATGCCTTAGATTTATTCGGAAATGTACCGTTTCCAACGGAAACCAATATGCCGATTGGATCATCTACTCCTCCGCCAAGAATTTTAAGAGCAGATCTATTTAAATATGTAGAAGCTGAATTATTAGCTTGTTCAAATGAACTTAAAGCTCCGAAATCTTCTTATGGAAGAGCAGATAAAGCAGCAGCATGGTCACTTTTAGCAAGACTTTATTTGAATGCTAAAGTGTATACCGGAGTTGATAGAAGTAAAGACTGTATCACTTATTGCGAAAAAGTAATTGGTGGTGGATATGGTTTGAAAACTAAATACGAAGATTTATTCCTTGCAGACAACGAAAAAAACAATCCAGAAGTTATTTTCCCAATTGTTTTTGATGGATTGAAAGCTCAATCATACGGTGGTAGTACTTATTTGGTACATGCTTCAGTAGGTGGAACAATGGATGCAAAATCTTTTGGAATCAACGGTGGTTGGTCTGGTTTAAGAACTACTAAAGCGTATGTCAACCTTTTCGGTGGAGCCGGATCAAGCGATTTACGTGGAAATTTCTATACCAATAAACAAACTTTGGAGATTGAAGATTTAGGTAATTTTTCTAATGGATATCCGTTCGTGAAATTTAAAAATGTTACCAGTACAGGAGCAGAAGGACAAGATGGACCAACTAAAGGTTCTGGGAATTTTGTAGATACCGATATTCCAATGTTCAGATTAGCAGATATTTATCTGATGTACGCTGAAGCAAACCTCAGAGGAGGTGGTGGAAGTGCGGCAACTGCATTAGGATATGTAAATGATTTAAGAACTAGAGCAGGTGCATTACCAGTAGCTTCTCTTAATTTAAACTTTATTCTTGATGAAAGAGGTAGAGAATTAGGTTGGGAAATGACCAGAAGAACGGATCTTGTTCGATATGGTAAATTTACTACTGCAGCTTATTTATGGCCTTGGAAAGGAGGTGTAAAAGATGGTCAAGCGGTAGAAGACTACAGAAATCTTTACCCAATTCCGGCAAAAGATATTATTGCTAATCCGAACTTAGTTCAAAACACGGGTTATTAATTTTAATTTTAAATGACTTTTTACAAAATGAAAAATAAATATATCATTAATGCATTTGCTGCATTACTTCTGATGATCGGCTTAACTTCATGTGACAACCGAGAATTAGTACAAGTAGACAATAGTGCTGCACCAATCGCAATGGATTTATCTGCAGAACATATTTTTTTAGATAAAAACTATCCAGATAATCCTGCGCTTAATGTTTCTTGGACTCAGGCAGCATACACTGTTCCTGTAGAAGTAAATTACAAAATTGAA
>Ga0116183_1006434_pt1 | contig 10771 bp, 10 predicted proteins | sample AD_UKC078_MetaG_FD_89753 | JGI IMG/M metagenome (GOLD analysis project Ga0116183, IMG submission 89753) | Active sludge microbial communities of municipal wastewater-treating anaerobic digesters from USA - AD_UKC078_MetaG | ecosystem: Engineered > Bioreactor > Anaerobic > Digestate | place: USA...
ACATCCTGGGCAACCGCATCGTCGATCACGGCTATGATCTTGGCGATATTGGCTTCGATGTCCGCTACAGTCACCTCGATTGCAGCAACAGCTACCTTGACAAATCCATCTCTCATACCAGCCCCCTTACGGGTAGTCTATCATGAAAGTGGCTTCAATGCGCTACCTGGACACACAAATCAGCGTGTCGATCCGATTGAATTCTTACGACAGGGCCCACACCTCAATGCCTGCACTCTCATCGAACCTCCTGCCGATGGAGAAGGGAGCTACACTGAGCATCACCTCACCGGTGTAGCTGATGTGGGCCTCCTTGACGTGGCCGGCAGCCACTGCCATCTCTCCATCGAAAGAGATATTGACCGAAAGCCTTCGATCCATGGAGACTGACGGGATCATCAGCGCAATGGAGGCGTGGGCGATCAGCTACAAGGAGAGTCTGTAACAACCTCTTTGACCGCCAACGTCGCCCAGAAGGTCGGCACTCCCATCTCATGGAGAAAGCCACTGCCGTTGGTGTCCTCGTAGAGGTCGACGAGGCGAAAGCCTGCCTTGATCTGCCCCCGTATCTGCTCTTCGAGGGTATGGGAGAACTGGATGCCTGAGTCCTCCTGTTCGAGCACCTGTAGGAGTGCAGGATCCTTGACCGGATTGAAGGGCAGGCGGTGGATAATGGTCCGCTCATCGTTACTGACGATGAAGTTGACCCCATTGTCAAGGCCCGCCATCAAGAGGCCTCCTGGCCTAATAATTCGATGGCACTCCTTCCACAGTGGCTCAACCTCCTCGATATAGCAGTTGGAGACGGGATGGAAGACCAGGTCAAAGCTCTCGTCAGCAAACGGCAAGGGCCTGCTCATATCGGCATGCACCACCTCAAGGGCATACCCTTCGCGCTCAGATACCATCACATCGCTCTGGATCTGCCGCTGGGAATACTCAAGCAGGGTACACTCAGCCCCTCTGGCTGCGAAGATCGGCATCTGCTGCCCTCCCCCGCTGGCCAGACCCAACACCCGCGCCCCCTCAAGGGCAGGAAACCAGGACTTGGGAACCGGCTTGGTCGGGGTCAACAGCAGCGACCAGTCGCCTGAGACTGCTCTTTTGTAGGTCTCGCAGTCGATGGGAACGCCCCACTGCCACCCCTCCTCGACCCAACGGTCGATACTCGCTGCATTGATCTTCGCCCACTCTATCGCTCTCTTCATCGTCCCACCTTATCGTCTCGAACAAACGGATCATTGACCTCATCACTGACTAGCATGCCATAACAACGAGGCCGTCGATAGGCGTTGCCATGCACCTCGGTCGCCCGGTAGGTGCGCATCATGGCAAGGTCGAAGTGTGCAAGAAAGATCCCCTCCCCGGCGGGGGCCTCGAGGATGCACATCTGTCTATAGCTGCCATCAGGGAGGTATGCCACCCCATCGAAGGCCGAGGAGTGACCGTTGCAATCAGGAGTACCCTCTCCGTAGTTGGCCGTCGCGATGCCCACCATATTCTCATATGCGCGCCCCCGTAGCTGAGAGAGGCGGTTGATCTCCATCGGGCAGGCATTAGGAACGAGGATGAGCTCACTTCCCTTGAGCATCAAAATCCGGGCACTCTCGGGAAACTCCCGGTCATAGCAGATCATCGAGCCGACCTTGACCACACCGGCTTCGGTATCCAGATCAACAACAGCAAAGTCATCACCGGCGTCAAGGTATTGTTCTCGGTCAAAGTCGCAGGTATGCACCTTTCGGTAGCGCAGCACCTCATCTCCGCTGCGGTCGAAGAGGCTCATCGTATTGAAGAGGCGCTCCCCGTCCGCTTCGAGGTAGGTGATGGCGATGGCCATCCCCACCTCCTTTGCATGGTGACCAAACGTGATGACAAAGTGTGAATCTGCCTCGACGGCATCCTCTCTGATAGCCTCTCGGCTCCCCTTGAGCGCATAGCCGATGCTCCACATCTCGGGAAAGAGGGCGATATCACCGCCCATGGCTTTGGCCCGGGTGCAGGCGGCGATCCCCTTCTCGAGGTTGCCCTCAAGGGAGCCGGTCGAAAGTAATTGCAAGAGTGCAACGGTAAGCTTCATTGCCTCAGCCTACCATACAAACGGGATGAGGCGATAGCGCACGCGCTGTGTGTACTCCTCATAGCCGGCAAGCTCGCAGCGCAAGACCTCCTCTTCACCTGCGATCCGCTTCACCATGAGAAGCGGGTAGCAGAGGAAGATAGCGAAGGAGATGAGCGAGCCCAAGATGAGCGGCATGGCGAGGAAGATGATGATGGAAGCGCTGTACATCGGGTGGCGCACGATACTGTATACGCCGCTGTCGATGAGCGCCTGGCCGCTCTCCACCTGGACAGTGCGAGAGAGGTACTCGTTTTGTCGCAATACCACGGCCCACAGGACATATCCTGCAAGAAAGAAACACGAAGCGGTCCAGACCACCCAGGAGGGTACCCCTATCCACTGAAAGCGGAAGTCGAGGCCGGCGCTGACAAAGCCCAAGAGGAAGACCACGTTACCCAGCCAGGTCACCGCCTTCTGCTCCTCCTGCTCCTCCTTCGACGCAAGGCGCCGCGCAAGGAGGGCTGGATTCTTGAGGAGCAACACAATGCCGGTGATGGCCATCGGAATGAAGAGCAGGGAGAGGAAGAGCCACCCGTTTGGGTAGTGCAGCGTCCCGGCGGGGATGAACAGCAGCAGGGCGACCACTACCCCTGTCGAGAAAAACTTCACCAATGCCTTGCATGCCACATGGGTCTTCATGCTGTTCTCCGCGTAAGGCGCCGAGACTGAGCTCAGACCGCCTCTCTACCAGACATTCTATCACGTTCACTTGTGTCATCAAGAGGTGTTTTCTGATGGAAGGCAGCTTCTGCCCCCATCACTCCCTGGTCAACAACACCACGCTCTCGGTATGTGTCGTCGCTATGATAGGAACACATTGCGTCTACCTCGTTCCCGGTATTGGGACACAAGAGGATGTAGACTTTTTTTGATATGTAGAAGGGTATCAAATTATGTCGAATAGAAGTGAACACGGCGGCATCCTCCTTAATACCGCTGTGTTCTTAAAAAAGGGTGACTTTAATACACCCTCAGTAATTCTATTTTTTGAAAAGAAAAACGGCGGCTTTGATTTTTATTTCAAAACCGCCGCATGATTTCGTACCAGCAATTAAGCGGCGGCTGCGAAACTGAAAATTCTATTCAACTGCTTCTATGGACTCTACAATATCTATCTTTGCAATCTTTTTTAGCGGAATATAAGTTGCAAGCAGACAAGCTGCTATAGAAAGAATAGCTGCTTCTGCAATTGGCAAAATGGGTATGGGTATAAGTCGTATTGTGTCAGTAGTAGCGGCACTTATAAAAATAGTGCAAATATATCCTGCAATCCCCCCTATTACAGTGGCAATGATACCGTAATAAGCACCCTCCCACAAAAAAGTTTTGTATAAGCTATTTGCGCTCATGCCGATTGCTCGCTGAATGCCTATTTCAGTTTTTCTTGTGTGAATATTTGTGTAAACGGTGTTGATGATATTCAAAATACCAATCAGCCCAACAAACCATATTAGCCCCCATGCAAGTCGACGGATTTGTTCATAACTTTCTTGAAGCTGTCTGTCAGTTTGTTCATAAGAAAGCCATGTTCCGCCGACAGACTGGCAGATTTCTTGTATGGATTGCTCCACTAATTCCCGGTTGGCATCTTCGGTAATGACCGGATAAAGCTCGGTATAACGTGTCTGACTGGTTAATTCATCATATATATTATCTGGAACAATAATTTGAATTCCATTGATAAAACCCTCATTTTCAATGGTAACGGCACTATTAAGCACACTAACTATTTTTAGCGATTTTCCATTCAAGGAAATACTTTCGCCTGTTGATAGCATAGTATTCTTTAGTTCTGTGTTCCCGTAAGACAGAGCAATCGAATTTTTAATCAAACAGGCTGTACCATTTTTTAACGCCTGTAAATCTTGTCCGGAAATCGATGGGACGTATTCGTGAAGTCTTGCTTCATCTAACCCTATGACCTGTACGGTTTCGCCGGGTTGTGGTGTGAAAGAAGTTTTAATCCCCGCCCAATTTCCCATTTCGTCTGGTTGGTATAGGCTGTATTTCAAAGTGGAGACACGCTCAATACCGGGAGTTTCCCGAATTCTCTGTACATCTTCCTGTGAAAATCCTGTGGATTGGCTCGTCATGGAGTAATCGCCAAGATGCATTTGCTCCACCCCGACAGAAGCATCCAACAGTCCTGAAAAGCTCTGCAACGCCACAAATACGGTAATACTCATTACAAGGGATAAAATTGTAATGGCTGTTTTTCCACGGTTTCGTTTCAGATTCATGCGGGCGTAAAAGGCTTCAAAGTTGCAGATATGTCCCGATTTACGGTTTCGACGTCTTACCGTTACAATTCGTCCCGACATTGCAATCGTGGGTGATACCTTTGACGCATATCGGGCGGCGGGCATGGCGGCAATAAAAGCAAATACAAGCGTAATTCCCACACTAATTACAAGGGGGATGATTTTACCACCAGAATTTGAGGAAATCATTGCTGAAACTTCACTTTGAGAATTTGCCATAAAAATATCCGGGTTTAAAAAGCCGGTTGCAGCCGTTAAAATCCCTTGTGTGGATAGCAGCCCAAGCAGAACGCCAATCGGAATACCAACGCCGCAAAGCAGGGCGAGTTGGAGAGAAACCAATGTATAAAGTTTTCTGCGTTCTGCGCCAAGCGCACGGAGCGTCCCATATTCTTTCACCCGCTTTGTCACCGCTATTTTTAGAATGTTATAAATCACAAGTCCGCCTGCCATCAGGACAAGTGCACCAATCAGGATACCCGTCACGGTCATATAGGAAAAGCCGGAGGCGGTATTTATTTCCGTTTCCATGCGATATGGAATACCAGCCGCGTTTAACAAAATATCATTGTATTGTACGCAATAATCGGGGATTCCGTAAGTCTGCGTTAAATCGTCAAGAGTGCTTTGAAAAGTATTCTTACTCCCTGTACGAATATCAACAGAATAAAGCTGATACTTTTCGGGCAGCACCTTTGACGCAGTTCCCACACCGACAATTCCTGTTGTAGTGCCAGTAACATAACCGACATAGTTTGATTTCAAAATGCCAGTCAAAACAAAATCGCCGGAGTATTCATAAGCTGTTTCTGTGTCCTGCAGCAGCGATATGTGAATGGGAAGCGTAAGCCTATCACCAATCGAGCCATTAAAACTCAGTAATGACAGCACATCACGGGGCAGAGCAATTTCCCCCGCCTGTTCCGGCAATCTGCCGCTTTCAAGCTGTGCGTTGCTGGGATAAGCAGAAAGGGAGTTTCCCTCATATTCCCGCAAAAGGATAGAAATTTTGCTGCTCGGAATATCTGAAATACCAACGGGAATGATTTTTCCAACATAGGAAAGACGGCTATCTTCGGATAGAGCATTTGCCTGTGCAGCAGTCAGTTGGTGTAAAGTGGCATGTCGGTTTCCATTCAGGCCAGCGGCTTGTTCTAGCCGCATGGCATTCAATATGCCAATGGATTGTCCGATTACCGTTGTCATCATGGTGGAAAGGATTACTGCAATGAAAATCAGAGTTGCCATTACCTTTTGCGCTTGTAGTTCTTTCCACGCAAGAGCGCGATAGGATTTCATCTTGCCGTCACCTCCGAAAGTACGCCGTCTACAATGGCAAATTGCCTGTCTGCCATTCGTGCAATCCGGGTATCATGCGTGATGATAACAAGGGCTTTTCCCATTTTGCGCCAAATATTATATAGCAGATCCATAACTTCACCGCCGCTTTTGCTATCAAGATTTCCTGTTGGTTCATCTGCAAATATAATATCCGGCTGCGCAATGAGTGCACGGGCAATCGCCACACGTTGTTGCTGTCCTCCCGACAGTTCATGAGGTAAATGGGTTAGACGGTCACTAATTCCCAAGAGGTCACTTAGCTGTTTTAGATAGGCTTCCTCTGGCTGCTTCTTATCAAGAAGCAACGGCATGATAATATTTTCCTTTGCTGTTAAGACAGGAAGTAGATTGAATTGTTGAAAGATAAATCCTATACGCTGTCTGCGAAATGCTGAAAGCTCCTTATCACTAAAACTATAAATATTCTTTCCATTATAGGTAAGTTCTCCTGCAGTTGGCTTATCAAGCCCGGACAGTAGGTGTAGCAGCGTACTTTTACCGCTGCCAGACGGACCCATAATAGATATAAAATCACTCGACGCAATTTCCAAGTTGACTTTATTAAGTGCGACAATTTGGTTTTCGCCGCTACCGTAAATTTTTGAAAGCACTTTTGCTTTAATGTTCATAAAAAACACTCTCCTTTTTTGCTTATAAGGAGAGTGTAAAACATAAATCTCAAAAATCCCTCAAGGTTTCAAAACTTGAAAGGAAGCCGTTACTTTTGCTCCGTTCGTAGTATTTTCAATTATAAGAATTCCGCCGTGCTTCTCACAAAGTAACCGGCAAATGTAAAGACCCATGCCGAAATGTTCCTGTTCGATGGCATCGTCACCCCGCAAAAACGGAGCCGCTCCCTTTCGTAGAATAGCCGACCGAAAACCTGAACCGTCGTCCAATATACTTATCATCATTTTCCCATTTTTATGTGATAATTCTACATTTACAATAGACTTAGCATATCGTAACGCATTATTTACAAGGTTTTCTGCGACATTCTGAATAATCGTCCTATCTACAAATAATTCACCGTTTGCTCCATAAGAAGAAAACATGATTTTCTTTTCTGTATTCTCGCATAAAAAAGACAAGCTTTGTTCTAACTCTTTCGTTAATACAGACCAATTTACAGATATGGGAGTGCACTTCCAATCCTCTAACTTTTGCGCCATAGTCATAGCTTCTATATAACCCTCAATCCTGTTTGTGTATTGCGAAATCAAAGAAATAGTTTCTTCCACATTGTCATTATCAAAATTTCTGTTTTTTAAATTCTTTTTTAATAAAGTCGCACTTCCTTTTAGGACGGTTACAGGGTTTCTTAAATCATGGGAAAAAGCAGCGTTCAATCGTTTCCGCTCTTCTATTTGCCGCCAAAGTTCCCTATTATTATTCAAAAGCTCTATTCGCATTTTCTCAAATGCACTGCAAAGCATACCCAATTCATCATCTGCACATTTTTTAATTTCAAAATCCAGATCCTGTTGCCGTATGCGTTCTGCGCCACTTTTCAAAATAGAAAGCGGCTTTTTCAATTTAAGTCGGTAAAAGACAATATCGGCTAATACCAAAGAAAGTATAACAAAAAAAACAGGTAACACGAATTGAAGTATATTCAGAAATATAATTTTAGTATTATGTGCATTATTATTTTCTAATTTCATATCGGGGTTCGTATTATCAAACGAAGCCGCATTACCGCTTTCATCCAAAGTAATTTCATATTTAGGATAGGTTTCAATTTCGGTTCTTAGATTGACACATAACATGAAAGACACAATAGATAATATCAGCCCTGCGCAGAGGAATAGACTACTGATAATGAAAAATGATTGCTTCAGACTTTTGCTTTTTAACCATTCCATTTATAGCCCACCCCCCAAACCGTTTCAATATAATTGTGTATCGTCAGCCCTGCGAATTTTACCCGCACCTTTCGAATATGCTCCATGATGGTGTCGCTACTCCCATCACCCTCCAAGCCCCATATAGTTTCATAAATCCGTTCCCTGTCAAAAACCTGTCCGGCATTTTGAGAAAGCAGTTCCACAATGTCAAATTCCTTTTTTGAAAGGCTGACAGGGGTATTATCTATTGTAACGCTCCGTTTGGAATAATCGATTGTCATTTCTCCGAAGAAACGGTAAACAGTTTGCTCCTGTCTGCGGTTTTCGCGCCGTAAATGGGCGGCTACTCTTGCGCCCAACTCGTCAAGGTCAAATGGTTTTACAATATAATCATCTGCTCCAACTTGAAAACCCTTGATTTTATCACTCGTTTCAATTCGAGCAGTCAAAAATAGGATAGGGCATAAGATATTTTCCCGAATACGTTGGCAGACCGTAAGTCCGTCTATGTCGGGCATATTGATGTCCAATAAAATAATATCGGGATTATATGCTACTTTTTGCAGAGCTTCTTTGCCGTTATAGGCGATATACACTTGATAGCCCGACATTTCAAAGTAATTTTTCATCGTAACAACAATGCCTTTTTCATCGTCAATCAACAGAATTTTTTCATTCATACCAATATTCCTCCTTCCGTCGTTTATCTTCAAAATATTAAAATACAAATCTCAAATTTCTCTCAAGTTTGATTTCTTTTTCTCCCGTCAATAGGCTAAAGGTACTGCTTTTACAATACCCTTTAATCATACAATATTTAATTTCTTGTGTTCCCACACCCTACATCTAAGACTACTTTTACGGTAACGTAGTCTTTGATGTGTTTATTCCTGCACTTTTCACCCTCGCCAGTGAACACGATATGCTTAACAAAGTGCCTAAATTCAAGGATTTCTACAAGTTCCCTCTTTGTAGTGAAACAATTGTCTCTATATGGAAGGTCTGCGGATAGAGATCGAAGAGTCGCAGGGAGCGCACCGTGTACCCCTCGTGGCCGAGGCGCTTCACATCGCGCGCGAGGCTCGCCTCGCTGCAGCTGACGTAGATGATGCGCCCGGGCTTCCATGAGGCCATCAAGGAGGGGAGGGAGGCATCGAGGCCGGTTCTCGGGGGGTCGACGATGACGGTATCGACGCCCATCTTCTGTCGTTTGGCCCAGGTCTCGGCCGCCTCGGTGTAGAAGGTGGCGTTCGGGGCGTTGCGGCGGGCAAAGGCGAGGCACTGCTTCTGTCGCTCGACGGCCACGACGCTCCGTCCCGTTTCTTCGACGAAGGAGGCGAAGGTCCCTACCCCACTGTAGAGGTCCATCACGCGCTCGCCGACTACCAGTGAGCTCACATACTCGCCCATGGCGGGCAGCAGGAAGAGGTTGGACTGAAAGAAGACGGTGGGGGTGAGTACAAAGTGCTTTGGACCGACTGCGACCGTGATCTCCTCATCCAGGAGCACCGCCTGCTCCACGTCGGCGAACGCCGGCACCTCGACAAGACCGTTCTTTGCAATCCGGTTGGCGAACATCTCGCGCCTCGCTGCATCGAAGAGGCGCTTGGGGTCAGCCAGCAGCGCATTGAGCGGGGCCACCAGGACCGGGCAGTGTTCGATGGGCACGAGGGTGTTGCTCAGCCGTCCTAAAAAGCCGACCTCTTTGGAGTGCAGGTCGACGAAGAAGCGGGCACGGCTGCGGTATTCCCAGAGGGTGTCGGTCGCCTGCTTCTCGATCACATAGGAGTCCGCCTTGACGCCTCCGGTGCGCTCGAGGGCGTCTGCGACGATCGCCTCCTTCAGCTCTCCCTGGTAGGCGCCTTCGGCATACTGAAAGTCGCAGCCGCCACAGACGCCCCAATAGGGGCATGGCGGTATGATGCGCCTAGAGCTGGGCTCGATGATCTTGGTCGCCCTGGCCATGAGGTAGGAGGCGTGCTCCCGCTCGATTACAACATCAACCAGTTCGCCAGGAAGCGCATCGGAGACAAGGACCTGCTTGCCCTCACTGCTGAGGGCAAGGGCGAGTCCTTGGGAGACGAGTCGCTCAACGCGAAGCCGCATCGACAAGCTCCTCGATATAGGAGTTGATCACCCCCATCGCCCCATCCCAGAAGTGGTGGTCGGCCAGGTCGATCGAGGCGAGGGCTGCCACATCACGGGCACTCCTGCTGCCGGTGGCAGCGAGGATCTCCTCATACTGGTCGAAGAAGGCGCTCCCCTGCTCCTGTGCCTGGGCAAAGAGGCCGAGGGCGAAGAGGAGACCGAAGGCGTAGGGGTAGTTGTAGAAGGAGAAATCACAGCTGTAGTAGTGGCTCTTGGCTGCCCACATATAGCGGTGGTAGACGCCAAGCCCATCGCCGTAGGTGCGTTTTTGTGCATCCTCCATCAGGGCGGAGAACTCGGCGGCGCTCAGGTCGCCGTCACCCCTCCTCTCGTACACAGCGCTCTCGAAGTAGAAGCGGCTGAGGATATCGACACAGACCTGGGTCGAATCCTGGAGGAAGTGTTCGACGAGGGTGATGCGCTCCTCCCGAGAGCTCTCCTTGAGCGCTCCCTGGAAGACCAGCTGCTCGGAGAAGATCGAGGCGGTCTCGGCAAGGGTCATCGGGTAGTTTCGAAGCAGGTAGGGCTTGTCCAAGACCACCGAGTCGTGCCAGGCGTGGCCAAGCTCGTGGGCAAGGGTCGACACCCCGCCAAAGGAGTTGTCGAAGTTGGAGAGGACCCTGCTCTCCTTGGCCAGGGGGAAGGAGGTGTCGTAGGCACCCCCCACCTTGCCCGGGCGGCTGAAGGCGTCGATCCACCCCTTCTTGAAGGCGTTGTCGGCAAAGGCGGCTATCTTGGGCGAGAAGGCAGAGAACTGCTTGACGATGAAGGCGTGCGCCTCCTCGTAGGTGTAGGAGCGGGCATGGGTCCCGACCGGTGCGAAGAGGTCATAGAAGGCGAGCTCCTCGACACCCAGCAACGTCGCCTTCGCCTTCAGGTAGCGGCGGAAGTTGGGCAGGTTGTTCTCGATGGCGGTGATCAGGGAGGTGAGGATCTCCCGGTCGATGCGTGAGGTGGCAAGAGAACGGTCGAGCGGAGAGTCCCACTTCCGTCTCTTGGCGAGGGTGAGGGTGGTACCGGTAACCCCATTGAGGGCCGCGGCAAAGGGGATC
>Ga0116183_1006437_pt1 | contig 10769 bp, 9 predicted proteins | sample AD_UKC078_MetaG_FD_89753 | JGI IMG/M metagenome (GOLD analysis project Ga0116183, IMG submission 89753) | Active sludge microbial communities of municipal wastewater-treating anaerobic digesters from USA - AD_UKC078_MetaG | ecosystem: Engineered > Bioreactor > Anaerobic > Digestate | place: USA...
GGATAAACTTATGAAAAAATTTATTGACAAGGAAATTTATGAGGCTGTATTTATAGACGATAGATTAAAATGTTAAAAAAAAACAAAGATTATCGTTGACTTTTACCATAGATGCGTCGATTTTTATACGACAATTGTCGCGCGTTATCGACGCATATGTGTCAATTTCCCTCTCGATAAACCGACAATCTGCCGTTATCGACTGCGAAGCGGACGACTATTTACGAACAATCTTGCTCTATGCCTTACCGATAACGCTCGGCGTATCCGGCGGGGTTTAATTTAAAATCGGGATCATATCCAAACCGACCGCTTTCTCAAAATTTGATCCTATTCTTAATATAAGGTCTTCCGACGTCGCTTTACCTATTATCTGAAGTCCAACCGGTAAACCGGCCGCCAATCCGCATGGAACGGACATTGCGGGAATTCCGGCAAGATTTGCGATAACGGTCGTTGCGTCCCATAAATACATCTTTAGCGGATTGGTCGTTCCTTCGTTAAAATTAAACGGCAGTTCCGGAGTAGTCGGAGATATAACGGCGTCGTATTTTGAGAATACTCCGTTCATTTCGCTTTGTATACGCTTCCTTAACTTTACCGCCTTGTTATAATACCGATCGCAATATTCCGAAGAGAGGACAAGATTTCCCAGTAAAATTCGTTTTTTCACCTCTTTTCCGAAACCTTCCGAACGCGTCGAAAACAGAGCTTCTTCGTACGACGCCCGATTCAAACTGCTATGTCCGTATTTCACGCCGTCGTATCGCGCTAAATTTGACGACGCTTCAGCCGTCGCGATAAGATAATAAGCCGGTATGATATATTTTATTGTCGGAAAACTTATCTCCTCGACTATTGCTCCTAATTCTTTCAATATTCTAACAGATTCGTCAAATTTTTCTCTTACGCTATCCGCGACTCCCTCGGAATATAATTCGGTAAATACCGCTATTCTCAGCCCTTTTATATCTTTATCGATATATTCGAGATAGTTTTTAACGGGAGAGTTTATAGAGGTCGAATCTTTGTTATCGCGGCCGCTTATGATATTTAACATAGCGCCGAGTCCGTAAACGTCGCGGGACATAGGACCGATCTGCTCGAACGACGATGCGTAAGCTACAAGTCCAAATCTTGAAATAAGCCCGTATGTCGGTTTGAGTCCCGCTATACCGCAGAACGCCGAGGGCTGCCTTATAGAACCGTCGGCGTCGCTTCCGAGAGATAGTTGGCACATCCCCGCCGCGACGCTAGCCGCAGAACCGCCCGACGATCCGCCGGGAACTTTACGGGGGTTCCATGGGTTTTTAGCGTTTTTAAAAGCGGAGGTCTCGGTAGTCGATCCCATAGCAAATTCGTCGCAGTTGGTTTTACCGACAATTACCCCTCCGCTTTTTAATATTTTTTCCGCGACCGTCGCGTTAAAACAAGGAGAATAATTTCTGAGCATATTCGAGCCGCAGGTCGTATTTAACCCTAAAACATGTATATTATCTTTCACACTGATCGGCATACCGTCGATTTCGCTTAGAATAGCGCCGTTTTTATATCTTTTATCGCTTTCGTCTGCTTTTTTCATCAGAAAATCTCTATCAAAAACAGAAATATAACTTCCCAATTCTCCGTTGTATTCTTCTATTCTATCTAAAGCAGACCTCGTTACTTCCGAGCATGAAATTTCCCTTTTCTTGATCAATTCGACGGTCTCTTTAAATTTTAATTCGCTAATCTTTTTCATAAATTCCCCTCAAAAAAAACGTCGATTCGTCTATCTCCTCGCCGTAATCCGTCAGTTTTTTAGGGCGAGAAAAAAAATTGGACGCATATGCGGCGCGTCGATAACGCGCGACAATTGTCGTATAAAAATTTGACACATATGAGACAAATATTTCTTATTCCCCAAAAAACTGACGGGACATCTCCTCGCCGCCTTGAAGCGGGCAAGAAGAAGCTTATCGCTCTATAAATTTGCGATAAGCCTCTGATATTTAGCCATCGGCCAAAGATCGTCCGCCACAAACTCTTCCGCTTTATCTACCGAAACTCTAAGATTATGCATACTCTTCGCCCCTTTTCCGGCAAAAGCGATAGCTTTTTCATGCAAGTCTTCGATACTCTCTAGTTCCAAAAGATCTTTTTTTAAAATCTCTATATTATTTTTTACGTCGCTATATAACGCCTCGATATTCTTCGCCTCTTCAAACAACGCGCGGCTTTCGATACCGGATTCTTTTAAAGAAACGTAAGTTTTAGCCGTATTTGCCAGATGCTTTGCAATCGCGGGCGCTATTTGAGTATATGCGATATTTATCGACTCCTTGATCTCAATCTCCATTATTTTGACGTAAGTTTCAAGTTTTATACCTGTTTTTGACAACAATTCTCTTTTGGATAGAATTTTATATTTTTCAAACAGTTTGACCGTATCGTCTTTTAAATACTCGGCTAACGCCTCGGGAGTGTTTTTATTGTTTGGCAGACCTCTTTTCTCAGCTTCGTCTTGCCACTCTTTAGAATAGTTATTCCCCTCAAACCTTATTCTTTTTGTATCCTTTAATATCTCTTTCACAACGTTGAGCGCGTTAGCCCTAACGTCCCCTTTCATCTTGACAAGCCTATCGTAAATAAGATCGTATCCGTAAGCCGCAATCAAATTCAATATGGTTGTCGGTTCTGAGACGTTTTGACTTGAACCGCAAGCCCTAAATTCAAATTTATTTCCGGTAAGCGCTAACGGAGAGGTTCTGTTTCTATCGGAAGTATCTTTGACGACTTTTGGAAGATTTTGCAACCCTACGCTTATATGGGCTATTTTGTTTTCAGTAAAAGTTCCGGTTCCTTCTATATCGTCGAGTATTTTTGTTAAATATTCTCCCAAATAAACAGACATTATAACCGGAGGAGCTTCGTTCGCGCCCAATCTGAGATCGTTGCCGGCGTCGGCGACCGACGCTCTCAACAAACCGCCAAACTTATCGACTCCGGCAAGAAAAGCGGTTAGCGTTATCAAAAAATTGATATTTTTCAGCGGAGATTTAGAAGGCTCCAGATAATTAGCTCCGGTATTATCCCCTATAGACCAGTTTACGTGCTTTCCTGAGCCGTTTACTCCTGAGAACGGCTTTTCTTGCAATAATACGACCAAATCGTTATTATCCGCAACCTGCCTGATAATATCCATTAACTGTAAGTTATGATCGATCGATAAGTTTGCCTCTTCGTAAAGCGGCGCCACTTCAAACTGATTTGGCGCGACTTCGTTATGTCTCGTCTTAGACGGAATACCTCGTCTATATAATTCGGCGTCAAGCTCTTCCATAAAATGCAACGCCTTACTTTTTATAGCTCCAAAATAGTGATCCTCCATCTGTTGCCCTTTTGCCGGAGTAGCTCCGAATAAAGTCCTTCCGCAAATCTGAAGATCCGCTCTGGTTTCAAACAGCTTTTTAGATACTAAAAAATATTCCTGTTCCGGTCCGACATAAACCTTGATCCTCTTAGCCATTCTGTTGCCAAGAAGTTTCTGTATCTTCAGCGCATTCTCTTTTACCGCCTTCTGCGACCTAAGATACGGCGTTTTTAGGTCTAAGACCTCGCCGGTCCACGACATAAAAATCGACGGAATTACCAAAGTAGTCGTGTTTTTAGCTTTAATCAAAAACGCCGGCGAAGTCGGATCCCAAGCGGTGTATCCTCTCGCCTCAAAAGTCGATCTGATGCCCCCCGACGGAAAAGCCGACGCGTCCGGCTCCGACTGAATCAACTGTTTAGAAGAAAACTTTTCAATAATCTTCCCCTCGTCGTAACTGATAAAAGCGTCGTGCTTTTCAGCTGTACCTCCTCGTTGCGGTTGAAACCAGTGCGTAAAGTGCGTCGCTCCGTTATCGATCGCCCACTCTTTCATAGCAAAAGCTATATCTTCGGCGATGGAGCTATCCAACGGCTCGTCGTTTTCTATCGTCGCCATTAATTTATTGTAAACCCCTTTATTTAATTTTTCGGACATCCTCTTTTTATCGAAAGTCAATTCTCCAAATATCTCGCTTGATTTTGGCATATAAAACTCCTTTTTTAAAAAATCCATTCGAATTATATTTTTATATAAACTGTTTGTCAACAGAATTATTGCCTTTTTTACTGTTTTAAACGACTTTTATCTATACATTTGCTCATTTTTAAGCATTCCGTACGTCATATTTTTGTTAATTTCGCGCATTTTAGCATTTTTTATATTACAATAGTTTTTTTTTGGGGGAAATAAAAAATTATTTTTACGTAGAGCAGACGTATTTGGGATAATTTTCGATTACGAGCGCGTATAATAGCCGTTTTCGAGCGGTTATATTTAACAGTTGTGTCATTTTGCCCAAAAAGTCGTTTTTCAATTTATCAATCCTTAATTTCTTGCCAACAATCTCAAGAAATTCTTCCAACCCGTATTTCATGACGCCGTTATAAAAAAACAGTATAATATCGCGAACCGTTGAAGCCATACCGAATTCGTTATACATAGAATGCCATCTTTTTATTTGAAGATAGTCCGCTTCGCTAATCCTGAGGTATTTATCCACTCTTTTATCGTCGGTATTATCTACAACGGCGTATTCGGAGCGATAATTTCCGATTATTCTTTTCATTTTTGGGATTTTTTTATTAACGAGGCAAAACATAGTTTCAAACAGTTTACTAAACGTATTAATTTTAAATTCTTTTAGTAAAAAATCTATGACATTGCTATTCATAGATTCTGATACTATAAAGTGGAATAGATGTTTTTTGTTTTTCATAAAATTTTCTCCTTTTCTTTTATATATATAACAACTAAAAGTAGAAAACTCTTTACAAAAACTTGGATAAATTTTTAGAAAATGACAAATATTTTGCTAATTAAAAAAAATTGTTCCATATGTGTCAAATTTTCATCGAGGAGCGCTACGTAGCATATGCGTCCAATTTATAGGGGTAGTCCCAATCCGACACATATGTGTCAATTTCCCACCCAAGAAACCAACGGGACGCATATATTTTATTATTCTCTTTACAATTAGTTATTTTTTTGATAATATCTCTTATTCCTTCAGGGACGGGGCAACCCTACCGGCGGTAAAGTCCGCGAGCCGTAAGGCGCGAATCGGCGAAATTCCGATACCGACAGTCGAGTCTGGATGAGAGAAGGGCAAGAAATATTTCTTATATCGATGAATCAATTTTCATCGGGCTTCCCTTCCGCCCCCTGAATGAATGGGGATTTATGCAACGGAAAGATGAATTTTATATGTCTATCGCTTTAGCCGAGGCGCGCAAAGGGCTTGGATTTACCTCTCCCAACCCAATGGTAGGCGCGGTAATTGTAAAGAATGGTAAAATAATCTCTACCGGTTATCACAAGCGCGTCGGTCTATCTCACGCCGAAATCGACGCCATTAACAACGCTCCGGATAAAACCGCTCTTTACGGTTCGACGATGTATGTGAATCTCGAACCCTGTTGTCATCATGGTAGAACGCCCCCTTGCGTCGAGGCTATTATCGATAACAAGATAAAATCTGTCGTTATCGGAAATTTGGACATTGATAAAAGAGTCGCCGGAAAAGGTATAGCGGTTTTAAATAATGCCGGAATTCGCGCCAAAGTAGGGGTTTTAGCCGAAAAGGATAACGAATTAAATTCTATTTATTATTTTTATAAAAAAAACAACCGCCCTTACGTCGTTTTAAAGGCGGCGCTGACGCTCGACGGAAAAATAGCGACCGTTGAAGGCGATTCGAAGTGGATATCAAACGACAATTGTCGCGCCATTGTAGCGGCGCTTCGAGGTCGACTTAAAGCCGTCGCTATCGGAAAAAACACAATTTTAAAAGATAATCCGCGTTTAAATTGTCGAGTTGATAGATTAGAACAAAAACCGGTTGATAAACTAATTTTTTCTAATATGTCCGATGAAAAAATATTTTCAGGATTTGCGCCTAACGACGGCAGAAATTTTATAATTGACAAGAATATTTCAAAAAACGGGAATTCTCTTTTTGAATTCTGTCAAACCAAAGAAATCGACTCCATTCTCGTAGAAGGAGGCTCCAAAGTTTACAGTTGGTTTCTAAAAAATGAGATAGTCGATAGAGTAATACTTTTCTACAAGCCCTCTTTTCTCGGAAACGACGGCTTGAGCGTAGTCGGCGACAACAACGTTAAAACGATCGATCAATTAAAAGAGTTCGACGTCGTTTCTGCGAAAATCGTCGACAACAATTTTATGATAGATATGTCTAAAGGAGAACCTCTATGTTTACAGGTATAATTGAGGAGATCGGCGCGCTTCATAGTTTTAGCAACAACGATGGAAAGTTAAAAATAGTTTGTAATAAAATTTTGGACGATATAAAAATAGGCGATTCGGTCGCCGTTAACGGAGTATGTCTTACGGTCGTTTCCATTAATAATAATATACTTACATTTCACGTATCTAAGACGACCTCCGACATTTCAAATTTCAAAATCGGAAGAATTTCAAATAACGCGAAGTTAAACCTTGAGAGAGCGCTCAGACTCGATAGCAGATTAGGCGGTCATATTGTTCAAGGGCACATAGACGGTATAGCGAAAATAATTAGAATTGATAAAAGAGCCGAAGATCATTTTTTTGAATTTTTTATAACCGAAGATTTACGGAAATTTATTATTCCAAAAGGGTCGGTAGCTATCGACGGCATCTCTTTAACAATAAGCGCCGTTTTGTCGGCAAGTTTTGAGGTAACCGTTATACCTCAGACTCTCAAAGAGACAAATCTTAAAGAGAGAAGAATTGGGGACTACGTCCATATTGAAACCGATTTTTTTGTTAAATATGTAAGCCATGTAATATCGAATGGAGGATATTATGACAAAAATAAAGAAGTTATTAGAAGCTTTTTCTAAAGGGGAGATAACCGTTGTTTTTGACGACGAAGATAGGGAAAACGAAGCCGATCTGATTGTAGCAATAGATAAGTTGACGCCCGAAAAGGTAAACTTTTTGGCTACTTACGGCAAGGGGCTCGTCTGCGCCGCCGTATCCGGCGATATTGCTCGAAATAAAGGTTTCCCTTTGATGCCGACTTTAAAAAACGACCTTCATCAAACGGCGTTTACCATATCGGTCGACAGCGTCGACGTTAAAACCGGCATCTCCCCTTACGAACGATATATAACCGCCAAAAATCTGATCGATCCGTCTAAAACTTTAAAAGACTTCGTCACTCCGGGGCATCTTTTCCCTCTGGCGGCGAAGCGCGGAGGCTTATTAGAAAGAAGAGGGCACACCGAAGCTGCCGCCTCTCTTTGTAAATGGGCCGGTTTAAACGAAGGCGCGCTTATATGCGAAATGGTAAAGGACGACGGAAATATGTTATCTATCGAAGAGTCAAAAAAATTCGCAGAAGAGTTTAATCTCCCGTTTTGTACGGTCGAGGAATTGGTAGAATATCAAAAAACGACGTACTCTAATGTTGAAAAAGTTTCGTCGGCAAAACTAACTTCCGAATACGGAATTTTTGATATTACGATTTATAAAGAATTATATACCGATAAAGAACACGTTTTCTTATCTATGGGAGATTATAAAAACGGATTTACCCGCATTCATTCGGAATGTCTAACCGGCGACGTTTTTTTCTCAAAATCATGCGATTGCAACAACCAGTTGCGCTACTCTTTAAGAAAAATAGCCGAAGAGGGTAAAGGCGCGATAATATATTTGAGACAGGAAGGTCGCGGGATAGGACTTGGGCAAAAAATAAAAGCCTACGCTCTTCAGCAAAACGACGGAATGGATACCGTTGAAGCCAATATTTGTTTGGGGTATAAGGACGACGAAAGAGATTTTCATCAAGCGGCGTGGATACTTAAAGATCAGGGTTATACTTCGGTAAAGATATTCACAAATAATCCTAAAAAAATAAGCTACCTTAAAAAACATGATTTCAAAATAGAGATTCTGAAAGGGGACGTATGCGTATTTTCCGAAAATTATAAATATCTCTATACCAAAAAAACAAAAATGGGACACGATATTGATGTGGACTCTATAAATAGATATAAAAATTCTGAAACCTCTAGCTGTTTTGAAAGTCAGAAATAAAATATTCTTTTACCGTTAAAGACGGAAGAGTAGATTTTAATATTGAAAACCGAAGATATTTTTTCATCCGTCATAAATTCCTCTTTATCCGATTGATAAATTGTTTTATCGCTCGCATATATGATCGAAGACGCGTATTTTGAGACCAAATTTATATCGTGGGATACGATAACTACCAACACCCCCTTTTCAACAGATAATTTTTCGAGAATTTTCATAATTTCAACGCGATTGTTGATATCCAGAGAAGAAGTCGGTTCGTCGAGAAGAATGACGTTTTGAGATTGGCATAAAGCTCTTGCTATCATTGTCTTCTGTTTTTCGCCTCCGGATAAATTTGTAAACGACTTATCCGAAATTTCATCTAATTCAAGAAGCTTAATAGCGTCGTCGGTCCTGCGCGACAATTGTTTATCTTCTTTATAAATATTTGAGTAAGGATAGTTCCCTAAATTAACGATATCCCATACCGACAATGGCATGTTATAATTAGCGTTTTGTTCAACAAAAGATATTTTTTTGGCTAAATCAAGCCGCCCATAACTCCTTATATCTCTTCCGTCTAAAAACACCTCCCCCTCGTAATCTCTTTTTAATCCCGCTAATATTTTTAAAAAAGTTGTTTTACCCGACCCGTTTCTTCCCAATATTGCGACTATGCCGGTATTTTTAATGACAATATTCGCGTCTTTGAAAAGATAATCGGCTTTTCGATTCCAACGAAACGATAAATCCTTTATATTATAACTCTTTAAACTCATACGACGGTCCTGTTTTTTATTAGAAAATAGATAAAAAAAGGCGCTCCAAGCAACGAGGTTATAACTCCAACGGGGATCTCTTTTCCATAATCCAGAGCGACGGATAACAGCGATCTGGCAAGGTCGTCGCTTACTAATAATAATATCGCTCCTAATAGCGCCGACGATACAAGCAAATCTCTGTGTTTTGATCCGAATAATAATCTTGATAAGTGGGGTATAATCAGTCCGACAAATCCGATTACTCCGCATAACGATACGGTTACGATTGTGATTGCCGAAGTTAACGCCAAATATAAATTTCTTTCAAAATTTATATTGATTCCCGAGCTTTCAGCCAATTCGTCCGATAAATACAAAATATCCAATTTCCTGTTAGAAAGATATAAGATTACAAATACCGCTAAGAATCCTAAAAAATACAGCAATAAAACGGGAATTCCCGGCGGATTAGAAAACGATCCAAACATCCACAACAAAACTTCGTAAGATCTGTTGCCCAACATAGACAATAATAACGTTAAAAAAGCGTTAAAAAAATAGGACAGCGAAATTCCTATAAATATCAAGGTAAACAGAGAGACGTTGCGCTTTAATAAGACGATTGACAGAATCAATAGAGTCGAGCAACCTCCGATGAAAGCGAAAGGAAATATCGGAAATCGATATTTCAAAAAGTAATCCGAAATAAATATAGCTATAGCCGCTCCCAAAGTCGCTCCGGAAGATACGCCTAAAGTAAAAGGTTCGGCGAGCGGATTTTTCAAAATAGTCTGATAAATAAGACCGGATATTGAGAGAGACATTCCCGCTATTACAGAAAATAATATTCTTGGCAGTCTTATCTGTAAAATTATTTTTTTGTTAATCGGATTTATTTCGCTTGAGAATATTTGCTTATTCAATATTATATCAATTATCTCGCCGATATTAATGAACTTACTTCCGATTCCAAAAGATATTACTATTAGCGCAGACAAAATTAACAATAAAACAATAGAAACGATAAAGTTTTTCTTCATAGAAAATAATTATATATCTATTATAACTTCCCTTTTGAACTCGGAATATCTTCGCCGGTAATTTTTATAGCTTTTTTTAAAGCCTTTGCGAACGATTTAAAAATCGACTCTACAATATGATGACTGTTATCGCCTCTGATAAGGTCTATATGCAACGTAAACATACCGGAGTTTACCAATCCTCTAAAAAATTCCTCAAAAAGATAGGGATTCACGCCGCTGCCGTCGTCTCCTCTTCTAAACTCCGCGCCAAAATGCAAAAACGGTCTTCCGCTTATATCCAGGACGGTTCTGGATAAAGCCTCGTCTAAAGGAACTAAGGCGTCGGAAAATCTCTCTATTCCCTTTTTGTCGCCAAGGGCGCTATTTATCGCGGCGCCTAAAACTATACCCGTATCTTCAATGGTATGGTGATAATCTACTTCTATATCTCCCGTTACCGATAATTTAATATCAATCGAGCTATGTTTTGCTAAACTCGTCAACATATGATCAAAAAAGGGAATTCCCGTTTTTATTTGAGCCTCCCCTTTCCCGTCTAATTCTATATTAATTTTTATACTAGTCTCTTTTGTTTCTCTGTAAATTTCAGAACTTCTCATTTGCCGCCCTCTCCTTCTCCTTGTCCGATTCAAAATATATAATTAAGCGTAACAAGTCAAGTTTTTTTAGAGAATATTAAGTAGCTCGTCGGTTTTTATCTTTAACATCATATGTGTCAAATTATTATCGGGAGCGGCGCGGCATCTATGCAGCTGCATATGTGTCAATTTACAAGAGTTGTCTCAATCCGGCGCATATGGAATAAATATTTTTCATCCCCCGAAAAACCGACGAATTAATAAAAAAAACCTGGCAACGACCTAC
>Ga0116183_1006443_pt1 | contig 10763 bp, 9 predicted proteins | sample AD_UKC078_MetaG_FD_89753 | JGI IMG/M metagenome (GOLD analysis project Ga0116183, IMG submission 89753) | Active sludge microbial communities of municipal wastewater-treating anaerobic digesters from USA - AD_UKC078_MetaG | ecosystem: Engineered > Bioreactor > Anaerobic > Digestate | place: USA...
CTTGATACCCGCTTCCTCGGCGTAGGACGTGTCGAAGACCTCAACGGGGTAGCTGTGTTGCTCAGCCCACCGGATGTACATCCGCATCAGCATTTCGGCCCAGTCGGCGGCATCCACCCCGCCGGCGCCCGAGCGGATGTTCACCAGGGCCTCACGCTCGTCGTACTCCCCGGACAGCAGGGTGCGGACCTCCAACGCCTCGATATCGGCCTGTAACGAGGTCAACTCGGTGTCCGCCTCCGCCAGCGCCGTCTCGCCTTCGGCGCCGCCCTCCTCGGAGGCCAACTCGTAGAGCACCGGCAGGTCGTCAAGACGGCTGCGCAGGGCCTCCACCCGGCGCAGCTCGCCCTGGGCGTGGGATAGCTCACTGGTGACCTTCTGGGCGTTGGTCTGGTCGTCCCAGAGCTTGGGATCCGCCGCCTCGTGTTCGAGCTTGGCGATCCGGGCTCGCAGTTCATCGACGTCGAGCACCCTCTCCACCGTGGTCAGAGTGGTATCGAGGGCGGCGATCTGCGTCTGACGATCCAGGTCCACGTGGTGCCACGTTACCGGCGGCATTGGCCACCAGCGGCATTGGTCACCAGCGGCCTTCGTGGACAGCGTCCGTGATTACCAGCGGCCTTGGCATGACCGCGGCTTTCCCGCGGCTACCATCCCCAGGATGCGTCCCTTCCATATCGCGATCGTCGGCGCCGGCCCATCCGGGTTCTTCGCCGCCGCGTCGCTCCTGCGCGCCGCCGACTCCGCCCTCTCCGAGGGGGGTCGGGACATCCGCATCGACATGCTGGAGATGCTGCCCACCCCATGGGGTCTGGTGCGCTCCGGAGTGGCCCCGGACCACCCCAAGATCAAATCGGTGAGCCGGACGTTCGAGAAGACCGCCGAGGATCCTCGGTTCCGGTTCTTCGGCAATGTCGCGGTCGGCACTCACGTCTCGGCCGACGAACTGGCAGAGCGCTACGACGCGGTGGTCTACGCCGTGGGCGCCCAGTCCGACCGTCCGATGGGCATCCCGGGCGAGGACCTGCCGGGCAGCGTCGCGGCGGTGGACTTCGTCGGCTGGTACAACGCCCACCCGCACTTCGCCGAGATGTCTCCGGATCTTTCTTCGGGGGACATCTCCTCGGGTCGCGCGGTGGTGGTGGGGAACGGCAACGTGGCCATCGACGTCGCGCGCATTCTGGTCACCGATCCCGACGTGCTGGCCAAGACCGACATCGCCGACCACGCACTGGACTCGCTGCACACCCGCGGCGTCGCCGAAGTGGTGATCGTCGGCCGACGCGGTCCCCTGCAGGGTGCGTTCACCACCCTTGAACTACGTGAACTCGGTGAGTTGGACGGCGTGGACGTGGTTGTCGACCCCGCCGACCTGGCGGCCGTCACCGACGCCGACGCCGAAGCCGCGGGTAAGACCACCACCGCGAACATCAAGGTGCTGCGCGGTTACGCGGAGAAGACCGCCGCCGGCGAGCAGACCCCGGGGAACCGCCGGATCGTCTTCCGGTTCCACACCTCGCCGATCGAGATCCGCGGGGCCGGACGGGTCGGGGAGATCGTGCTCGGCCGTAACGAACTGGTCGCCGACGACAGCGGACGGGTGGTGGCACGCGATACCGGCGAACGGGAGACGCTGTCCACCCAACTGGTGGTGCGCGCGGTCGGATACCGCGGTGTGGCGATTCCCGGCCTGCCCTTCGATGAGACCGCCGGCACCATCCCGCATGAGCAGGGTCGGATAACCGGGCGGGCCCGCGACTACGTCGTCGGCTGGATCAAGCGCGGCCCCTCGGGGGTGATCGGCACCAACAAGAAGGATTCGCAGGACACCGTCGACACCCTGGTGGCCGACCTGGCTGGTGCGACGGTGCGCGAGGCCGGCGACGACTACGCGGGAGAGTTGGCGGACTGGCTGACGGAGCGTCAGCCCGCGCTGATCAGTGACGCGCACTGGCAGGCGATCGACGCCCACGAACGCTCGGCCGGGGAGCCACACGGCCGACCGCGGGTCAAACTGCCCAGCGTGGAGCGCCTGCTGCACGTCGGGCACGGTTAGCACCCGAGGTTTGTCACCGGGTCGACGTAGCATCGAATGCATGTTCGATGATGTGTTGGTGGTCGATCCGGACTCCGGCGAATCCGCGCTGATCGCTCAGATCACGGCGCTTGAACGACTGAAGTCCGCCGCTGCGGCTGCGCAGGCTCGCGCGGCCGCCGCCTTCGCTGCCACCCGGCGTGCCGCCGAGATCGCTGCCGGCACCCCGCGCCGGCGGCGCGGTCGCGGAGTTACCGCCGAGATCGCCCTTGCCCGATACGACTCCCCCGCCCGCGGGAGCCGGCACTTGGGCTTCGGCCAGGCGCTGGTATCCGAAATGCCGCACACCCTGGCCGCACTGGAGCGCGGTGACCTGTCCGAGTGGCGAGCCACCCTGATCGTCCGGGAGAGCGCCTGCCTCGACGTCGAGGACCGGCGGGCCCTCGACGCGGAGTTATGCGCTGACCGCAGCCGACTGGAGGGCCTGGGCGATCGGCGGATCGCCGCCGAAGCCAAGGCCATCGCCTACCGGCTCGATCCGCATGCCGTGGTGGACCGGGCCGCCCGGACTGCGAACGAGCGCTGCGTGACCGTGCGACCGGCGCCGGATTGCATGACCTACCTCACCGCACTACTGCCGGTCGCCCAGGGGGTGTCCGTGTACGCGGCACTGTCCCGGGCGGCCGATCAGTGCGGTGACGGCCGCGGCCGCGGTCAGGTGATGGCCGACACCCTGGTCGAGCGGGTAACCGGGCGGTCCGCGGCGGTCGCCACCCCCGTCGCGGTCAACCTGGTTCTCTCCGACGAAACCATGGTCGGCGGGTCGACAACTCCTGCGACCGTGACCGGTTACGGGCCGATTCCGGCGGGTGTGGCCCGCCGTCTGATCGGCGCGGCAGCCACGGACCCGCAGTCGCGGGCGACGTTGCGCCGGCTGTACCGCCATCCTCGCTCCGGAACACTGGTCGCGATGGAGTCCAGGTCCCGGATCTTCCCCACAGGGCTTGCCCAGTTCATCGCCCTGCGGGACGGTACCTGCCGAACTCCCTACTGCGACGCCCCCATCCGGCACACCGACCACACGACACCGGCCGCACGCGGCGGTCCGACCACCGCCGCAAACGGGGCCGGTTCATGCGAGGCCTGCAACTACACCAAGGAAGCCGATGGCTGGGAGGTGACGACCCACACCGACGAATCCGGTTCCCACACAGCAGTATTCAGCACACCAACCGGTGGCCGGCACCACTCGACAGCTCCCCCGATTGCAGGTCCACCGAGATTCGACACCAGCGAGATCGAAATAGCGGTCGGAGTCTCGCTGGCTCGCCACGCCGCCTAACTCTGGTAGGGCGGGACCGGGGGCACCGGCGGCACCGGGGGCACCGGCGGGGCAAAGAACCACTTGTCCGGGTTCTTCGGCGAGTACACCACCGGCATCAACTGCCCCATGCTCGGCCAGTCATTCACATCGACCGCTATCCGCTGATACACGACGTGTTCATCGACAGTCGGTCCGTTGATGACCCCGCTGATCGTGACGAACTGTTCTCCGGTGGCGTCCGGGCGCGGACTCACCCCCGTGACCAGCAGAGTGCCCTGCGCCATTTCCCCACGCGGGCCGCGCTTGCCCATCAGCCGCGGCCCGAGCAGCAGCGCAAGCGAACCGACAATGAGCAACAGCACGGCAAACTCCATCATGCTGCCCATGGTAGGACTGCAGCCATGAGCGACCTCCAGGCCGACCTCGACGTGGCGCTGTCCCTGGCCGACTGCGCCGACACCATCACCGTGGCCCGCTTCGGCGCGCTGGACCTACATGTCGAGCACAAGCCGGACCTGACCCCGGTCAGCGACGCCGATCTCGCGGTTGAGACCGCGCTGCGTGAAATCCTCGCTGAGCAGCGCCCCGCCGATGCGATCTTCGGCGAGGAACACGGCGGCGAACCGTTACGACACGGACGGCAGTGGGTGATCGACCCGATCGACGGCACCAAGAACTTCGTTCGGGGGGTGCCGGTGTGGGCGAGCCTGATCTCATTGCTTCAGGACGGCATCCCGGTGGTCGGCGTCGTGAGCGCTCCGGCCCTGAACCGGCGCTGGTGGGCCGGGCACAGCCTGGGCGCACACGCCTCGGTCGGCCACGCCGCGGCCCGTCGCCTGTCCGTCTCAGCCGTGGCGGACCTCGGGTCGGCCAGTCTGTCCTTCTCCAGCCTGTCCGGGTGGGCCGAACGCGGACTTCGAGACAGGTTCGTCGCACTGACCGATGCCGTCTGGCGGGTGCGGGCTTACGGCGACTTCTTCTCCTACTGCCTGGTGGCCGAGGGCGCGGTGGACGTCGCCGCCGAACCGGAGGTCAAGTTGTGGGACCTGGCCCCCCTGGACCTGCTGGTACGCGAAGCCGGCGGAACGTTCACCGCTCTGGACGGCACCCCCGGCCCCCACGGCGGCAGCGCCGTGGCCAGCAATGGCCTGCTCCACCAGGACACGCTGCGCTACCTTACTCCTGAGTAAGATAGGCTGGCCGGATGGCCAACGCCCCCGCCAACCGCAGCGCCCGCGCCCGCGAGAGCGCCGTCGGCCGATTCCGGCCGCAACGATCCGCCATCAATCTCGGGATGGCCTTGCTGACGCCCCTGCTGGGACAAGACTTCCTCGATCGCCGAGGACTGCGAGACCCTCTCAACAGAGCGCTCAAGTTCGGCGTCAAGCATGGGTTCTCGGCCGCCGGGGCCTCGACCCGGCAGTTCAAGATGGTCCAGGGCCTCGGTCAGCCGGCGACGCGCCTGTCGCCCAGCACCGCCGACTACTTCGACCTCACCCCCGACGACGACCAGAAGATGATCGTCGAGACGGTAGAACAGTTCGCCGAGGAAATCCTGCGACCGTCCGCCCGGGGCGCCGACGACGCCGCCACCTACCCGGCGGATCTGATCGCCAAGGCCGCCGAACTCGGCGTGACCGCGATCAAGGTCCCAGAGGATTACGACGGCATCGCCGAGCAGCGCACATCCGTCACCAACGCGCTTGTGGCCGAGGCTCTCTCGTACGGTGACATGGGTCTGGCTCTGCCGATACTGGCTCCCGGCGGCGTGGCCTCGGCGCTCACACACTGGGGAACAGCGGACCAGCAGGCCACCTATCTCAAGGACTTCGCCGGCGAGAATGTGCCGCAGGCGTGCCTTGCCATCGCTGAACCGCAACCGTTGTTCGACCCGACCACGCTCAAGACAACCGCGGTGCGCACCCCCAGCGGGTATCGCCTCGACGGGGTCAAGTCCTTGGTGCCCGCGGCCGCTGACGCCGAATTGTTCGTCATCGCAGCACAACTCAACGGAAAGCCGGCGATGTTCATCGTCGAATCCGACACCGCCGGAGTGACCATCCAGGCCGATCGCAGTATGGGCCTGCGCGCCGCCGCCCTCGGACGTATCGAGTTGAACAAAGTATCAGTGCCCCTGACCGCGCGACTGGGGGGCGAAGACGCTTCCGACAGCGATTACTCAGAAGCCATCGCGCTGTCCCGACTCGGCTGGGCAGCCTTGGCCGTCGGCACATCACATGCGGTGCTGGACTACGTGATTCCCTACGTCAAGGAGCGCGAAGCATTCGGCGAGCCGATCGCCCGGCGCCAGGCGGTGGCCTTCATGTGCGCCAATATCGCGATTGAACTCGACGGCCTACGTCTGATCACCTGGCGCGGCGCCGCCCGCGCGGACCAGGGCCTGCCGTTCGCCCGCGAGGCCGCGCTGGCCAAGCGGATGGGCGCCGACAAGGGCATGCAGATCGGACTCGACGGTGTGCAGTTGCTCGGCGGTCACGGATTCACCAAGGAACACCCGGTGGAGCGCTGGTACCGCGATCTGCGGGCCATCGGCATCGCCGAAGGTGTTGTGGTCCTGTAAGTCTCGATCCAGCCAAGCAGAAAGACGCTCATGGCAATCAATCTGGAACTCCCCCGCAAACTCGAGGCCGTCATCGAGATGGGACACAAAGGCGCCGCGGAGATCTTCCGCCCGATATCGCGTAAGTACGACCTCAACGAACACGCTTACCCTGCCGAACTGGACACCGTCTCCGCCCTGTTCGAGGGCATTTCGGATGCCAAGACGATCTCCTTCGCCGGCACCGACGCCTTCCGCGATGCCGACGACGGGCCTAAGGGAAATATCAACGGCGGCAACATGTCCGCGCTGCTGAACGCCCTGGAAGTCTCCTGGGGCGACGTCGGCCTGCTGCTGTCGATCCCACGCCAGGGTCTGGGCAACGCCGCGATATCCGGGGTGGCCACCGACGAGCAACTCGAGCGGCTCGGTAAGGGCATCTGGGCCGCGATGGCCATCACCGAGCCGTCCTTCGGTTCGGACTCCGCGGCGGTGTCGACGACGGCGGTTCTCGACGGCGACGAGTACGTCATCAACGGGGAGAAGATCTACGTCACCGCCGGTGCCCGGGCGAGCCACATCGTGGTGTGGGCCACGCTGGACAAGACCCTCGGACGGGCGGCGATCAAGTCGTTCGTCGTCCCGCGCGAGTATCCCGGCGTCACCGTCGAGCGGCTTGAGCACAAGCTGGGCATCAAGGCCTCAGACACCGCGGCGATCCGCTTCGACAACGTCCGGATCCCGAAGGAGAACCTGCTCGGCAGCCCGGAGATCCAGGTGGAGAAGGGCTTCGCCGGGGTCATGGAGACTTTCGACAACACCCGCCCGATCGTGGCGGCAATGGCCGTCGGCGTCGCCAGGGCGGCTTTGGAGGAACTTCGGACGATACTCACCGACGCCGGTGTGGAGATCTCCTACGACAAGCCCGCCCACGCTCAGAGCGCGCCGGCCGCGGAGTTCCTGCGGATGGAGGCCGAGTGGGAGGCCGGTTATCTGCTGACCTTACGTTCGGCCTGGCAGGCCGACAACGGCATCCCCAACTCCAAAGAAGCGTCGATGGGGAAGGCCAAAGCGGCCCGGGTCGCCAGTGACATCACCCTCAAGGCGGTCGAACTGGCCGGCACCACCGGCTACTCCGAGCAGACGCTGCTGGAGAAGTGGGCGCGCGACTCCAAGATCTTGGACATCTTCGAAGGCACGCAGCAGATTCAGCTGCTGGTGGTGGCGCGGCGCCTGCTGGGGCTGAGTTCGGCTGAACTGAAGTAACACCCCCCGCTTGCGGCCGGCAAACACCGATCGTCATGCGGCACAACGATAATGGGCCCCCGACCGAAGTCGGGGGCCCATTGTCGTCAGTACTGTCAGCCGAGCAGAACCCGCTGCAGGTCGGGCTTCATCGCCTGCAGTTCGCGGCCCCAGTAGGCCCAGTTGTGCGTGCCGTTGTCGGGGAAGTTGAACACCCCGTTCTTGCCACCCGCCGCGAGGTAGTTATCGCGGAAGGTGCGGTTGGTGCGGATGGTCAGGCCCTCCAGGAAGGTGGCAGGCACATCGCCGCCGCCGAGCTCGTTGGGCTGTCCGTTGCCGCAGTAGATCCAGATGCGGGTGTTGTTAGCCACCAGCCGAGGGATCTGCTCCATCGGGTCATTGCGCTTCCAGGCCGGGTCACTCGAGGGGCCCCACATGTCGTTGGACTTGTAGCCACCCGCGTCACCCATGGAGATGTTGATCAGACCCGGCCACCAGCCCTCAGAGGGGTTCAGGAAGCCCGACATCGAACCGGCGTACACGAACTGGTTCGGGTGCCACACAGCCAGGGTCAGCGAAGCCGACCCGGCCATCGACAGGCCGATCGCCGCGTTGTTGGTGGGCCGGACATCCTTGTTGGCCTGCAACCACGCCGGCGCCTCCTGAGTCAGGAAGGTCTCCCACTTGTAAGTCGAGCAACCGGCCTTGCCGCAGGCGGGCCGGTACCAGTCCGCGTAGAAGCTGGACTGACCACCGACCGGCATCGACATCGACAGACCGGAGTCCACGTACCACTCGAACGCCTGAGTATTGATGTCCCAGCCGTTGTAGTCGTCCTGCGCGCGCAGACCGTCAAGCATCCAGACGTTCGGCGAATTGGGGCCGCCACTCTGGAACTGAACCCGGATGTCGCGCCCCATGCTCGGCGACGGAACGTCCAGGTACTCGACCGGGAGACCGGGACGCGAAAACGCGTTCGCCGTCGCCGTACCGCCCACCAGCCCAATAAGGCCCGGCAGGGCCGCCACGGTCACAGCCGTGACGCCGATTCGGCGAGACCAGCCTCGCACCTTGTCGAACACAGACTTCACCAACACACCCCAGCTTTCTCGTTTCCCCGCTTGACGTCTTAAGGGAAAAGTAAAACACGGCACCGACGAGGGGCGAAACTCGAAGCCGTTGGCCGGCAGTGACGAGACCCGGCAAAAGGCCTTGTCATGACGCTGAACAAAAAGTAATGTCATCTTCAGTTTCGCCCCGGCCAGCTTCCGGAGTCTCCTATGGAATCCTTCGTCCACCTGCGCAAAGGCGTCACCCCTCGGCGTCTGCACGCCGACCTTGACGGCCTCAAGGACGACGAACTGGGGCGCGCGGGGTTCACCGGCCGGACCGCCAATATTTATCGGCGTCATGACCCCACCCAATTCCGCGCGTCGGGCCCGATTCGCCCCGTCGACGTCCTTGCCGACCGGCTCGAACCCGCGGACGCCATCGACCCCGCTGGCGGCCCACTGCTGCTGTTCTCCAACGCGGATTGCCGCATGATGCTGAGCCGGCGGACCGCGCCGATGCCCTATTTCTCCCGTCATATCGACGGCGACCTGCTGTGTTTCGTCCACCAGGGCAGCGGCCTGCTGCAGACCGAGTTCGGTCCGCTGTCCTACCGCACCGGCGACTGGGTGTACCTGCCCAAGGCCTGCACGTGGCGCCAGATCCCGGACGAGCCGGGCACCTGGCTGATGATCGAGGCGGCCGAGGAGTTCCGCGCTCCCCCGCCCGGGCCTCTCGGCCGGCACTGGCCGTTCGACCCCGCCCAGGTGACGGTGCCGGAACCGGCCGCCCTCGATGACGACGGCCGCGACGAATACGAAGTGCGACTGGCCCACCGGCCGATCGACGGGGTCGGCCACAGCTCGCTGTTCTACCGGCACAACCCCATCGACGTGGAAGGCTGGCGCGGCGACAACTTCCCGTTCACCTTCAACATCGACGACTACAACGTCATCACCTCCGCCAGCGTGCACCTGCCACCGACGGTGCATCTGTTCATGCAGGCGACCGGGGTGTACGTCTGCAACTTCCTGCCCAAACCGGCCGAGAGCGTTCCCGGAACCGAGCGCACCCCGTGGTACCACCGCAACGTCGACTTCGACGAGGTCGCCTTCTTCCACGGCGGTTCCCTGTACGGCCAGCCGATGCCGCCCGGCCTGATCAGCCACGCGCCACAGGGTGTGCACCACGGCGCCCCGGAGCGAGCCCGGGAGCGCGCCCGGCGACTATTCGACGAGTACGACGCCATCGAGTGGAAAGTCATCGCCATCGACACCCGACAGCGGCTGACGCCGTCGCCGGAGGTGCTCGCGGTATCAAACTCCCGAGCGGCGAAATGAGCTACGACCGCATCCCCTACCTGGTCGCCTTCCCGAACGATTCCGGGGTCTGCGACGTCTACGGCGGGCTGGCCGAGATCGTCGTGCTGGAGTGCTACCTCCTCAAGCCGGACATCCCGTCGGAGACGGTGCTGGTGTTCATGCACCCGATCGGTGGCGGCGCCTACCTGCCGATGGTGAACGCCCTGGCCCGTGCCGGCCATCACGTGATCTACGCGAGCAGTCGCTTCCGCGGCACGGACTCGGCGCTGCTGATGGAGAAGGTGGTCGAGGACCTCGGCGAAGTCATCAAGGACGCCAAGAACCGTCTCGGCTATTCGAAAGTCGTGTTGGCCGGGTGGAGCGGTGGCGGATCTCTGTCGCTCTACTACCAGCAGCAGGCCGGGCCACTCGGACTGATCCCCGCCGACGGAATCATGTTGCTCGCCGCCCATATCAGCCGCCACGGCACACTCACCGAGTGGCTCGATGCGTCCATCCTCGATGAATCGGATCCGTCCCGGCGTGATCCCGAACTGGACTTGTACAACCCGGACAACCCGAATCAGCCGCCGTACACGCCTGCCTTCCTCGCGCGCTACCGGCAGGCGCAGATCGACCGCAACCGGCGAATCACCGCCTGGGTCAAGGGCACACTCGCCGAACTGGAAGCCCGGGGCGGCTCTTCCACTCACGGCGACCCGTCCACTGACAGCGGCGAGGAGTACTGCTTCGTCGTGCACGGCACCATGGCGGATCCGCGTTGGCTGGATCCCACCATCGATCCCAACGAACGCCGACCGGGAAGCTGCTACCTGGGCGATCCGCGAGTCGTCAACAACTCTCCGATCGGGCTCGCCCGGTTCTGCTCGCTGCGCAGTTGGCTGTCGCAGTGGAGTTATGACGACGCCCGCGCCGACGGTATCGCCTGCGGGCACGACGTCACGGTACCCACCCTGGTGATCGGCAACCTCGCCGACGACGCCTGCACGCCCAGCCACACCCGGCGGCTTTTCGAGGCCATCGGTCACCCCGACAAGGAGATGCACGAGATCCCCGGCGCCAACCATTACTACTCTGGGCCCGGACAACGCCAAGCCCTCGCGCAGGCGGTCGACATCATCACCGCATGGACTGCACGACATGGGTTTTCGGAGATCACACAGTGACCGGCGCACTGGACGGCATCCGCGTACTGGAGGTCGGCACCCTGATCTCGGGCCCCTTCGC
>Ga0116183_1006444_pt1 | contig 10763 bp, 6 predicted proteins | sample AD_UKC078_MetaG_FD_89753 | JGI IMG/M metagenome (GOLD analysis project Ga0116183, IMG submission 89753) | Active sludge microbial communities of municipal wastewater-treating anaerobic digesters from USA - AD_UKC078_MetaG | ecosystem: Engineered > Bioreactor > Anaerobic > Digestate | place: USA...
AAGGGTTTTTTATGAGTTTGAGTGGTTCATTGCCCAAATGGGTAGAATCCGGATATTCGGCTCTCTGGGCTAATTTCAATACCAATACCTTCCGTCTCGAAGATGCGGTCAAACTTCTCAGTGAGGTAAGACACGATACACCGGAAAAGGTCCCAGTCCTGCTTTCGAGGCTCCGGAAGGCTGGATTGCTCACGGTGACTTCAGATACCAATGATGCACGGAGGAAGATCTATACTTTGAAGAGCAGGGATAAGCTGGTCACAGAGATTTTCGACATCAATAGGACTACCCTGACCAGAGCGGATCTCGATACCCTTCTGAAACGTGCTGCGGATATCATCCGAACCCGAGTCGATTATAAGTTCATCCTCCTCCCGCTTTTCCTGAAGCGTATCAGCGACAAATGGGAAATTGAGTTTGAGGAAGCGAAAATTGAAGCTATGGAGGATGGATATTCCGAGGCAGAAGCCGAAGCTGAGGCAAAACAGGCGATATACCACAGCTTCGATCTGCCAGAAGAGTACCTGTGGGAAAACCTAAGGGCTGAAGTGAGCAGGCTTCCCGAGGTCTTCTCAAAAGCATTGAAAGAGATCGCTGAACGGAATCCGGAATTACGGGATGTTCTTGATACCGTTGACTTCATCGAATTCACTAAGAGCCAGGAAAATGCGGAAATCCTCCGGAAGCTGGTCGAACTCTTCAGCGAGAAGAAGCTCCATCATGTCTCTCCTGATGTCCTTGGTGATGCCTATGAGTGGATCCTCCGGTATTTTGCACCCCAGAAGGCCAAGGAAGGAGAAGTCTACACCCCCCGGGAAGTCATCAGGCTCCTCATTGAGATCCTCGACCCTAAGCCAGGTGAGAGCGTGTACGATCCTGCATCGGCATCGAACGGGATGCTGATTGCTTCATACGCCCATGTCAAACACCATTACTCTGCGGATGCAGCAGAACAGCTCTTTCTTTTCGGACAGGAAGCCAATGCGAAGACCCTCGCGTTCGGGCGGATGAACATGTACATCCACGATATCCGGAACGTAAAGCTGGCATATGGTGATACCCTTCTCTATCCAAAGTTCAAGGATGGTGAAGCGATCCAACAGTTCGATGTTGTCGTTGCAAATCCGCCATGGAACCAGGACATGTACGATGAGAACCAGCTTAAGAAGGGGGAGTTCTGGAAGCAGCGGTTCCCATATGGGTTCCCCAATCGCCAGTCAGCGGACTGGGCATGGATCCAGCATATGCTTGCCTCGGCAAAGAGTAGCAACGGTCGTGTTGGGGTCGTCATCGACAACGGTTGTCTCTTCCGTGGCGGTAAGGAGAGTGCAATACGCCAGAAGATTCTCGAAGCGGACCTGCTCGAATGTATCGTCTTGACTCCGGAGAAACTATTCTACAATACCGGGGCCTCGGGTGCACTCCTCTTCTTCAGCAAGAACAAGCGTGAAGAACGGCGGGAGAAGGTTCTCATCATCAATGGCTCGATGGAGTTCGGGAAGCATCCCGATGTGAGGAAGCTGAACATACTCGCAGACAAGAATATTGAAAGGATTGCCAGTGTGGCGAATTCTTGGGAAGAGATTGAAGGATTCTCGAAGATCGTATCGCTTGAAGAGATCAGAAAGAACGACTTCAATCTGAACGTGACCCTGTACGTATCGCCGCAAAAGGAGGTTGAAGAAGTCGATATTCCCGCGACTTGGGCTGCAATACGGGATGTGGAGGAGGAGTTGCTTGCCGTTGACGAACGAATAGCCGGGCATCTGAAGGAGATTGGGTACGGGGTGAGTGACTGATGACTGAAGTGGAGGGAATTATTCGGAAATTCCGAATAGTTCAAACCGGGGGGCGCTGAATGAGATCAGAGATTGTCCAGCGACTGCACAAGAACTTCGAGGATTACGTCCATGAGAGGGATGGTGTCGAGTTCTGGTTTGCCCGGGACTTGCAGGAACTCCTTGGATATAAGGAATGGAGAAATTTCCTCAAAGTTATCGAAAAAGCCCGAGAATCGTGTAAAAACTCAAACCATCCGATTTTAGATCATTTTGTTGACGTCAACAAATCGATCCCTGTTCCAAAAGGAGGCAAGCGGGAGATCGATGATATCATGCTCACTCGATATGCCTGTTACCTCATCGCCCAGAACGGAAATCCTCGAAAAGAGGAGATCGCGTTTGCCCAGAGTTATTTCGCAGTCCAGACCCGGAAACAGGAGATCATCGAGGAGCAAATTCGTCTTGGAGAACGACTCCAGGCACGGAAGCAGCTCAGGGATTCGGAGACCGAGCTCTCCCGGATTATTTATGAACGCGGTGTGGATAGCGAAGGCTTCGCAAATATCCGCAGCAAGGGTGATAAAGCGCTCTTCGGTGGATTCACGACCAAGGATATGAAAATGCGTCTTGACGTCCCGGAGAAACGCCCTCTCGCCGATTTCCTCCCGACCGTGACAATCACAGCAAAGAACCTGGCCACCGAGATCACGAACTTCAATGTCGAGAAGCGGGATCTCCGGGGAGAGGCCCCTATCACCGATGAACACGTCCAGAACAACACCGATGTCCGGGACCTGTTGGTCAAGCGGGGAATAAAACCGGAAGCCCTGCCTCCTGAGGAAGACCTCCAGAAACTTGAGCGCCGGGTGAAATCAACCGAGAAGCATCTTGCGAAGCGTTCCGGGCGAATCCCGATTGAATGCGGGAAGAAGGAGGATGTGGATGAGTGAGATCCAACCTACGATAAATCCCTCTCTCCCTCTTCTTGATAGTCAGCTGGACAGACTATGCAGACTGATCCGAGAAGAGAAGGCCATTTTATGGGTAGGATCCGGATTTTCAAGTTATGCAGGCTATCCCACCGGCAAACAGGTTAAAGAAATCATGCTGTCATCCATTGGGGATTTGCAGGATGGTGCACCAGATCCAGCTACAACATCATTGCAGGAAGCAGCCGATTATTATGTCGAACAACGAGGACGAGACGGGCTAAATTCATTCATGGTTGAGCTGTACGGGAAAGATCCCTCTCGTTGTGATTTCCATGAAACTCTTGCGCTGGTAAACCGCGTTAAGTATGTCGTGACAACGAATTATGATCCATTATTCGAACGGGCATATGGTAACAAGATTGTTGTTATTTCACGGGATGAACATTTACCCGCATCAACCGAATATCCCGATAAAACTGTACTGCTAAAAATTCATGGGGATATTTCCCGACCAGATTCTATTGTCATCACATCGGATGATTACGATAGGTTTGATGCCGATACGATCGTCTGGAGTAAAATCCGATCACTTCTTGCAGAATATTCTGTGGTGTTTATTGGGTACTCTCTTCAGGATCCAAATGTAGAAAAAATGCTCCGTGATATTTACGCAAGAGTTGGAAAGACTAAACATCCATATTATTTCATCGGCCGGAAAGTTGATGAAAACAAACGGAAAGCCCTTGCATCTTTTGATTTAGATTTTATCGAAATGGATGCAGCATCAGCTATCGAGTATATCTCAAGCAACGTAATCCAGTTTTCCTTGGTGAGTTCTTTTCAAAGAACCGATCTATTCAAAAAATCCGATGACATTTTTGCTGATAGAGGATTCCAAGTCGATTGGGCCTTCACCAAAGGGAAATTGTCACGGGCCATGATAATCCCAAATCGTCCTGGTATTCAAGCAAACTTTACCTTGACATTAGCATCGAAAGAAAAAACCGGTCTTAAGATTCGTGAACTGGAGAATTTTGTCAAAGGATTGGGATGTGATCCAATCACTATTGGATCTGATGACTGTATTATCGAAATTCACGATGCCAATATAAATGGTGTTTTATTCATCGATCCTTCAATGAGGATTCTTCGCGAGATTTCACTAAAACCAAAACCTGTTAACGAACTCCTTGTTGATCTCCAGTCATCAAGACGCCAGCTGAGATTGAATAACCTGAAGATGAAAGTTTTTGGCTCACCAAAATTATCAAAATTTGAAATTGATGATGCGGATTTCACATTAACTATGAGAATGTCGAATGAAATTCCAGGTGGGGGACTTAATTTTAAAATTCACCACAATGTTCCAGATATCGATCGTGCCCGCATTATATATGGTTTATTGGATGCTTTGATGTGCAATGAAACAATCGAACTGATTTCATCTGCAATTCCGAAACCCTTCCCCATTAGAGCAAATTTTCAACACCTACCGGAAAATTCACACTCCATAAAAGGTTTATACCTGCTTTATTCTGATTTATTGGAAATTCAACATAAGCTTGGAGTAAAGTGTAACGTTCCTGATGAAATTTCAGATGTAGAACGAAGGACGATCCGGGGGGTTGCGAATTTTATCAGAGGGCGTCCCCAGATAATTGACGACATAACAATAACAGTTGAGAACACTGAAAAAGTGAGAGAAATTTATTCCAAAGGTGAAGGTGGCGTATTCAGATTGACGGGGGAAATGAGGTTCCATGAAACAATATTTGGACAAACATTGGAAATTCCTTTTGAAGTTGAAGGATTTGATACATGGCCAATAAACACCGAAGATGTTGATGCGGCCATCGAACGTGGGGATGAAGATCTAGTGATAAAATTGAAAAGCAGTACAAATCGGCTTTTCAGGAAATTCTCAGCTGCATCCGATAATTCTTGTAGCGCTACTAAGGATCAGGAGGCACACAGATGACTATTACTGCAAGTGAGAATGAAGCCTATATACCCCAAGGTTGGCATTGTCGTTATTTGGGAAATCTGGAGTTCTTCAATTTGATAATGGGACAATCCCCTTCTTCAAATAACTATTCTGAAGAGAAAATTGGCTTACCATTCCTCCAGGGCAATGCCGATTTTGGTTTAATGTATCCCGTACCAAAAATCTACTGTAAAGAGCCCTTGAAAATTGCTGAAAAAGATGATGTTCTGATATCCGTCAGAGCGCCGGTTGGGGAGGTTAACATCGCCTCTGAAAGATATTGTATTGGTAGGGGATTGGGTGCAATCAGACCCAAGGATAAAAATGATTCAAAATTTTTGTATTACTATCTTACGCACTATCGTCATGAATTTGAGACAAAATCTGCAGGCTCCACATTTAAGGCGATTGTAAAGAATGATCTTGAAAAGTTCCCTGTTCTTTTCCCTCCATCAGAAGAGAAACAGAGGATAAGTACTATTCTAACCACCATTGATGACGCCATTCAGCGCTCGCGTCAGGTGGTTGCGGAGACTGAGCGGTTCAAGGCGGGGGTGATGCATGAGCTTATGACGAACGGCATCGGCCACAAGGGTTTCAGGGAGGATCCGGATGTCGGGAGGATGCCGAAAGAGTGGAATGTCAAACCTTTGGATGAATTGATTGAGATCATCGACTGTAAACATTACACTCCTACTTACGTCGAAAATGGATTTCCAATCGTACGACCCCAAAACATCGGGATAGATGGAATCGATTTTGTCTCTTGCGCCAATGTCTCTCGGCAGGAATTCCTATTGATGAATGAAAAACATTCGCCAAAGAGAGGTGATATCGTCTATTCCAGAAATGCCTCTTTTGGGATACCGGCATACGTGGATGAATCAAGAGAATTTTGTATCGGTCAGGATATGGTGGTGATGACCGAGTCTACTGCAGATACAAAATATATTTTCTTTGTCCTCTGCTCGAACAACATTCAACAACAATTGAAACAACAATCTGGAGGCTCCACTATTCAGCGTATCAATCTCAAAGATATCCGCCGGTTATTAATTCCAGAGCCCAGCAAGGTAGAACAACAACAAATTGCCAATATTCTCACAACTCTCGATCACAAAATCACCCTTCAGCGCCAGCGCACTGCCCACTACGAGAAACTGAAAAAGGGCTTGATGAACGAGCTCCTGACTGGGAAGAGGCGGGTGGCGGTGACATAGAGCATGAAATCCCTCGAAGCCATCCTGGTCGAGCAACCCCTTATCGACAAGCTCCAGGCCAACGGCTGGATGCTCATGGATTCCGATAATCTGGAACGGGAGAGCTACAAGGAGCCCCTCCTTGTCAATACCCTGATCCGTGCCGTCAAGAAGATCAATAAGGAGATGAATATCGATGAGAAGGAGATCTGGCTTGCCGTCAGGGAGCTGCAGAGCCGGGGACCCGGGGTTGAATCTGCAAAACAGATCCTACAGTTCCTGAAGGCCGGCATACCGGTCAGGTCCGAGAAGACCCGGACCGTTGAATACATCCGGCTCTTCGATTACGACACGCTGGAGAACAACGAGTTTGTTATCGCCCGGCAGGTCATCCATGACGGGACAGAGCGGATAAGGAATGATATCCTTTTATACATCAACGGCATCCCGCTCGTCAACATCGAATGCAAGGACCCGGCGAGCCTTGCGGAAGATTGGCATACCGCTTATGCCCAGATAAAAAAATACGAGAAGATCGTTCCCGAGCTCTACAAGTATATCCAGATCGGGATGGCGGCCGAGCAGATCGTCAAGCACTTCCCCATCGTCTCGTGGCAGGAGGGTGTGAAGACCGATGAATGGAAGATCGAAGGGATGGAGCCGCATGATGCCGCAATCGCGATGCTTCGGCCTGATTGCCTGCTCGATATTATCCGGTTCTTCCTGTTCATACGCCGGGAGATGGGCGAAGACACCAAGGTCCTGCCCCGCTACATCCAATACCGGGCAGCAAACAGGATTGTTGGTCGTGTCCTTGATAATCTGGCTGGGAAGACGAACCGGAACAAGGGACTCATCTGGCATTGGCAGGGATCGGGCAAGACCCTCACGATGATCTTCGCTGCAAACAAGCTCTACCATCAGCCGGAACTTGAAAATCCCTCTATCTTTTTCATCGTCGACCGGATCGATCTCGAAGATCAGCTATACGAAGAGTATAACGCTCTCACAATAACAAAACCTGAGATTGTTGGCAGTATAAGGGAGCTCAAGCGAGTACTGATTGCAGACCAGGGGAAAGGCCGGCGGGGCATCATGATCACTCTCATCCATAAGTTCCGGCCCGAGGAGTTGAGCGGGCTCCAGAAGGAACTGGAGAACCTTGATGGTGAGAATGTTACCACAAGGAAAAACATCATCGCATTCATCGATGAAGGTCATCGGTCACAGTATGGGCTGATGGCCGCCCAGATGAGGAGGGGCATCTTTAAAAACGGTTTTTTCTTTGCCCTTACTGGGACACCTGTGAATCGTATTGGAAAGGACACGTACACTGAATTCAGCTATCCCGAAGAAGGGGAACTTTACCTTGATCGCTACTTCATCCGCGAATCGATAAACGACGGGTTCACGGTGAAGATCGCATACCAGCCGCGTCTGGAGAATGAGGCTGGTATCCACCTTAACCGGGATATGCTCCAGATCTTCCTCGAAACGGAGCTAGAAGAGATTCCGGATACCTACCGGCAACAAGTTGAAGATGGCATTAAAAAACGGCTCAATATCATAAAGGTCTATCTCGAAAACCCGAAGAGGATCGCTACGATCTCGAAGGATATTGCCGCTCACTTTCGGGAGAATATCGATGGCAGGTACAAAGCTATGGTCGTTGCTGTCAGCAGGAGGGCGTGTAGCCTCTACAAGCAGGAACTCGACAAGCTACTTCCAACTGAGTATTCCGAAGTCGTGATGACTTATCAGGCTAGTGAACGGGACTCCGTGATTGCTTCCTTTAAGGATGGCGTGATGGAAGCAAATCCCGGATATTCAACGGAGGAGATTAATGATCAGATTCGGGAAAAGTTCCGGGAAGATGAGAATCCCAGGATCCTGATAGTCACCGATAAACTCCTCACTGGATTTGATGCCCCTGTCCTCCAGACCATGTACCTTGACAAGCCCCTGAAGGAACACCGACTTCTCCAGGCAATCGCAAGGACAAACCGGCCATACAAGGGAGTAAAAGAAGCCGGCCTCATTATTGATTATGTGGGCGTATTGCGGGACATCCGGAAGGCTCTTGAAAAATACAACGAGACCGATATAAAAGGAGCCCTTTTCTCAACCGAAGAGATTGCAGATGAGTTCGTTAAACTGATGAAAGAGCTTGCCGGGATGTTCAGGGATACGGAAATCGGATCCTATGAGAAGGACGCATTTCTTTCGGCAATCGAGATTCTTTCAACCGATGAATCATTGGCCGAAGGATTTGTCGATACGTATCGCGAGATGCGCAAGATCTTCGAGTTCCTTGGTCCTGATGAAATAAAACTCGAATATTTCGAGCAGTACAAGTGGTTCTCGGAAGTCTATTCGTATTACATCCGGATGGCGCTCCGGGACAAGCCTGATTTTGCCGAATATGTCCAGAAATATTTCGAGAAGACAGTGCGTTATGTCCATAAAACAACAGAGATCGAGAATATTGACAGCAACCTGCCGGTCATTGAATTCGGACCGGATTACCTGAAGATACTGGAAGAGAAAACGGCCAGTAAACGAGAAAAGGCAGCAAATATTGTCTTCACCCTCAACCGGTTCGTTCTCGTCGATCACCATCAGACGCCGGTCAATGAATCGCTGTTAGACCGTGTTGAAAAGATAATCAGCGCCTGGAAAGAGAAATCCAAGGATTATGAAGCAATATACCGTGATGGTGTCGCAATCATTAAGGAGATGCAGACCCTGGATGCACGAAGGGTACAGCTTGGACTTTCCAAACTTGAATATTCGATGTACCTCAAGATCGAATCACAGTGGGGTGATGATCCTTTTCTTATAAGCGATATTCACCGGTTATCGGATGAAATGAACAAATCCATGTTCCCAGGCTGGATCTCCCAGGTAAGTGCAAAAAAGAGCATTGAGCAAGAGATTCGCCGGTTTATCCGAAGGTATGGGAAACAACGGGGAAAGAGCATCGAGGAGATTGACCAGATATATCTCAAGCTGATCGAGAGTGTGAAAACCTATGCCGGCTCAAACTGATTTACTCACGATACCTTACACTGTTTCACACCGGGATATTAAACACCCGCGGCTGGAATTTAGAACCGGCACTCTGCTAGTTATCCTCCCGCATGGGCAAAATGAAGTGCGGATGTTGGAAAAACACCGGCTGTGGATTGAAAGGAAACACCGGTACATCCAGGAGGTTCTGGCAGAAGCATCCCATTCAAAACTAGTATCAAGGACTCCGGATGAATTCAGTATGCTTGTAAATTATCTGACTGAAAATTTTTCAAAAGAAATTGGACGCGTCCCTAACAAAATTTTCATTAAAAAGATGCGCACAAAATGGGCCAGTTTAAGTAAGAAGGAAAACCTTACCGTAAATTCTCAAGCGAAATATCTCCCTGAATCACTTATTGAGTATATTCTGTTTCATGAAATGGTTCACATGATTAATCCGAAACATGACACACTGTTCTGGAAGTATATCGAAGCAAATTTTAGGGACATTCCAGAAATTGAAAAGAGCCTTTGCTCATACTGGTATCAGATTGAACGAATTAATAATTCAAATATCATTTAATAACATGCAGGTGTCACTTCAATCCCAGCATAAAATGCTACCCGCAGTATCCCCAGTTCGATGACGTGGGCGAATGGACCTTCCAAGATAGCCTCATCCCGGAGGGGACGGGTCAGGGCGAAAACGGGTGAGTTGAGTATCGCCACACCCGCTATTCCATTCCGTCTTACACCTTGGGCGATAGTGCGGAAGATTTGCGAGGAGGTTTTAAAAATTTTTGTCCTGGATTGTGTTGAAATTCGCATTACACTTAATGAGATGAGAAACCTGCTCAAATATTGGGCTTAAACCTTAAGGTTATCAAAATCAATTCCGTTTCCTTTTCCAGCCTCTGTACCATTTTACGAGCTGTTTAACGTCGTATAAACCAATGACGAAAATGATGAGAATTAAAATTCCTAATGAATAATTTGTAGGTCCAATTTTTTCCGGATTTATGGTTATAGTAAAATTTTCATGACCGATAAGTGAGGCATTAACAGATGTCTCCTTTACGATTAAAAATGGGACCACATTTTTTCCGCCAGTTACAGAATAATTCTTCTTACCCAATACAACATCTATCGTAGAATTGGAAATATCTTGTTCGACTGAGTAACGAGTTCCATAATCTGGTTTAATTTTAATATAATCACAATCAGGGCAATTAATCGATAAGTTAGAAGCATTACAGTATTTTGAGGTCAAGTCCTCATTCGTGTCGATAACAACAACCTTCGAATAACCTCCCGGATACCATCCAATTTGATTATATGCCTGTGGATTGTCAAACCACAAGTCTTCATAGCTAGAATGGTTCATCGGGTCGGTAGAGTAATGATAGTATATCGTAGGATCGACCTGGATCCATGTATTATTTATCTTAATTTCATTCCATTGATGATCTTCTGCTTTCGTTCCAACAATTCTCGATTCAAATCCTGATTTATTTGCAGTAAAATTAAAGAGAGTAGCCGCTTCCATGCAAGCCCCCGTTTTATAATATGAAATAAAATAAGGATCATTTGAAAAAAGTAAATATGATTTTAATCGTGGATTCTTCATATCTCCAAATATTTGGTAAAACCATGCTAAAGAAAAAAATAAAAAAGGATTTGAATTGCTGCCATACGTTTGATAATAATCCTTCATCGCATAGTTCGTAATCTCTTTTATCTTCGCTCTCTGATCAGTTGTTTGACTCAGATTATCGATGAAGGAACTTATTTCTTGGTCAATCTTAGGGTTCATTTCTATGATATAAAAATAATAAAAAATCCCGTAAGGAATAAG
>Ga0116183_1006448_pt1 | contig 10751 bp, 10 predicted proteins | sample AD_UKC078_MetaG_FD_89753 | JGI IMG/M metagenome (GOLD analysis project Ga0116183, IMG submission 89753) | Active sludge microbial communities of municipal wastewater-treating anaerobic digesters from USA - AD_UKC078_MetaG | ecosystem: Engineered > Bioreactor > Anaerobic > Digestate | place: USA...
GACCGTCGTGCAGGCCAAGATCATTTCCGGCGTTGACGCCAACGGCGCAACGCCCGACGGTGAGATCACCTGGAACTTCGGCAGCCCGTGGGCCTTCGGTCCCGCCGTGGCCAACGGCCAGTACGACTTCCAGTCGGTGGCGATGCACGAACTGATGCACACCCTCGGCTTTCTGTCCAATGTCAGCGAGCCCGGCTCCAACACCGGCAACGGCTGGACCGCCTACGACGGTTTCCTGGTCACCGCCGACGGCACCGGGGTCATCGGCGAGGACTACGGCTGGATCAGCGCCTACGACACCAATCTCACCGGCGGCAACGGTGGCCTGTTCTTCGGCGGCCCGAACGCGGTCGCCGCCTACGGCAGCCCGGTGCCGGTGTATACATCGAACCCGTGGCAGGGCGGCAGCTCGATATCCCACTTGAATGACCAGAGCTTCTACGGCCGCAACGAGCAGCTGATGAACGCGCGGGTCAGCATGGGGAAGGGAATCAGAACGCTCAGCGCGGTCGAGACCGCGATCCTCACCGACCTGGGTTACACGATGGTTCCCGTGCCCGGATCCGCGGCAGTGCTGCTGCTCGGGGTGTTCTTCCTGCGCCGCCGCCGCGAGACCTGAGCTACGAGGGAATGTCCGGCGACCTGTCGCCGTGGGTGAGTAGCCGTTCCACATACTTGGCGATCACGTCGACCTCGAGGTTGACGGTCACGCCGGGAAGCGCCCGTCCGAGTGTTGTCAGCGCCAGGGTCGTCGGGATCAGCGACACCTCGAACCAGTGACCCGCCGCCCCGTCGGGACTCTCGCCGCCCAGCGCCGAGACCGTCAGGGAAACACCGTCGACGGTGATCGACCCCTTCTCCACCACGTAGCGGGACAACGAGTCCGGCAGCGCGATGCGGACGACCTCCCAGTGCTGCGACGGGGTTCGGGAAATCACCTCGCCGGTACCGTCGACGTGGCCCTGCACGATGTGCCCGCCGAACCGGCCGTTCACGGATGCGGCCCGTTCCAGATTGACCCGGCTACCCGCCGCAACCTCGGCCAGACTCGACCGACGCAGCGTCTCTGCCATCACATCGGCACTGAACCGGCCGCCGGGCAGCACATCGACAACCGTCAGACAGACGCCGTTGACGGCAATCGAGTCGCCATGGCGCGCGCCGTCGACGACCACCGGACCATGGATGACCAGCCGCGCCGCGTCGCCGAGGTCCTCACGAACGGCGACCTCGCCCAGTTCTTCCACGATGCCGGTGAACACCATCCCAATTTAGCCGCCGCCGGCGGCAGGCACCGGGCAACCCATCCTGGTCGGGGCCCGGAACCCTCTACGATGCAGCTATGCCGATGCTCCGGAGAACTTTCGCTGTCCTGACCGCGCTGGTTACCGCCGCGGCTCTCGCCTCGGGCTGCTCGTCAAAGCCCTCGGAGCCACTCCCCGATGCCGCTCAACTGGTGCAGCAGTCGATCGCGACCACCAAGGCGCTGAAGAGCGCGCACCTGGAGATCGCCGTCAACGGAAAGATCGACGGTTTGCCGATCAAGACGCTGTCCGGCGACCTGACCAACGAGCCCAGCGTGGCCATCAAGGGCAGCTCGAAGATCACGATGGGCGGATCCGATGTCGACATCCAGTTGGTCGTTCTCGACGGAACCCTGTACGCCGCGCTCACCCCGGACAGCTGGCTGGACATGGGTCCGGCTGCCGAGGTCTACGACCCGTCGGTGATCCTCAACCCCGACAGCGGCCTGGCCAACATGCTCGTCAGCCTCACCGACCCGAAGTCCGAGGGCTTCGACACCATCGGGGGCGTGTCCGCGGTTCGGATCAGCGGCAAGGTGGGCGCCGACGCGGTCAACAAGCTGATCCCCCAGCTCAAGGCCACCGGTCCGCTGTCGGCCACCACCTGGATCGAGAAGGACGCCCCGCATCAACTGGTGCAGGCCAAGGTGGACCAGAGCGAGGGCAACAACGTGCAGCTGACGCTGTCCGACTGGGATAAGCCGGTCACCGTCACCAAGCCCGCGGTGTGATGTCGGCACACGCCTCCCACCGGACGCCGGCCTTCAGTCGGCGCATCGCGATCGGGGCGGGCAGCCTCGCCGTCCTGCTCGGCGCGCTGGACACCTACGTGGTGGTCACGATCATGCGCGACATCATGCGCGACGTCGGCATCCCGCTGAACAAGATTCAGCAGGTCACCCCGATCATCACCGGCTATCTGCTGGGTTACGTCGCCGCCATGCCGCTGCTCGGCCGGGCCTCCGACCGGTTCGGCCGCAAGCTCGTGCTGCAGCTCAGTCTCGCCGGGTTCGCGGTCGGGTCGGTCATCACCGCGCTGTCGAACGACCTGACCACGTTGGTCATCGGTCGGGTCGTGCAGGGCACTGCCAGCGGCGCGCTGCTTCCGGTGACCCTGGCGTTGGCGGCCGACCTGTGGGCCGCCCGCAACCGCGCGGCGGTACTCGGCGGTATCGGCGCGGCGCAGGAGCTGGGCAGCGTCCTCGGACCGCTGTACGGCATCGGCGTGGTCTGGCTGCTCAACACCTGGCGGGACGTGTTCTGGATCAACGTTCCGCTCGCGGCCGTCGCCATGGTGCTGATCCACATCAGCCTGCCGGCGCGGGAGCGGGATCGGGAGCCACAGCGGGTTGACGTCGTCGGCGGACTGCTGTTGGCACTGGCACTCGGGCTGGCGGTGATCGGGCTGTACAACCCCGAGCCGAACGGCAAGCAGGTGCTGCCCAGCTGGGGTCTGCCGATGGTGGTCGGCGCGCTGCTGGCGGCCATCGCCTTCGGGGTCTGGGAGCGGGTGGCCCGCACCCGGCTCATCGAACCGGCGGGCGTCCGGTTCCGGCCCTTCCTGGCCTCGCTGGCGACGTCGGTGTCCGCCGGTGCCGCGCTGATGGTCACCCTGGTGAACATCGAACTGTTCGGGCAGGGCGTCCTGGGCAAGGATCAGAACCAGGCCGCGGGGCTGCTGCTGCACTTCCTGGTGGCGCTGCCGATCGGCGCGCTGGTCGGGGGTTGGCTGGCCACCCGCGTCGGTGATCGCGTGGTGGCCTTCGCCGGGATGCTGATCGCGGGGTTCGGCTACTGGCTGGTGTCGCACTGGACCGTCGACGTGCTGACCGCGCGCCACGACCTCGGAATCGTCACGCTGCCCACCTTCGGCACCGATCTTGCGCTGGCCGGTATCGGCCTGGGCCTGGTGATCGGACCATTGACGTCGGCGGCGCTGCGGGTGGTGCCCGCACCCCAGCACGGTATCGCCTCGTCGCTGGTGGTGGTGGCGCGGATGACCGGAATGCTGGTCGGGGTGGCCGCGCTCAGCGCGTGGGGCATCTACCGGTTCAACCAGATCATGGCAACCCTGCCCAAGCCGTCCGGGTCGGTGTTCGAAATCGCCGCGAAGGTCGGTGAGAACGGCCGCATCGCTTATACCGTGCAGTACGGCGAGATCTTCCTCATCACCTCCGTCATCTGCGTCGCCGGAGCACTCAGCGCGCTACTGATCGGTGGCCGGGAAGTCGATGCCGAACCCGACTCGGGGACCACGTCGAGCGGCGCAGAATCCCCTCCCGGATCCGTCGGAGTCCGTTGAACATCCGCTCCGGCCCCTCGCATCGACGCCCGAATTGGGACAAGCGCTCTCCGGCTGACCCGAGGGGTCGGTACCCTCGCCCCATGCGGGTGACGACGTGCTGACCGCGGCACTGCGCGACCTGCAGTGGCGCAAGCGCCGCTTCGTCATCGCCATCGTCGGCACCGGTCTGGTGTTCGCGATGACCTTGGTGCTCACCGGGTTGGCCAACGGGTTCCGCGTCGAGGCGGTCCGCACGGTGGACTCGCTCGGCCTAGACGGGTATCTGGTGAAGTCCGGCACAACCGGGCCGTTCCTGGGTTCGTCTGCCTTCCCCGCCATCAAGCTGCAGATTCCGGGCGTGCAGGTGGCGGTTCCCCTGGTCTACGGCAGCGCGACGATGCAGGATCACGGCACTGCTCGCAGCGTCAACGTGTTCGGGTCACCGGAGCGGGGCCCCGGGATGCCGCCCCTCGAAAAGGGCCGCGGCCCGACCCTGCCGCATGAGGCGGCGGTGTCAAGCACCATGGACAAGCCGATCGGCGCCACCGTCGAGATCGGCTCACGCAACTTGCAGATCGTCGGGATCGTCGACGATTCCACCGCGCTGGCCGGCCAGCCGAACGTCTTTCTGACCGTGGCCGGAGCCCAGAAATTGTTGTTCTCCGATCAGGCGCTGATCTCCTCCATCGGGGTGAAACCGATGCCCGAGCGGGCGCCGAGCGGCTTCACCCTGGTGAACCGGGACGGCGCGATCAACGACCTGCTGCGGGCCCTGACCGGGGCGCGGCAGGCCATGACGTTGATGGCCGGGTTGTTGTGGGTCGTCGCCGCGCTAATCGTCGGGTCGATGATCTACATGTCCGCCATCGAACGGACCCGCGACTTCGCGGTATTCAAAGCCGTCGGCGTACCCACCAGGTCCATCCTGGCCGGACTCGCCATGCAAGCGGTGATCGTCGCGGTGCTCGCGGCGGCGCTCGGTGGTGTGCTGTCGGTCCTGCTCGGACCGCTGTTCCCGATGCGGGTGGACATCCCGCAGGTGGCCTTCCTGCTGCTGCCGGTCGTGGCGATCACCATCGGTGTGCTGGCAAGTTTGGCCGGTTTGCGCCGGGCGGTCACCGTCGACCCGGCTCTGGCGTTCGGAGGCCCCTGACCTCATGGGTGATCTACGAATCAAGGACCTGGTGGTCGAGTACGCCAGCGGCCAGGAATCGGTGCGGCCGATCAACGGCCTCAATCTGGACGTCTCGGCGGGATCCCTGGCGATCCTGCTGGGGCCCAGCGGCTGCGGAAAGACGACCCTGCTGTCCTGTCTTGGCGGGATTCTGCGGCCCAGCGCCGGACGGATCGAGTTCGGCGACATCGACATCACCAAACTGGACGCGAGCGCACTCTCGGACTATCGGCGCAACACCGTCGGTATCGTCTTCCAGGCTTTCAACCTGGTGCCAAGCCTGACCGCGATCGAGAACGTCATGGTGCCGATGCGGGCCGCCCGCATAGGTCGGCATGAAGCCCGCGAACGGGCCGCCGAACTGCTGACCCGGGTCGGCCTGTCCAATCGGATGACGCACCGGCCCGGAGATCTCAGCGGCGGTCAGCAGCAGCGGGTGGCGGTCGCCCGGGCCATCGCCCTCGACCCGCCACTCTTGATCGCCGATGAGCCGACCGCACACCTGGACTACATCCAGGTCGAGGAAGTGCTGCGGCTGATCCGCGAACTGGCGTCCGGGGAACGGGTGGTCGTGGTCGCCACCCATGACACCCGGATGCTGCCGCTTGCCGACCGGGTCGTCGAACTGGTGCCGCACTTGTCGGCCTCCGACCACGAACCGCAGACCCTGACCCTGGCCGCCGGGGAGACCCTGTTCGAGCAAGGCACCATGGGCGACTCGATCTATGTGGTGAGCTCCGGAGAGGTCGAACTCGTCCGAGAACTGGCGACCGGGGATGAGGAAGTCGCCACCACGGCAAGTGCCGGCGAGTACTTCGGGGAAATGGGCCCCCTGTTCGCGCTACCCAGATCGGCGACCGCGCGCGCACGTACCGACTCCACCATCGTGAGCTACACGGTTCAGGGATTCCGCGAACTGATGGGCGCCGGAGGCTCGCGGGACATCATCGAACACAAGGGAATCCGCACAACGGGGTCAACCAGCACAGCGTCGACCAGTGCAGAGTCAACCAGCACAGAGTCGACCAGCACAGCGTCGACCAGTGCAGCGTCGACCAGTGCAGCGTCGATCAGTCCAGCGGAACCAGACTGAGCAGCACGTCCGGTCCGACCGCCTCGACACCGTCGTAGCGCCAGCGCAGCGCATCGGCGATGGTGGTGACTCCCACGTCATCCACTGCCGTCCTCGGCCCGCCCAATAAGATCGGCGCCGCGTACGCCAGAATGCGATCCACCGCACCGGCCCGTAGAAAGGCCCCGGCCAGAGTCGGCCCGCCCTCCAACAGAACGTCGGTTCGATCAGCCAGCGCCCGCAGGACCTCGTCCGGGTTCCGGGTGCGCAATCGCAGGGTCGGGCAGTCCCTGCTCAGCACCCGCGACTCCGGCGGAATGTCCCGTTCGCCGACGACGACGCGCAGCGGCTGCCTCTCCGCCAGCCGGCCGTCGGGTAGTCGGGCGGTGAGGCTCGGGTCGTCGGCGAGCACCGTCCCGGTGCCCACCACGATCGCGTCGGCGGCAGCCCGGCGGAGGTGCACGTCCGCGCGGGCAGCGGCACTGGTGATCCACTGCGAGGATCCGTCCGCAGCGGCGCTCCTACCATCGATGCTGGCGGCGAATTTCCAGGTCACGTGCGGGCGACCGGTGCGCTGCCGGTGCAACCATTCGCGCAGCGGACCGCTGGTGGCCTCCGCCGCGGCGACACCGGCGGTCACTTCGACACCGGCCGCAGTCAGCCGGTTCGCACCGCCCGCAGCGGTCGGGTTGGGGTCGCCGGCCGCGAACACCACCGCGGAGACGCCTGCGGCCAACAAAGCGTCGACACACGGCGGGGTCCGACCGTGATGGTTGCAGGGCTCCAGGGTGACGACCGCGGTGCCGCCCGCCGCCCGCTCCCCTGCCGCCCGCAGTGCGACCACCTCGGCGTGCGGGCCGCCGACGGGTTCGGTGGCGCCCAACCCGACCTGGCGGCCGTCCACATCGAGGATCACCGCGCCCACCGGCGGATTGGGATAGGTGGACCCCTTGACCCGCTCGGCTTGTTCCAGGGCCGTCCGCATCGCCGCGGCGATGTGCCGCGGGCTGGTCATACCGTCAGGTGTGGTGCCGCGGCGCCCGCGCGGCGGCGCAACGCGGACACCGCGGCGGCCGGATCGTGGGCTCCGTACACCGCCGATCCGGCCACGAAACAGTCCACTCCGGCTTCGGCCGCCGCCTCGATGGTGTCGGCATTGATGCCCCCGTCGATCTCGACCAGGATGGTCAACTCGCCGGCATCAACGAGGCGACGCGCGGTGCGGACCTTCTCGAGCACCTCCGGGATGAAGCTCTGGCCGCCGAATCCGGGTTCGACCGACATCACCAGCAACGTGTCGAAGCTCCGCAGAATCTCAAGGTAGGGCCGCAGTGGCGTCCCGGGTTTGACCGATAACCCGGCTTTGGCGCCGGCGGCCCGGATGTCACGCGCAACGGAGACCGGATTCTGGGTTGCCTCGACGTGGAAGGTGACGTTGTGCGCACCGGCTTCGGCGTAGCCGGGCGCCCATCGGTCCGGGTCCTCGATCATCAGGTGGCAATCCAGCGGGATGTCGGTGGCTTTGAGCAGGCTCTCCACCACCGGCAGTCCCAGGGTGAGGTTCGGCACGAAATGCGCGTCCATCACGTCGACGTGCAGCCAGTCGGCACCCTCGACGGCGGCGGCCTCGTCGGCGAGGCGGGCGAAGTCGGCGGACAGGATCGACGGCGCGATCATCGGCCGAGACGGTGTTGGCATGGCAGTCACCTTAAGGCTTCCAGATCCAGGCGGCGGTCAGAGGTTCTTTCGCAGCGCGGCGGCGAACATCGCGTCCGTGCCCTGCCGGTGCGGCCAGAGTTGTACGAACGGGCCGTCCCCCAATTCCCCGATAGGCGCGAACAGCGGCCGGGTGTCCAGCGCACTGACCGGATGGCGACGCAGCGCGTCGGACACCACCCCCACCGTCTCCGCAAGATGCGGTGAGCAGGTGGCATAGAGCACCACACCGCCGGGACGGGTCAGCTCGATCGCCGACGCCAACAACTCACGTTGCAGCCGGGCCAGTGCCGGAACATCGGCCGGGGTGCGTCGCCAACGGGCCTCCGGCCGGCGGCGCAGCGCACCCAGACCGGTGCACGGCGCATCGACCAGAACCCGGTCGAATCCCTCAGGCAACCCCGATTCGCGGCCGTCGGCACGGACCACCCGGACCGGCAGTCCGGCGGTGTTCTGCTCGACCATCTGGGCCCGGCGATCGTTGGGTTCCACCGCGATGACCTCCGCACCCCGCTGGGCCGCGATCGCACCGATCAACGCGGACTTCCCCCCGGGGCCGGCACACAGGTCCAGCCAGCGTCCGGCGTCGGGACCATCGAGTGGGGCCAACGTCAGCGCCTGGGCGACCAATTGGCTGCCCTCGTCCTGGACCAGCGCCAGCCCGTCGCGGACCGGGGCGAGCCGGGCCGGGTCGCCACCGGACAGATACACCGCGTAGGGGGAATAGCTCCCCACGGTCCCGTCCACCTGTTCGCAAAGTTGCTCCGAGGTCAGCACACCGGGGCGAGCGGCCAGGTGCACCGCGGGCCGGGCGTCGTCGGCCGCCAGCGCCGCATCGAGTTCACCCGCTGCGGACCCAAGGGCGTCAGCGAAGGCTTGCGCGATCCAGCGGGGATGGGCGTGGACGAACGCACTGCGGCCGACCGGGTCGGCCGTGGCCGCGGGTGCCAGTTCCGCCACCCAGGACGCCTCGTCCCGGCCGGCGATCTTCCGGAGCACACCATTGACGAAACCCGCTCGGGCCGAATCGAATTCGATCCCAGCCTGCTCCACCGTGGTGGACACCGCGGCGTGTTCGGCGACGTTGGTTCGGAGCAGTTGGTAGCTTCCCAGCCGCAGCAGATCCAACAGCACCGGGTCGATCTGGTCGACCGGCCGGTTGGCCGCCGCCGCGATAACCGAGTCGAGCAAACCGCGGGTACGGCAGGTGCCGTAAGTGAGTTCGGTCGCAAACGCCGCATCGCGCCCGCTGACCCCGCGCTGGGAGAGAAGCGCCGGAAGAGCCAGGTTGGCGTAGGCATCGCGGTCGCTGACGGCCCGCAGAACATCGAATGCGGCACTGCGCGCCGGGTCCAGCGGGCTGCGGCCGGCCCGGCCACGGGGCGGTTGGCTCGGCTTGCCACCAGACCGGCGAGCACCCGGGTCACGTTCGCGATTCACTGTGCACGTACCCCGTCTCCGAGGCGGGCTCCACGAGCCCAGTCGCCGGCGGGCATGGATTTCTTGCCCGGCGGCTGAATCTGTCCGAGCAGCACCGGGTGTGAGCCGGTGCCTACCCGGACCCCGGTACGGTCAACCATCAGCTCCCCGGGCGGCAGTGGGTCCGCGGATTCATCGGCGGTGACGGGCCCGAGTTTGACCCGCAGATCGCCGATCATGGTCCAGGCACCCGGGGCCGGGGTCACTGCCCGGATCCGGCGGTCGACCACGTGCGCGGGCAGGTCCCAGCGCACCCGCGCCCCCTCCGGAGTGATTTTGGGGGCCATGCTGATGCCCTCCGACGACTGCGGTACCGGCGTCAGCGCGGCGTCCGCGAGTCCGTCCATCGTCGCCTCCAGCAGTTCAGCACCGGATTCCGCCAGCCGGTTCAACAGGTCACCGGCGGTGTCGTCGCTGCGGATCGTCTCGGTGACGACGCCGTAGACCGGGCCGGTGTCCAGCGCCGGCTCGATCTGGAATGTCGTTGCGCCAGTTGTGGTATCGCCGGCGGCGATGGCGGCCTGGACCGGTGCCGCTCCCCGCCAGGCAGGCAGCAGAGAGAAGTGCAGATTCACCCAACCGCACCGCGGCACAGCCAGTAGCGGCTCACCCAGCAGCGCCCCGTAGGCGACCACCGCGCAGCAGTCCGGAGCAAGAGCACTCAACTCGGCCACGAATTCCGGGGTGTTGGGCCGTGGCGGGCGCAGCACCGGGACACCGGCGTCCAAGGCCAGCCGGGCCACCTCGGACGGGGCCGGCTTCCCGCGCCGGCCAACGGCAGCATCCGGCCGGGTGAGCACCGCCACCACATCGTGACGAGGTGAGTCGAGCAGCCGCCGCAACGACGGCAGTGCCGGGGCCGGAGTGCCGGCGAAAACGATGCGCATCCAAACCGCTCCGGCCTATTCGGGGACCAAACCGAGTGACGCGGGCGCGGTCACTTGGGCACCTGGTAGAACTCCCGCTCCCCCACTCCGGCCATGCCGGCGACGAACATCCACGGGATAGTGCTGCGCAGGCGGTTCACGGTGGCCGCGGCGTCGTTGTAGTACTGCCGGGCAAAGGCCAGCTTGTCCTCGGTGTCGGCGAGGTTCTGCTGCAGGTTGAGGAAGTTCGCGGACGAGTTCAGCTGGGGGTAGGTGGTGCCCAAGGCCAGCACCTGACCGACGGCACTATCGAACTGGTGCTCCGCTGTGGTGCGCTGGGTCACCGACTTGCCGGCGGTGGCCGCGGTCAGCGCCGCCTGCGCGTCGGCGACATGCTGTAGCACCGCCTTCTCGTGGGTGGCAAAGCTCTGCACGATGTGCACAAGTCCGGGGATCAGCGCCGCTCTGCGGGTGAGCTGCACGTCGATACCGCCGAGCGCCTCGTCGACCCGGACATCGGCGGAGCGGAGTTTGTTGTAGCCCACGACGAAACCGGCTAGCACCGCCACCGCCGCCACCAGTGCCAGAACCAGCAGCAGGGTCACCATGAACCGCCTCCTCCTCCGCCACCGCCTCCGCCGCCCCCACCACCGCCGCCGCCGCCACCGCTTGAGGACGACGACGATGACTGCGAAGCGGTGTAGGCGCCGATGGAGGATGACAGCGCTGACTCGAAGCTGTCGAAGTTAGCACCCCCCGACCCCGAGGACGTCCAACCGGTCCCCGATGAGGAGTGGTACCAGCCGGGATCCGGCGGAGGCTGTCCGGTCGCCGCCTGGTACTTCGCCGCCCAGAC
>Ga0116183_1006453_pt1 | contig 10747 bp, 6 predicted proteins | sample AD_UKC078_MetaG_FD_89753 | JGI IMG/M metagenome (GOLD analysis project Ga0116183, IMG submission 89753) | Active sludge microbial communities of municipal wastewater-treating anaerobic digesters from USA - AD_UKC078_MetaG | ecosystem: Engineered > Bioreactor > Anaerobic > Digestate | place: USA...
CTGGTCCGCCGAGCGAATCTTGAAGGCATTGAAGCTGAACGGATGGCTGAACCAGGGCAGGTCGATATGAATGAACAGCCCTACACAGAGCTGGTCAGGCGTAACGACAAAATCCCGGGAAGGACTAGGTTGCATCGGAGAACGGGGCCGGACGGACGATGCGTGTTATTTCGGCCCGGAGGCCGGGAAGTTTAGCGGGGTGCGAAACTTGAGACCGGCCCACTGCAGCTTACCGCACAAGTATCACGTGCACACTGCGCGGGCCGTGAGCGCCCAACTGGATGGTCAGTTCGATGTCTCCGGTGCGGGACGGGCCGGAAACGATGTTGGTAGCGCGCGGCAAGCCCTCCGGACGCGCCCGCAGCAGGGCCCACGCTTGCTCGAAATCGCGAACGATCTGCGCCTCGTGGAGCACGATGAGGTGGTGGTCCGGCACAAAGTTCAGGGTCGTCGGGCTGTCGGGGCCGGACGCCAGCATCAGGCTGCCCATCTCGGCGATGGCGGCCAGGCAGGCGGTCACCGACAGCACTTCGTCCTTGCCGGCCGGCCCCGGGTGATGGGCGAAATCTGCCGGCCACGGCAAATCGGCCAGCGGCCGGGCAATGGCCGCGCGGGCCGGCAGACCATGCTGCTGACGGTAAGTCTCCACGGCAGCGGGCACCTCAAGCAGGCTGGCCACCCGCACGACGGTGCCGGAACGGCTTTCGAAGCGCGCGATGAAGCGCGCGAGCGGATCGTCGGTGAAGGCGATGCGGGTGTGGGTCGGCAGACGGGCATCCAGCGCCGCGGCGCAGGCATCGGCCAGCGGGCCGCGCCGCAAGGCACTGCGGATCTGGCCGAGAATGGCTTTACGGGATTCGGGCATGGTGTTTTCTCCTGGCGCTATCTGGCTTGCCATTGTTCGAGGAAGGTCTTGCCCTCGGGCGCCGGCATGTCGCGGCTGTCCGTCCAGGCCCTGGCAAAGGGCAGGCTGGCAATACGCCCCTTGCTGCCGCCCAGGCGCCCGAGCACCCGCGCCGCGAGGCGATTGGCAAACTGGTAAAGGCTGGGGCGCTCAGCCACGAAGCGCCAGGCGCCCAGCGCACGCTGCTCGCCTTGCGGACGAATGCCCTGCTGGTGCTGCATGTGACGCAGCTCGCGAAGCAATTGCGGCAGCGGGATCCTCACCGGACACACCGACTCGCAGCGACCGTTGAGGGTGCACGCGTTGGGCAGATCGTAGGTGGCGTCGAGGCCGACGAAGAGCGGTGTCAGTACGGCCCCCATCGGACCGGGATAAACCCAGCCGTAGGCGTGGCCGCCAATGGCGCCATACACCGGGCAGTGGTTCATGCAGGCGCCGCAGCGAATACAGCGCAGCATGTCCTGAAACTTGCCGCCCAGCATCTTCGAGCGGCCGTTATCCACCAGCACGACGTGGTATTCCTCGGGGCCGTCCACGTCGTCCGGGCGGCGCGGGCCGGTGGACAAGGTCGTGTAGGTCTCGGTTTCCTGGCCGGTGGCACTGCGCGCCAGGATCCGCAGGAAGAGCGCCACGTCCTCCAGCGTCGGGACAATGCGTTCGATACCGCTGGTAACGATGTGCACTTTGGCCAGCGTCTGGGTCAGGTCACCATTGCCTTCGTTGGTGACGATGATCGACGAGCCGGTTTCGGCCACCAGAAAGTTGCCGCCGGTGATGCCCACATCGGCCTGGAAATATTTGTCGCGCAGCACCAGCCGCGCCTCGGTCACGAGATCGGCGACGCTGCTTTTGCGCGGACCACCGTGGGCCGCCTCGAAGAGCTCGGAGACCTGCTCCTTGGTCTTGTGGATAGCCGGGGCGATGATGTGGGATGGCGGCTCGTGGGCCAGCTGGATGATGTACTCGCCCAGGTCGGTCTCGACCACCGTATAGCCCCCGGCCTCAAGCGCTTCGTTGAGGCCGATCTCTTCCGAGACCATGGTCTTGCCCTTGGTGATCGTCTTCGCATTCACCCGCTGGCAGATGTTGAGAATGATGCAACGCGCCTCTTCGGCATCCCGGGCCCAATGCACATGACCACCGGCAGCAGTGACAGCGGCTTCGTAGCGCTCAAGGTAGTGGTCGAGATTGTCCAGGACGTGGTTTTTCAGGTCGCGGGCCTCGTCGCGCAGCCGCTCGAACTCGGGCAACTCGCCGACCAGCTCGGCGCGCTTGTTGACGAAACCCTTGCGGGATTGGCCGAGGGCCTGACGCAGACGCGGGTCGGCCAGGGCGATGACGGATTTTTCCTTGAATTGCGGGCTGCTGATCTTCATTTTGGTGCCCCGCCAATGCCCTCGCCGGTGGCCATGCCGGCCAGCACTTCGGCTGCGTGGAAGACCTTGACCGTCGAACCCTGGCGCTTGAGCCGGCCGGCCATGTTGAGCAGACAGCCCAGGTCGCCACCCAGCAGCGTATCTGCACCGGTGGCGTCGATGTTGGCGATTTTCTCGTCGACCATGCGTCCGGAAATCTCGGGGTATTTCACGCAGAAGGTGCCCCCAAAACCACAGCACACTTCAGCGTCGCGCATTTCGGTCAGTGCCAGCCCGTTCACCGCGCCAAGCAACAGGCGCGGCTGCTGCTTGATGCCCAGGCTGCGCAGGCCGGAGCAGGAATCGTGATACGTGGCGGTGCCGGCGTAACTGGCAGACACCGTCGTCACGCCCCGCACCTCGGCAAGAAAGGACAGCAGTTCCCAGCTCTTCGCGGCCAGTGCCTCGGCGCGGGGCAGCCAGTCGGCATCGTTCTCGAAGAGCTTCGGATAGTCGAGGCGAATGGTGGCCATGCATGAGCCGGATGGCCCGACCACGTAATCGAAGCCCTCGAAGACCTTGATGAGCTGCTTCGCCAGCGCCCGCGCGGCATCGAAGTCACCGCTGTTGTAGCCGGGCTGTCCGCAACAGGTCTGGGCGGCGGGCACCTCCACCGTGCAACCAGCCTCCTCCAGCAGTTTGACCGTCGCGAAGCCAATGTTGGGGCGGAAGAGATTCATCAGGCAGGTGGCAAACAAGCCGACCCGGGGAGGCGGCACAGAACGGGGGGGCATGGCAAGGATCTCCTTAGCAGGGCGGCTGGCCGCCAAGGGACGGCGTTGCGGCAGACGGATTGAGGGCAGCCGGGTGAAGCGCATGGAAAGCATAGCGGTTGCCACCGCTTTTCTTGGCGTCGTACATCGCCTCGTCGGCGTACTTGAAAAGACCGAGGGGATTGCCGGCGTCTTCCGGATAGAGACTGACTCCGATGCTCGCACTCACCGGGAAGCCGCCACTGTGACGGGTACTGTTCGCCACTGCGGACAGCACGCGCAGCATGATTTCCTCCAGCTGCACCATGTCCGTGAAGCCATTGATGAGCAACACGAACTCGTCGCCGCCCCAGCGAGCCACCGTGTCTTCCTCGCGCACAGCGGTTTCAAGATGGCCGGCCACATCGCGCATGACCTCGTCGCCGACCGTGTGGCCAAGGGTATCGTTGATCGGTTTGAAGCCGTCCAGGTCCATCAGGCACACCGCCACTCTGGAGCCCTGGCGGCGGGCGCGGGCCAGTGCGACGGCGAGCCGGTCATCAAGAAGATTGCGGTTGGGCAGCCCGGTCAGGGCGTCCCGGTGCGCCATCTCGCTGAGGGTCTGGCGGGAGGCTTGCAAGGCGACGTTGAGTTGCCACGCGCGCAGGTAGAGAACCGCCAGGCCGGATGCGACCAGAAAGAGCCCGACGAAGATCTGCACCGCGTACTGCCGGACAAATTCCGCCGGCGCTATACGCTCATCCTTGTCGTAGGGATAGATGCGGTGGCGGCGCATGACAGCGGCGACGTTCTGGTATTCCAGCGGCGTGGACCAGCGGTAATAGCGGGCGCTTTTGGCTGCCGGACTGTCGGGCGGCATCTGCAACAAGCTGGCCACGACCTTGTTGGTGATGTCGATCGGGACCTGCGGCACGGCCGCCAGCGGCCATTCGGGAAAGAGCCCGGTGGTGACGAGGAAAGGGAACTCGGGCAACTGCGCCGGGCGGATGACACGCAGCCGGTTCAGTTCGATCTTGCCTTCCCGGGCCATGGCTTCGAGCACTCCGGTGCGCGCGAAGCCCACGTCGGCCTGACCGTCGAGCACCGCCTGTACGCACAGATCCTGTGGAAAGCCGAGAAAGCGGACACGGCTGTCGGTATCGATGTCCACACCATGCTGCAGAAGCATGTCGTACTGCAGCAAGAAGGCCGCAAAAGAAGTGCGATCGACCGCGGCAATACGCTTGCCCTTCACGTCTTCCAGGCGATTTATGTCGTGCCGCTCACTGCGTGTGAAGATCACGCCGCCAAAGGTGTTCACCTGCTTGCCATTCTCCTGCTTGACCAGGGTGGCAACCCGGGAGACGCCAAAGATGGTCTCCATGATGATGTAGTGCTGCGGATTGGTCAGGATGAAATGGAGCTCGTGCTTGCCAAGAGCCATTTCGAATTCATCGATCGTCATCGGCACCGCCTCGAAGCGGGTGCCGGGAATCTTCTCCGACAGGTAGTCCATTGTCGGCTGCCACTCGCGCACCGTCACAGCCTTGTCGCGAAAGGCCGTGACACCGACGCGATAGACCTGTTCCGGTCCGGCGGCACCGCGAGCCGCGCCGACAGCCATCAATAGCCACAGCAGGATCGCGAACAGGAAGGGCGGGCGGGATGTTTTCATCGCGTCGGATCGGCGTTTCCCGGAAGCCTACTGAATGCCATCGTATTGACCGGGAGGCTGCCGGCCAAGCCACGCCAGCATGGTCACGAAAAGCACATCCGGGTCGGCCGGCTTGGCGATGAAATCATCCATGCCGGCGGCCAGGCAAGCCTGGCGGTCTTCCTCGAAAGCGTTGGCCGTCATGGCGAGGATAGGCGTGTGCCGGTGGGCTGCCTGTGTGCGGATGGCGCGAGTGGCGGCGAGCCCATCCATGCCGGGCATCTGCACATCCATGAGGATCATGTCGTAGTGACACTGCCCCGCCAGGCGGACCGCCTCGATACCGTTGGTGGCCAGGTCGGCGTGCAGGCCAAGCACCTCGCGCAGCAGCTCCAGAGTGACCTCCTGATTCACCCAGTCATCCTCGGCGAGCAGAATGCGCCGGTCGCGGTAAGTGCTGCTCAGCTGGCGCTCGGCTTCTTCGCCGGACAGGGACGAAACCGGCACCGCCATCTGTTCACTGGCTTCAGCCTTGTCGATCCGACAGGTAAACCAGAAGGTACTGCCCTCCCCCTGTGTGCTGCTGACACCGATGTCGCCGCCCATCAGGTGGACGAGGCGCTGACAGATTGCGAGCCCGAGACCGGTGCCACCGAACTGGCGCGTGGTCGAGCCGTCCGCCTGCTCGAAGGGGTTGAAGATGCGCTCCAGGGCCTCCTGCGGAATACCGACACCGCTGTCCTGGACCTCGACAAACAGGAGGATGTCCGTTTCACCTTCGGCGGCAAGCCGTGCGCGCACCGCCACCTTGCCGCTGGCGGTGAACTTGATCGCATTGCTGACAATGTTGAGGAGAATCTGCTGGAGTCGCAGGGGGTCGCCGAGCAGGGGCAGATTGGCCAGGCCAGGCTCGACTTCAATATCGAGTGCCAGGCCCTTGGCATCGAGGTTGGCGCTGACCAGGCTCTCCATGTTGGCGATCACGCTGTGCAAGTGAAAGCCTGTCCTTTCGATGGTCAGCCGTTCTGCGTCGATCCGCGACAGCTCAAGCACGTCGTTGAGCAGCTGCAGCAGGTGCTGGGCGGCGCCGGACACCTTGCCCAGCTTGTCCTTCTGGCGCGGGTCGGTGTTGTTGCGGCCGAGCATGTGGGTCAGGCCGATGATCGCATTCATCGGCGTGCGCAGTTCATGGCTCATGTTGGCCAGGAAGCTGCTCTTGGCGCGGTTGGCACTTTCGGCGGCTTCCTTGGCGATGGAGAGGTCGATGGTGCGCGCCTCGACAAGCTCCTCCAGGTGGTCGCGGTGGCGTTTCAGCTCGGCCTCGGCCAGCTTGCTGTCGGTGATGTCACGGATCGTGGCATAGACGTAGCCCTGACCGTCGGCCCTGACGAGATTCGCCGTGACCGCCACCTCGATGGCGGAGCCATTCTTCCGGCTGAGCAGGGTTTCAAGTTGCTGGACGCCGTGCTGGCCGAGATAAGCCCAATGGGCCTCCCAGTCGGCATGCGAGAAGGCCGGCGAAACCTCGGGGATGCCCAGGCGGGTGAGCTCATCCTGCGTGTAACCGAGCAGATCGCACGCGGCCGGGTTGCAGCGGGCGATGCGACCGTCCGGATACATCCAGAAGGCTGCATCGGCGGACTTGTCGGTAGATATCTTGGCAAGAGCCAGCTCCCTGTTCTTCGCGGCGATGTCAGCGGTCTGGCGCTCCACCTGCCGGCCGATGACGGCGGTGCGGCCGCTCATGCCAAGCATGAGGGTCTGCAGCAGGCTGGCAAAGAGCAGGCCGATAACGCCGACGGCCCAGGCGACCCATGGCCGGTTGATTTCCAGATAACGATCGCTGGCAACAACGCTCAGTTCCCACTGACGGTCGGCCAGCTTGATCGGGCCCCGCCAGATGGCGCGCGCCGAAGGCGAGTTCTGCGCAGTGCCATCGACGCCCGGCGTATCGCCGCGGCTCCCCGGATCGCTCAGGCGCACGCTGAGTCCCGCCGGCAAATGGTCACGGGTGGCCATTTCAAGCAGTTGATCGAGCTTGATGACGGCCACCGCAAAACCAAGCAGCCGGAGGCCGTCCCCATGCACCGGAGAGAGCATCAGCACGGCAATCCGCTTCCGGCTTCCCTGCACCAGATACAGGGGCGATGTGACGGCAATCCCGTTACCCATGGCCGTCGCCCGGGTGACCGCCTCGCGGCGCAACGGCTCCGAATTGATGTCATAGCCAAAGGCCAGCTGGTTGTCCGGGCGCGGCACGATGTAAGTGACCGGCACGTAGACGTCGCGTCGCGCGGCCGGCCCGAGCCGGCCATCGCCATCCCGCTCGGATATCCGGAAAGCTGCCAGCCCGAGGTGCAGGGCCATCTCCCGCTCGAAGCCGGCACGCTTGGCATCGGGTACATAGGCATTGAAACTGAGGGCCGAGATTTCCGGGTTGTCGGCCAGTGTGGACAGGGTGAAGCGCTCGAATTGCGCCGGGGTGATGTCAGGCGACACCTCCAGCAACCGACGCAGCGCCGAAAGCGCCTCCTGGTGCGACAGCAGACGATCACCGATGCGCGCCTGGAGGGACTCCGCATCCCTGGCCAGACGGGTCTGCTGGCCGCCCTGCTCCCAGCGGGCCGTGGTGTAGATGGCAATCCCGACGAACAGCAGGGTCAGAACCATGGGCAGGGCCACCTGCTTCTGCCGCGACTGCCACAGTTTGTCGCTCCGCAGCAGGAAGCACAGGCTCAGGGGTGCAAAGGTGAGTACCCCCAGGGTGTCACCGACAAACCAGTTCCACCACGCAAAAGGCAGCACGTCCTGCGCAATGACGCGCATGCAGTACAGGGCCGTGATGCCCACACTTGGCGACACCAGACAGGCCAGCGGCCCGCCGATCAGCAGGAAGAAGACCACGACCCGCTCATGTTCGAGATGCTGCCAGGCCTTCCCCTGCCAGCGCCGGACCAAGGCCTGGCCGAGCCACGCCTGGGCGGTGGCACCACAGGCAATACAGGCGGCCACGACCGCAGTGTCTACCGACAGGTCGCCCCGCGAAAAGGCCAGACCGACATTCAGGGCCATCGAACCAAGCCAGATCCCCGGCAGGGCGCCGGCGCCAAAACACAGGGCTACCGCCAGGGCCAGACCGGCGGCCGGAAAAATCGGGCTGGCATAGCCCGGAGAGATGGCGAAAACCAGGCCCAGCCCGCCGAGACACAGGTAGACCGCCGCAATCAGGAGATTTCGGCCAACAACGGAATGCGGCGTGGGCGGCAGGATCATGGTTCGGGATGAAAGGCGCACCCGGCAATGTCACGTATCGGTGCCGGGTCTCATCGGAAGGAGGTCTTCGGCAGAAGGATAGCCCGCCCTCACCCCCGCTGACTATCAATCAGGTCAAGGTCGGTGCCGCATGTGCCGATAGAGATCGTACCAAAAGCCCGAAGCAGGGCTTCAATGTGGTTGGAAAGGAATCTGGCCATGCTTCAAGCCGGCCGCAGCACGCCCTGGTCAACACCATTCCTGAAGACCGCGAGCCACATCGGCATCGGGGTCTGCCTGCTGCTGGCCGGCTGCACCCGCGAGGAGCCGGTGCCCGCTCCCACTTACACCAGCAAACCGAATGTCGCGGACAAACTTACCCACTACATCTTCACCGTGCATCCGCTGCACAACCCCCAATTGCTGCACCAGAAATTCCAGCCGCTGATGCAGTACCTGGACAACCACATTCCAGGCGTGCAATTCGATCTCGACGCCTCCAGCGACTACGCCGACTACGAACGCAAGTTGCGCGCAGGCCAGACCCACTTCTCACTGCCCAACCCCTATCACGCAGCCCTCGCCCGTGACTGGGGTTATCACGTGATCGCCAAGATGAGCGATGACAGCCTATTTCGCGGCGTCTTCGTGGTGCGCAAGGACAGCCCCATCCGGGAGCCCGCAGACTTGCGCGGCAAGGTGGTCAGCTACCCGGCCCCGACCGCCCTGGCGGCTGCCATGCTGCCGCAGCTGTACTTGCAGGATCGTGGCATCGATGTCGAAACCGAACTGACGAACCGCTACGTGGGCACCCACAACTCGGCCATCATGAATGCCTACCTGGGGCAGAGCGCGGCCGGGGTGACCTGGCCGGTGGCATGGAAGGCCTTTCAGGAGGCCAACCCGAAAGAGGCCGCCGAGCTATACCTCATCTGGCAGACCCCGAACCTGATCCAGAACGCCATCATCGTCCGCAACGATGTTCCGGCGGACCTTGCGAACACGGTCCGTGGGCTGCTGACCGGCCTGCAGGACACTCCGGCTGGCCGGGAAATCCTCGACCGCATCGACACATCGAGCTTCGAAACCGCCGACGACAAGCGCTTCGATGTCGTCCTCGCATTTCTCAAGGAGTACAAGACCCGGGTGAAGAAGGAGAAATGAACGCGGCCCTGAAGCGCATGACGCTTTACTTCGCCGGCAGTGTGAGACGACAGCTCGTGTGGGGTGTCGCCCTCGTCCACGCGCTGATGATGTCGCTGTTCGTGTACGACCTGACGCTCAGGCAGCATGACTTTCTGATCGGAAGCCAGACGGACGTCGCCCGCAATCTGGCCAGAACCCTGAGCCTGACGGCCATTTCACCGATGCTCGCCTCAGATCTGGCGGGGCTGCAGGAAATGAGCCTCGCCCTCGGCCAATACCCGGGTGTCGCTCACGTCATGGTGATCCAGAACAGCGGAAAAATCCTCGCCCACACCCAGCCCGACAAACGCGGCCTGTACCTCGCCGACTTCGATCGCCTCACAGATGCCCCGCCAGACAAGGCCAAGATCCTGGTCCAGAACCATGCTCTGGTCGACGTGGCAATGTCGGTGATCGCCAACGGAAAGCGACTTGGCTGGATACGCGTCGGTGTTTCACAAAGCGCCACCGCAGCCCGGCTTGAATCGATCACCACCAGCGGCTTGCTCTACACGGGGCTCGCGATCATCGTCGGGACGCTGCTGGCCAGGCTCATCGCAGCGCGCCTGACCAAGCGCCTGACCAACCTGCAGAACGTGGCCGATGCCGTCCGCACCGGCAAGATGGAAGTGCGGGCCATCACCTCCGGTGTCGATGAACTCGGCCATCTGGCGCGCGCTTTCAACTTCATGCTCGATGCCCTGGCTTTGCGCGCCAGCAAGGAGCGCGAACTGCAGCAAGCACTGCAGGCCGAGAAGGAGCTGGCGCAGGTCACGCTGGCATCGATCGGCGATGCGGTCATCACCACCGACGCGGCTGGACGGGTCAGCTTCCTCAATGCCGTTGCCGAAAACTATGTGGGCTGGCGCCAGAAGGAAGCCGCCGGGCAGCCGATTGCCGACATTTTCCATGTCATCGACGGGGCAAGCGGCCAGCCCGTCGCGGGCCCGCTGGACAACGTGCTGACGCACGGCGCCATGACCCGGCCCGCAGGCCAGGCGGTGCTGCGCGGCCGTCACGGTAGCAAATTCCATATCGAGGACTCGGTCGCCCCTATCTTCTCGCAGGACGGCGTGCTGCTCGGCTGTGTACTGGTCTTCCGCGATGTCACCGAAAAGCACAAGGTCCAGCAAAAACTGCAGTGGCAGGCCGGTCATGATGCCCTCACCGGCCTGCCGAACCGCCTCCTGCTGGCCGACCGCTTCGACCGTGCCATCGACAAGGCCCGCCGCCACGGCAGCCTGCTGGCAGTGTGCGTACTCGACCTGGACCAGTTCAAGCCGATCAACGACACCTATGGGCATGAAGCCGGAGACCAGTTGCTGATCCAGGTCACCGAGCGCCTGCTCGAGAACCTGCGCGGCGTCGACACCCTGTGTCGCCTCGGCGGCGACGAATTCGTGATCCTGTTCGAGGATGTGGCAGACGAACTTGCCCTGCAGATGCCCCTGGCGCGCATTCTCGAGTCCCTGTCCTCGCCCTTTCCGCTCGACGATCACCTTATCAACGTGACCGCAAGTATCGGGGTCACGGTCTATCCACCCGACAACTCGGACGCCGACACCCTGATCCGTCATGCCGATCAGGCCATGTACCTGGCCAAGCAGGCCGGACGCAAGCAGATCTGCTGGTTCGACGTGAGCAA
>Ga0116183_1006456_pt1 | contig 10742 bp, 13 predicted proteins | sample AD_UKC078_MetaG_FD_89753 | JGI IMG/M metagenome (GOLD analysis project Ga0116183, IMG submission 89753) | Active sludge microbial communities of municipal wastewater-treating anaerobic digesters from USA - AD_UKC078_MetaG | ecosystem: Engineered > Bioreactor > Anaerobic > Digestate | place: USA...
AACGACTTTTTCGAAACATTGGGTATCAAACGCGATGCAAATTTGACCTACAATGACAAAATGGAAAAAAGCATCCGTCAATACCGCCAAAGTTTTGACCGCAAAGGACTTGTGAACCCGATAACCGAAGTTGACTACCCTTTGTTGGTTCAACACTTTACCCATGCACTTGAAACCGCGGAAACCTACGACACGAACACAATCACAGTTTACACACCGCAGTTCTTCAAACAAATGGGGGTTGACCCTTCGCTTGCTATGCAGGAAATCTATAAATTCCGCGATTTATGGGGCATTCTGCCACAGCAAAAGAAGATTCTATCTGTATTTACACTAATCGGGATTGATGCCGAAAACAACACAATGACATTCGCTTGCCCCTACTTCATGGAATTGTTTGAAATCATACCCGAACAGAACCGCATTGAACGAAAGACCAAAACAGGCGAATTGATAGACTACAAAAAACCATCCTGGAATGAACTTTGCCACACTAACATAGTTCGCGAAAAGAATATCCCTGCCGTTGAACTTGTGTATTTGGTAACAAATGGATTGCTGCAGCGCGGAAAAACAGCCGATTCGAAGACCTACAAAAGCAAAGGGCGGAAATACAAGAACGATTCGACTATCACATATAAAATCAGTTTTGCATCATTGATTGAAAATACTGTGATACTCAAAGATAGGGTAGCAAAGGCGAAGAACCCTACTTCCACGATTAAAAGGGCGTTCAAAGGGTTCTATAAAATCATTGATAAATGCACCGATGTTCACGAATATTTCTGCGACTTCACAATCAATGGCGAAATACCAGGCAAAAAAAAGCTGGATGATTATTTGATTGTTACCTTCACAGGTATAAACGGGCATTACAAACGCAAAAATTAGGCGGAGAAATGCGAAAATTAGTCGGAGAAGTGAAAAAAACAGTCGGAGAAGTGCGAAAAACAGTCGGAGAAGTGCGAAGCCAAAAACAGCGGAAATGCCCACAAATAAAGGGTTTTCGGGCTTTTTCGAACCCCTTAATTACTTAGTTATATAGTCACTAAGTCGTGGACGATGGCAGCCTTGCGAAGCTGCCACGCCCCGAATACAATATCAATATCATGTGGGAAGCAATCAAAACAACCACAAATGAAAGGATGTGATTATATGCAGAAATTATCTAATCTACCCCACAAGCTGCAGGAAACAGGCTTGTTTTGCTTGTGGAAGTATGAAGAACAGACCAACAAGAACGGAAACAAGCGATTGACTAAAGTTCCGTACAATCCGAACCAACCTGCAAGCAGGGCAAGAAGCACCGACAGAACGACATTCGCGCCCCTGGATGTGGCAAAGCAGGCATTTGATGATACTTCCTTCAATGGTTTGGGTATTGGTATATTCGATGGAATAACCGCGATTGATATTGACCATTGCTACAATGAAGACAGCAAATTAAAATCCACGATGGCGGAAGATATAATGCGGATAATGCATTGTTATACTGAAATAAGCCCATCGGGAACAGGCTTGCGATTGATTTTCTTTGCATCCCTGGACTATGACACCGAAAAATATTTTATCAATAAAAAAAAATTGGGGCTTGAAGTGTATGTCGCAGGGCAGACGAACAAATATGTTACTGTGACAGGAAACGCGCTTCAAATGGGCGATTTGGAAGAACGAACCGAAGAATTGAAAAGGGTTCTTGATAAATACATGGTTCATGAAGCATCCACAACCCCACAGCCGATGCAAAGAATGCCGATTGAACCTTCGAATTTGTCTGATTCTGAATTATTGGAAAAGGCAAGGAATGCAAAGAATGGTTCGAACTTCGCTTCATTATGGGATGGCGATTTTTCGGGGTATGCTTCACAATCCGAAGCAGACCAGGCATTGTGTAATCATTTGGCATTTTGGACGGGATGCGATGAAGGACGGATGCAGGAACTATTTTTGCAATCGGGATTGAACCGCATAAATGGCGGAAAGTACAAAAGCCAAAATCACTATTTGAAATATCTGAACCGAACTATCAAAAAGGCGATTGCATCATGTGGCGAAGTCTATTCGCCTACCATGCCACAGGAAGCCCCAAAATTCGATTTTAAGGACTTCAAAGGCGCAGGGGATGAAATACCTACCCCCGAAGATAAAGCACCGCAGAAAGGCGCAGAAACGCCCACAGACCCGTTTATTCAGTTCTGCAAGGATATTCAGACAGAAAAATATAAACCTATCAAAACGGGTATGCCTGCATTCGATTCATTGTTAGGTGGCGGAATACTCAAACAATCACTTGTGGTTCTAACCGCAGCACCAGGCGCAGGAAAAACAAGTTTTGCATCGCAGATATTTGAAGATGCTGCAGCAAGCGGAACGGATGTTGTATTCCTTAATTTGGAAATGTCGGAACAACAGTTGTTTGCCCGAAGCCTATCACGAATTATTCATCGACAGGGGCATAGAATGACCGCAGCGGATGTTTTGAAGGGGTATGCCTGGACGGATGAACAGCGAAAGTTTGTGAAGGATGCTGCCGAAGAATACAGAACGCGGATTCATCCACACATGAGATACAATCTCAATTCCGATAATTCAATAGATTCTATCTACCAGGTATTGAATGAAATCGGACAGAAAGCGAAGCAGGAAGGCAAACAAGCCCCGATTGTGGTTCTTGATTATCTGCATTTGATAATCGCAGGGAATAGGCAGATTGAAGGACAGGAACTAATCAAACAATCTGTGGCGATGCTCAAAGGGTATGCATTGACCTTCGAAACATTTGTGTTCTGTATTGGCGCGAATAATCGAATAGCAAACGGAAGCGGTAATATTACCCTGGAAAGTGGGCGCGACAGTTCCGCGATTGAATATTCTGCAGATTATCAGATTGCGTTGAATTATGCTGCCCTGCAGGATAAAGATAAAATCAGTTATACCGACCAAAAAGGCAAGTTCCACGAAGACGAACAGGCGAAGGCAAGCAACCCCGACCACATGAGTTATTTGCAAGACCAAAAACCGCGTGAAATGGTTGTGCAAATACTTAAAAACAGGATGAATGCTGCAGGCGGTAAATTATATCTGTACTTCGATTCGGCAAGTAATATTTTCTATCCGATGGAAGGCAGGCGAAAGATACCGACTTCGATTGATGATTTTCGAACTGTGGATGATGCAGACGAAAACGACAACCCATTTTTGAAGGATGATGATTGATACCAGGAAGGGGATTCCATCGCGAACCCCTTCTTTTTTTTTTGCCATTTTTCAATAACAAAGTCTACCCCGACTTTTATATTGACACATAGACACACGAATATTCCTATGTCTATATACTTGTATATTTCTATGTCTTGATGTATAATACACATAGACACATATATATTTGTATGCACAGACACATTGACGGAAAGGAAGTGTTCGAATGGCGGAACTATCACAGGAAGCAAAGGAAGTTCGCGCAGCATATAAACGTAAATGGTATAGAGAAAACAAAGATAAACAGCGCGAATATGAACGCAGGTATTGGGAAAAGAAAACCGATTCCCATAGGAAGAAATCGGAAGAAAACGGAAGCAAAGGGGGCGAATGATTGTGTTATCTGCAAAACAGCACAAGGCGCTTGAAGCCCTATTGACCCAACCCACAAAAGAAGCTGCAGCAAAGCAGGCAGGCATTACAAGCAGAACCCTTCGTGAATATTTGGCAAACCCCGAATTTCAAGAAGAATACAAAAAAGCATTCGGGCAGCTTGTGACGGATGCCACACGACAGGTTCAAAAATCGTTATCCCCTGCCATTTCTGCATTAGATTCTATTGTGAAGGATGAAAACGAAAGCGCAGGTTCGCGAATATCTGCAGCGCGTTCATTGTTGGAATATGGCTTGCGGTTGACCGAATTTAACGACATTCTAAAGACTTTGGAAGCATCGGAAGGGGATTGATGAACAAATGTATTATGACAGCTTAAAAAAGCGTGTGAAGGCTGCCACAACCGCAAGGGATGCATTAAAGAACCCACGAACCCCGATTGTTGATTGTATCGCACCATGCTATTTGCCATTACATGAAGATGTTGTCGCAGGAAAGCACAGTATTTTTCATTTACCAGGTGGGCGCGGTTCTTGCAAAAGTTCGTTTGTATCGCTTGAAATTGTGGACGGAATAATGAATGACCCCACAGCGAATGCAATCGTATTCCGAAGGACAGCAAACACCATGCGCGAAAGTGTTTATTCGCAAATTGCATGGGCGGTTGAAGAATTGGGCGTTTCTGCATTATGGCGTTGTAATGTTTCCCCGATGCAGTTTAGCTATATTCCCACAGGACAGCAAATAATCTTTCGTGGGGTTGATGATGCAGCAAAATTGAAATCAATCAAACCGCGAAAAGGGATATTCAAATTTATATGGTTTGAAGAATTTTCCGAATTGCAGGGAGCGAATACAGTTCGAAGCGTTCTTCAATCTGTGGTTCGTGGGGGTACTGATTTTCGGATATTCAATTCGTTCAATCCGCCTTTGTCAATCAATAATTGGGCGAACAAATACATTCTGATTCCGAATGATGATGCTATCACATTCAAAACAGACTATCGAATGATACCGCCCGAATGGTTGGGTTCAACCTTCCTACTTGAAGCCGAACGCCTGGAAGCCATAAACGAAAGGGCATACCGACACGAATATTTAGGCGAACCCATCGGCACAGGTGGCGAAGTCTTCCCGAATTTGGAAGCGCGAACCATTACCGATGAAGAAATATCGCAAATGCAATATATCTTTGAAGGTTGCGACTTCGGATTCAGCATTGACCCTGCAGCATTTTGCCGATGCAGTTATGACAGGAAAACCGACACAATTTATTTTCTTGATGAAATATACAAGCGCGGACTAACCAACAAGATGCTTGCGGATGCTATCAAAGCGAAGGACTACCACAAAGCAGGGGGCGGATATTATAGCGAATTTGTAGGCGGATTCGTTGAAGAAAAACAAGCCATTGTTTGTGATTCTGCCGAACCGAAATCAATTCAAGATTTGCGAAATGAAGGGTTGAAGGTTCTTGCCTGCAGGAAATATCCAGGTTCGGTTTTGTATGGTATTCGATGGCTGCAATGTCGGCATATTGTGATTGACCCGAAGCGAACCCCGAATGCATGGCGTGAATTTTCGGAATATGAATATTCACAAACAAAGGATGGCGAATTTTTGGCGGATGTTCCCGACCAAAACAACCATTTGATAGATTCCTGCAGGTATGCATTCGATTCATTGATAAACAGGAAAGGTTATTCGGCATGATGGAAAAAACAAAGTATGAAATAAGAAAATGGCAGGAAGACCCCTACAAACCCCCGATTTGGTATGTATCAACCTATGTTTGGATGGTTGCGGATGCTTGCTATTATCTGAAAAGCAAAAAGAAGTTCGATTCCGAACAGGAAGCGCAGGACTATATAAACCAAAGAAAGGAAGTGAATTGATTCGATGGCACATTTACAGATTCATTGCTGCAGCTGTGGCGGTACATGGCAGGTATATTCGAACAATTATAAAAGTTCGAAGGCGCGTGATTGCCCCTATTGTGGACATAGCATTGAACGCCAAACATGGGAAAGGCAGATATTACCTGCATTTGGTATGGTTGCGGATGCTAACCGCGAATTATACAAAGACCATGTCGGCTATCATGCACCGATGTTCACTTTCGATGTTGTGGAAGATATGTTCTTCGCAAATGCTCAATTCGGAGAACTGAACAACAAAATCGAAGAATTATCACAAAAGATTGAAGACCTGGAAGACGAAAGGAGATTATAAAAAATGACTAACAGCGAATTATTTTATCGGAAGTCACTTGATTTTCAGAACCGCAGAAAAGCCATTGTCGATGAATACGAAAAGAGAATTGCCGACCTGCAGGATATGAAAGGCAGTAAATATTTCACTACCGAAACCGAAAAGGCAGTTGCGAAGCGTGATGCAGAACTTGCCACACTTAAAGAAGAATATCGCGGAAACCTTCGAACCATCTTTGATGCCATGTCAAAATCGAATAGAAGGCGTTCTGTGAAAGCACCCACACAGGATGAATTGAATATCGTTTCCGCATTAAAGATGCGCGATTCTATTTCATCCGAAGAATTTGAAACCATAGCGAACAGCCTTCGCGGAAACAGAATGTGTTTGCAGATTCTGCAGGAAACAGCCCACAAAATGGGCGTGATGCGAAGTTTTATGCATTATGCGGAAGATGCCGACTTCGGATTGTCGCAGGTTGATGAAATTATTGATTCCACAGCAAAGGGAATGAATGATTTTATCGAATATGATACTGTACGCGCTGCAAGGGTTGCGATGGAACACCACGCCCGATTATATGGTTCAACAGGCGATGAAAAACCCCTGCCGAAAAGACCTTTATTTGAAACAAAGGAAGGTTGCTTCGCTGATTTGTTCGGGGTTGCAGGTGATAGTTACCAGGCATTATGCAGGGCGATTGATAACGAATAAATGAAAGGATTCCAGGGGGTTTGATTATGGACGATGAAACAATAGATTGGAAAGCGAAATGCGCGGAACTTCAAATTGAACTTGACCGAATGAAGGAAGCCGAAAAGCAGGCGAAGGAATATTCACAAAAAGAAGATGCCTACAAAGATTTATTGCATCGCGCAGGGGTAAACCCCCGATATGTTGACAAGGTAGCAAAGGCAAGCAGACCCACGATTGAAAAATTGAAGGTTGCCGATGGCAAGGTTTGCGATGCCGACATTCATTTGTTGAAGATTCGCGAAGAATGGGAAGGATTCATCCCGAAGAAAACAAAATAATTGATTCCGAAGTGAACCCCTGCATTATCTGTGGGGGTTCTTTTTCATTCCTTAAAAAATGACCGCGTAGAATGCCCGTAGAAGCGTTTTTCGAAGGTTAGTCGATAAAATACACATCGAAGCATTAAAACGCGAATTTGGGGCGTTTAGGCGCGTTCTGTGGCATATCCGCAAAACTACCCTTCAAAACATTGTGATTCTGCCATTTGTGGGGTTCATTTTGCGGTTCGGTTCAATAACAAAGTCTACCGAGACTTGAATATTCATGTGTTAATGTGTGTTTGTGTCTTGACACACGATAACAAAAACTATATAATAGACATAGTAATAGAAAAGGGCTTGCCCCCATCCTGCAAGATACAAGGCAAACCCATGTCAAACACCCATCGGGCATTTGCTATATTATACCGCATTTGCCCTGCAAAAAAAAGGACGGAACGCGGAATGAATGAAATTATTACTACCACAACAAATACAATATCGGTTGTTTCTCCGATGGAAGAAATAATGAACGGATTCAAAGAATATGCGGATGTTGACGAAATCACATTAAATTCATATATGGTTTGTTTGCGCCATTTCTTCGGATGGATGCAAGATAATCATATCAGACAGCCCAAACGCCCCGACATTCTGCAGTATGTCAAATATTTGGATTCTGAACACCCACGCAACCCCCGACATAATACACCCGATTGTGAAATGATTCGGTTTGCTGCAGGAACACAAGTGCGTTACCTTCGCGCGGTAAAGTTGTTTTTCAAATGGACTTCGCAGAATACCGAACCCGAAAATCGTATGTTCTACTATCCGAATGTATCGGATGGCGTAAAGGGTAAACAGGTTCGGGCAGACAACAAGAAGCGAAATGCCTTTGAAACAGTTGATTTGCGGAATATTCTTGATTCCATCGACAGAACCACAATGAAGGGTAAACGCGACTATGCCATGATTTTATTATCTGCCACAGCTGCATTGCGTATCATTGAACTTCAAAGGGCGAATGTTGGTAATATCGAAACCATAGCAGGCGAAAAGGTTCTTTTCATCCAGGGCAAGGGCAGGGATGAAGCAGACGAATATAAAAAATTGACCCCCGAAGTGTTCGAATGTATATCTGAATATTTAGACACACGAACACACAAGGGGTCGGATGCCCCATTGTTCGCAAGTGTTGGTAATCGAAGCATGGAACAGCGATTGACCGAACCTTCGATTGCTGCAGTTATCAAAGACAGATTCGTTTCTGCAGGTTATGACAGCCACAAATTGAGCGCGCACAGCTTGCGCCATAGTTCCATTACCTATTTGTTGAAGTCGGGGGCAAGCATCCAGGAAGCACAGCACCACGCCCGACACGCAAGCCCCGAAACTACGGGTATATATGCCCATAATATCAAACAGGAACAGGAACACTTCGAACAGCGCGTATATGATTATATTTTCGGAATTGAACAGGATGAATTGAACCAGGCTATTGATATTCTGAAAGGTTTGAGCAAAGAAAAAATCAAACAGGTTCTGCCGATGCTGCAGGCGATAGCAGACTAAAAAAGAAAGGAAGGTGTAATCTATGGCAGGCGAAAATATTCTTTATTCGAAAGGCGAACCGCTTAAAAAGCGAAGGTTCACAGTTGAATTGACCGATTCGACATTTGAAGCATTCAAAGAAATGTTGGAACGCGACAACACGACCCCTTCGGAAGTGTTGGAAGGTTTTATCAATGACCTTGTTTGTGGAAGTCACACAAGGGGAAGTGATGAAAGAATGTATGCTCAACAGTATTATGACCGATGCGGTTATGGTTATTTTTAATGAAAGGAAGTGAAAGAATGAAGCATCCAGGCGGAAGACCACAGAAACAAATTGTTGTTGATTCTATCCCCGAACAGCCATATTTCACAGTTGGGGAAGTCGCAGAATTGACGGGAAGCCATGTCAACACTATTCGCGCCCGATTGAATGATGGAACTTTGCAGGGGCGAAAATTGGGCGGTATATGGCGAATTTATCGCGATTCACTAATCGCAGAAAGGACAGCACCATGATTCTAACAATAGCATTCGGCAAAGGCGGAACGGGTAAAACTTCCACAGCTTGCGCCCTTGTCAATTATGCCAAACAGCAAGGTAAAAAGGTTCTTGCTGTGGATTGTGACCCACAATCAAATTTTACCTATGCATTGGGGGGCGATGCTTCCAAAGTCGGTTTGTATGATGTGATAACCAACCGCCAAACCGCAGGAAGCGTTATTCAGACAACCCCACAATCAATGCTGATTCCTGCAGGGTTGAACCTTGCTGCAGCCGAAACAGAAATATTGAACAGACCAGGGCGCGACTTCATATTGAAGAAGGCTATCGAACCCCTAAAGAAACAATTCGATTTGGTTGTGGTTGATACACAACCCGATTTGGGCGTTCTATTGGTAAATGCCTTGTTTGCATCCGATGCGGTATTGTTACCGATGCAGGCGAACAGCTTTTCCATTATGGGGTTGTATCAAATGGAAAATACCATTTCACAAGTGAATGAAGTTCGCGAAAGTCTGAACACCGACCCTTTGCAGGTTTTGGGAATAGTCTTGACGAAATACAAACCACGACAGACCCTTGCAACCGACCTTCGCGAAAGCATCGAAGAACAGGCGCAGGCGATGGGAACAAAGTTGTTGAATACCTATATTCGCGAAGCTGTGGCGGTTGAACAGGCGCAGGCATTGCAAAAATCATTATATGAATATGCGCCCCGTTCGAATGCTGCCATTGATTATGCGAACCTTTATAAAGAATTGAATATCTAAAATGAAAGGATGGAAAAGACCATGACAAAACAGAAGTTTAGCGGAATGCATAACCCCTACGGAACTATCATTCAAAGCAAAGGCGAACAGGAACAGCCGAAGACCAAAGACAAAAAAAAATATTATCGATTCAATCTGAAATTGCCGATTGAATGCAAAGACTACCTGCAGCAAATGGCATGGAAGACCGAAACCACAGTTACCGAATATCTTTCTAACCTTGTGTTGCAGGATATGGCGCAGCATCCCGAATGGCGCGAAGACCTGGACGAACTGAACCAGGTTCGGGAAAAGATAAAAAACAAGTGATACAAAGACACATAGACACATGAATATATATGTATTCGTGTATCAATATTGAAGTCTTTGCAGACTTTGTTATTGAAAGGATGACCATAAACAATGCTTTTATCAGAAATAAAATCACAAATTGAAAAGGCGAATGCTGCCCCTTTGGGCGAAAGTTGGGGTTTATATCCGCGTGTATCATATACGGAACTACCTTCCAACCTGCAAAAAATGGTTCGTGATTTATATTCTGTCGAACAGATTCAAGCTGCATTGATTATCAATTATATCAAAGATGGTTTGAAATCTGATTCCACGAATGAAACTTCATATTCTGCAGTAATGCGCGATATTCCGCAGGCAGACCATGAAAAGATTATGATTGCAACCAGGAATAATGCGGTTTATGTGATTGAAGGTAATCCCGAAAGCTATGAACCTACCCTTTACGCTAACCATTTGTTTGATGCCTTCGAACAGGCTATTGATGAATACAAAGGCAGACCGACCCGAACCGATAATGTGGACGGAAAGAAAAGAACTGTATTCACAAGAAGTTCGATGCAGAAAGCAGGCGAAAAGAACAGCATTGTTCCTGCAGGGTACTATCAAAAGATACCTTCGGATAAAAAATATCAGTATGCATTGACGGGGAAGGTAAACCCGAACGCCTTCATTGCTTATTTGGGAAACGACTTTTTCGAAACATTGGGTATCAAACGCGATGCAAATTTGACCTACAATGACAAAATGGAAAAAAGCATCCGTCAATACCGCCAAAGTTTTGACCGCAAAGGACTTGTGAACCCGATA
>Ga0116183_1006469_pt1 | contig 10735 bp, 9 predicted proteins | sample AD_UKC078_MetaG_FD_89753 | JGI IMG/M metagenome (GOLD analysis project Ga0116183, IMG submission 89753) | Active sludge microbial communities of municipal wastewater-treating anaerobic digesters from USA - AD_UKC078_MetaG | ecosystem: Engineered > Bioreactor > Anaerobic > Digestate | place: USA...
ACTACCATGACTACCAATTTGTTACGAGTATTCATATAGACAAACGACTATTCAATATCGTTTCTCTGGACTTCACCTATGAAAAGCTTTATCCTACCTCTACAGGTGAACGGTTTTTTGAGGGATTGCAGACACTTCGCAACGTTGTCCTCACTGCTTCTGCGGTCATCAAAGCCAAACCGTACACTATGGATCTTGGTCTCAATGCCACATTTGATGACCAGGGTGAAGCTACGTACAAACTAAGTACTGCAGTGAGGGTGACAATCCTCTAAATACAGGGTAGGGAGTGAGTATGAATTGGTCGTTCAAGAAAGTTGGTCTGTTTATCCTAATCCTTTGCATGGCCTCTGGCCTTGCGGCTGATAACTCGGTCTTCATCGGAGACGGGGACGTTGGGTCGCTCAAGCTCTATGACCGCAACGGCCGCCCCATCGATGCAACGCTTGAGGATGCAAGCGATATCGGTGAGGGGTGGATTATCAGCAACCCCGACAGTGACCTTCTCATCGTCACTCCAGTGGGCACGGTGAACATATACCAAGGCAGCCTTGCCGTCACGACGTCCCTGGCCACTCGTGATATCGAGATCTCCCTAATCAGAGGCAAGGCGACGTTCAAGGCGACCAACCTCTTCGGAGGCTCCCTGACCGTCTCCACCCCCGCCTCTCGCTACACATTGAGACAGACCGGTGAGGTCTTCATCGTGACAAGCGACAGTGAAGAGTCGGTCACCGTCTTCAGCGGCAGTGTGAACTCCTACAACATCATCACACAAAAGAGCACCACCATCCGCCCCTTCGAGAAGCTGTATATGCAGAATATGAGCCGCATGAGCGAAGCGGTCCAAAGCGGCTACTACCTCACCTACGCCACCTACCCTGAAATCGCCATCGCACGGCAGACCAGGGAGCAGCGCGCCGCCGCAGGTCTCCTGATCGCCGGCTCCCCCACCTTCAAGGGCGTACAGGTTACCCGGCTCGCCCCCGTTATCGAAGAGCCGGTGGTTGTCATCCCAGAGCCAATCGTTGAGGAACCAATTGCAGCGGAGACGGTCATGGTCCCGACAGTAATCGACACCATCACCGCCACAGCTGAGACCCAGGCCCCTCCTGCTGACCTCTTTGAGATTATAGTGGAGGTTGAGGAGGAAGAGGAGCTTCCCCCTGCAACTCCTGCCATACCTACCATTGCAACAGTCACGCGTGAAGCAATCGTTGAAGAGGTCGTCGAGCCGGTGGCAGTCACACCCATCCCGCTCGCTCCGAGCTTTGCCGGTGTCCAAACCACGAATCTAGAACAAGAGGAAGAGGAGATGCTCCCTGTAGCCCCCTCCATTCCGTCTGTGCCATCGGTGGCAGCAGTCTCGTCGGCCCCGTCGGTCACAGCTGAGCCTGCAGCTCCTGTAGCCGCTCCCCCAACCCAACCGGAGACAGAGAGCAACACGCGCCCCTCCCTCTCCAGCAGTGCCGCCCAGGCCAAGCGTAGTGGATTGTTCGGAGTTGAGATGGGCTATGAGTTCCTCCTTGACGGGACCAATGCAAACGCCATGACCCATCGCCTCTACGCCAAGCCATACGTCGACAAGGGCCCCTTTGCCATCCGGCTCAACGGCTCGATCGAGACGAGTGACTTCTCCGCCTTCGATAATACGTTCGCCCCGGTACCGAGTGGCGCCTTCGGCTTGGTCAACTACATCTTCACCTACATCGACCACCTGCGCATCGGGTATGAGACCAGCCCCTTCTATCTTGTCGCTGACCACTCCCGTTCGCTCAGAAGCGAGCTCTCGACCTTCTTCGCCCCGCCCTTTGGCGAGGACAACCGCCTGGTGCTCCAGAACAAGATTACCATCGGCGCATTCTCCCTCTTCACCTCGATCGATGACATGCGTGTGAAGAGCCTCATGGATGGCAACAGCCAGTTCGCCTCGATGCTCTTCCAGTTCACCGCCCCAAAGGGGTATCCGATCACCGTTGCCCTCGGTACGCTTGTCGAAGCGAAGAACTCCATGAACACCGTCGACCTCTACCCCCTGCTCTCCTTCAAGTTGCCGATCATCAACAGCCGAACCACCCAATTCTCAGCCCTGATCCAAGCCCAGGGGTACTTGCCGGTCTACCCGACCATCGACTTTGACCAGTTCGTCGATACCAGCCTTGCCTCCTTCTTTCCCAACTACCTCCTCGGCGCCGGCTTCTCCCTCACCCAGGGTGGCTTCTCGGCCAAACTCCTTGCCTCGCTCAACGACGGGATGAACCACAACTTCCTGGTGAACGACTTTACCTACTCCAATATCGATACCTCCTATGACAGCATCGTTGATGTCTTGACCGAGCTCGGCTGGAAAGGGAAGAACGTGAAGGCGAACCTGGCAATCAACCTGCCGCTCACCTCCTCCTTCACCTTTGCCACGCTCACCGGAGGCCAGACAGCCGACTTCACCCAGCTCTCTCTCGATGTGACGGTCAAGGGCCTGACCATCGGCCTGGGGCTGCAGCAGCTCGGCATCATCACCACAATCGGTGACCTGGCCAATGGCAGCGGCTCGCTCCTTGACCTGCTCAGTGGCCCCTATGCCGCCAGCTACCTCAAGGTCGGCTACACATGGGCCCCCTTCACGTTCACCGCAAAGGCCACCTACCCTGCCAACAGCACCTCTTTCACCGTCCCGATCATCAGCGTAGCAGCAAAGGTTGACCTGAACATGAGGTTCTAATCGTGAGGATCCAGCGCCTTGACCCCCTCGTTGCCCAGCGGATAGCCGCAGGCGAGGTCATTGAACGACCCGCCTCGGTTGTCCGTGAGCTCGTCGACAACGCCCTCGATGCCGGAGGTGACGAGATCACCGTCAGCCTCGAGGAGGGAGGCCTCTCCCAGATCAAGGTGATCGACAATGGTGGGGGCATCCCCGCCGATGACCTGATCCTCCTCTGTGAGAGCCATGCCACCAGCAAAGTGCGCGAACTCGATGACCTCTACCACATCACCAGCATGGGGTTTCGCGGCGAAGCGCTCTACTCCATCGCCGCGGTGAGCACCATCACCATCCAAAGCTCCTACCAGGGCGAACGTGCCTATCAGATCACGGTCGACAACGGCGTCAAGGGGGAGGTTGTCCCCGGCGGCCCGGCCAAGGGTACCATCGTCACCGTCGACAACCTCTTCTCCGAACTGCCGGCCAGGCGCCAGTTCCTCAAGCGGGCTGCCACCGAGGCGACGATGGCACGCCAGCTCCTCATCCAGAAGGCCCTCGCCTTCCCTGAACGCTCGTTCCGCCTCTACCAGGATGGGAAACTCCGCCTCGACCTGGCCCCCACGACAGCCAAGGGCCGGGTCATCGATGTCCTCTCCCTGAGCCAACCGGTTGCAGAGTCCGAGATGGTCGAGCTGAGCACGCAGGCGGACCGCTACAGCCTCTACGCCGTGGCCTCCAAGGGTTCGCTCTTCAGAAGCGACCGCTCCCATATCAAGATCTACGTCAACGGGAGGCCGGTTGATGAGTACTCCCTCGTCCAGGCGGTCACCTATGGCTACGGCGAGCAGCTGCCCGGCGGCTCCTTCCCCTACTGCTACCTCTTTATCACCGTCGACCCGACACTCGTTGACTTCAATATTCACCCTACCAAGCGTGAGGTGAAGATCCGCAACAAGGCGGAGATACACCACCAGGTGGGCGTGATGATCCGCAGCCAACTCAAGGGCTCGATCCCCCGCCTCACCCCCCAGCCGGCCCGCTATGACCGTGAGCTCTTCACGCCCACCGGAGAGACGCATGTGCGAAGCGGCAAGAGCGCATACACGCCACGGGCCATGGAACGATCCACCCCCATCGACCCCGAGTGGTTCGAGAAGGCGCGGGAGATCCTTGGAGAGCACAAGGGCAGCACCACAAAGAGCTACGATGAGATGGAGTGGGGTAAACCCGTGGGACAGGAGGAGCGCTTCATCTACCTCGGCCAAGCCTTCAACCTCTTCCTCATCGCCCAAAAGGGGGATGAGCTCTACCTTGTCGACCAACACGCCGCCCACGAACGCCTCATCTTCGACCAGGTGAGGAGCAAGACGCTGAGCCAGAACCTCCTCATCCCCCTCCCCTTCGAGGTGAGCGAGGACGTTGGCGACTACCTCAGGGCCAATGTCGATATCTATCTGAACCTGGGGATCAAGGTTGAGGAGAAAGAGGCGCTGCTGTGGCAGCTGGTCGCCGTGCCGGCGCTCTACAAGAGCATCGAGGATGAGGTGGTCTCCTTCATCCAGAAGAACACCGGCGACAGCTCTGAGGTGGAGAAGGGGCTATGGGCGATAGTCGCCTGTCACAGCGCGATCCGCCAAGGGGATGTGGTGGACCGTCACCTGGCAGAGGAGCTGCTGGAGAAGGTCTTCGCCCTCGATGAACCGGTCTGCCCCCACGGGCGCACCTTCGTCGTGCGCCTGGCCAAGGATGAGCTCATCAAGGCCGTCGGACGCTGAAGCGTTCACTCAATAGCTGACCATCATCGAGCATTGCCTGGAGGGTGTACTCCCCTTCCGGTAGCGCCACCCCCACGCCCATCGAGAGCGGGCCGATGGTGAAGAGCCCGCTCTTATCAGGGGAGGCACTGAGGGTCCAACGGCTGCGAAGGTCACTCGCCTCCACTGACGTCTGGATGACCCCCTCCTTGGTCGACAGGGAGAAGGTCACCACCAACACCTCAGCCTCCCCCTCGACGCTGGTAGTGCCCGTCACATTGAGGAGCACCGCCTCCTCACGGGCACAGGAGAGGGCCGTGAGGAGGAGTAGGAGGACGAAGAGAGCAGAGAGGAGGTTACGCCTCTGTCGAGAGGAACGATCGTACTGGGTTTGCATAGGCATTGAGGGCGTAGGAGCGTACCTCCTTCTTCAGGCCCTTGAAGCGGTTGAGGAAACCATCGCAGTCGAAGTCTGCATATCGATCGCTGTAGGTGTCCGTCCCATTGAGGTAGTCGTAGGCAAAGAGGTTGGTCGGCCACAACCGGTAGAGGGAGTGGATCTGCCGATCGATTTCAGCGGCCACCTCCTCACTGGTGGCATACGGTCCCTCCAGCGGCGTGCCGAAGGCTGTGTGGACTCGTCCCTTGAAGCCACTGAGCCCCTTGGAGATGGAGATCAGGTCCTCGTAGAGCCGCTTCTCCCGCTCTCCGACAGCGGAGCTATGGACAGCCTCCCGTGCCTTGATCACATCGACCGGGTCGTACTCGTAGCTTACCGCCACCGGGACGATTCTCACCTTGGAGATCACCTCGCTGAAGCTTACCCCCTTCTTGCGTTGCGAGAGGTGGAGCATCTTGATGATTGCCGGGCTGGTGATGTCCAGGCCATCCTTGGCCCGCCCACTCTTCTGGGCGATCCAGACCGACTTGTTCGCTTCACTGATCAACTCAACGAGGTAGGCCGAGAGGCGCATCGACTCGATGTACTTCTCCCGCATCGGCAGCGTTCGCTTCACCGTCACCCCTCCATTGAGCTTGAAGAGGTCGGTGGAGAACTCGTTGGCCAGCAGGTTGTCCCCGACGGCCATCTCACAGAGCATCTGTCCCGATCCTGCAAGAGCGATATCGATGAGGGCACAGTCGAGGACTATGTCACGGTGGTTGCTCACATAGAGGTACGCCATCGAGCTGTCGAGGGTTTCGGCGCCGCTGTAGGTGAACTCGGTGATCGAGTTCTCGATGATTGTCGGCATGAAGACACCGGCGGTGAGCCGGCGTTGGAATTGGTCGTAATCCGTCACCTCGTCGAGAATAGAGAGGACATGTTGCACCTTGCGTTCAAGATTCTCCTGCTGCTCCCGAGTCTCCAGGGTGCTGACAGAGGCAAGGAGGGACGTGATACCCTTGGGGTTTTGCTTAACCCGGGCTATGGCATCCAGGAAATCTTGGCCGCGATAGGGGGCGATGTCCCGAAAGTCATCCAGGTCCATGACTCACTCCTTCCCTGAATCGGCATCAAGGATTGACTTCATGTACTGCACCCGCTCCCAGGTCATCGGATCGGCATGCTCCTGGCTCAGGGCCCCCCTGAAAGCATCCAGGCTCGAATAGTCATGCTCTTCCATCCACTGGCGCATCTCACTCTCGATCTTGAAGACCGTAGACAGCCCCTGCTTGAGCAGGACCGAGCAGAGCTGGACGCTCTTCGCACCGGCGAGCAGCTGCTTGATGACGGTCTTGCCATCCCAGATGCCGGTGGAGGCACAGATATCGTAGCGGACCTGCTGGCTCATCAGGGCAGCCCAGCGCAGGCTCAGGGTGTACTCATCCTTGCCGCTGAGCATATGGGCCGGTACCATCTTCATCCGATCGATGTTGATATCCGGGTTGTAGAAACGGTTGAAGAGCACCACCCCATCGATGTTCTGCTCATCGAAGCGCCTCATCATATTGGCAAGCGAGGAGAAGGCGGGCCCCATCTTCAGGCTGAGCGGCACGTCAAGGGCCTTGCGGGCGTTCTTGACCAAGGAGAGGTACTCCTTCTCGATCTCACTGCCCTCGACTTCGACGTCGGTGGCGACCACATAGTGGTTGAGCTCGATGGCATCGACCCCGACGGAGACAAAGCGCTTTGCGTACTCGATCCACTTGCCGTTCGAGCGGCAGTTGATCGAGGCGATCACCGGGATATCAAGGGACTCTTTTGCTCCTTCGACGAGGGCGAGGTAGGCATCGATGTGCCGCTCCTTGCTCGACTCCCGAAGGAACTCATAGGCATCGGTGTGGGCGCTGTATGCATCGCTTCCAAGGGCGGCATCCTCCCCGGCGGCCTCGATCTGCTCTTCAAAGATCGACTTCAATACAACAGCCCCGAGACCGGCATCCTCACAACGCTTGAGGTTGTCGAGGCTCGCTGTCAGCGGGCTACTTGCAGCGATGAGGGGATTCTTTAGTTCCAAACCGAGATATGAGGTGGACAGATCGGCCATAGTACGCTCCTACGTATAGATATGCAGTGTCCATGGGTGGACTGGAGCAAGTATACCATAACCGGGATGCTTTCTCCAGAGAATTGGAGATAGCTTTTGGGAGTAATGCCATACCCGGGTGTCGAGCGACACCCAGGTATGGTTCATATACTAGAGGATGAACGGGATACGGAAGTTGTGACCCTGGTAGACCACATAGGTCTCCACATCACTGATCTCGCTGACCTTGTCGAGCTCGTACTTGAAGAAGTCGAGCAGACTCAGCCCCTCATCCTCGCTGAGGACCAGCTGGACGAACAGATCGTAGCGACCGGTGATGACCGCCACCGAGATGACCCCACGCAGTTCACTGAACTCCTTTGCCTTGCGCTCCAGATCAAGCGTCTTGAGCTTGACTCCCATCATCACGACCTGCAGGCCGGGGATCGCCTCTGGATTCACCAGGCCTGAGATCTGCAGCACACCCTCATCGATCAACTTGTTGACTCGTGAGCGTACCGTGTTCTCAGTGATGTCCAGCTCCTCGGCAATGGCGGAAAATGGTTTCCGGCCATCGCAGAGTTGTCGGATTATCGCCTTGTTCGTCTCGTCCATCTTTGTCTTCATCTCATCTACCCATTCTTGCGTTCAAACTCTTTCATCAGATCAGCGAGCGCCTGGACATCCTCGACCGGAAGGGCGTTGTAGATACTGGCCCTCAGCCCTCCCACCGAACGGTGCCCCTTCAGCCCAAGCATCCCCGCTTTCTTCGTCTCTTCGAGGAACGCAGCTTCCAGCTCCTCACTCGGGAGGCGGAAGACGACGTTCATCGTCGAACGGAAGGCGGGATCGACCGGGCTGTAGAAGAAGGAGGAGGAGTCGATGACGTTGTAGAGCAACCCACTCTTGAGCGCGGCACGCTTGGCCATCCCCTCAGCGCCACCATTCTTCTTGATCCACTCGAGCACCAGCTTCACCGCCCAGATGTTGAAGACCGGGGGGGTGTTGTAGAGCCCGCCATCCTTGTCATGGAGGCTGTAGTCAAGGTAGGCCGGGAGGTTCGGGTTCTGCTTGTCGAGGAGGGACTTCTTCATGATGATCACCGTCGCCCCTGCCGGACCGAGGTTCTTCTGGATCCCTGCGAAGATCATCGAGAACTTGTCCACCGGGATCGGGCCGCTGAGGAAGTCACTGGACATGTCGGCGATCAAGGGGACGGAGCCGGTATCGGGGAACTCCTTCCACTCGATGCCGCCGATGGTCTCGTTGGAGCAGAGGTAGAGGTAGCTGGAGTCCTCGGAGGCCTTCACATCAGCCGGGTTTGGAAGTGTGGTATAGCGATCGGCACTCCCATCGTAGTAGTAGCGCACCCGTCCAAACTTCTCGGCATCGCTTGCCGCCTTGTTCGCCCACGCCCCACTCTTGATGTAGTCGGCTACGGTATCGGGGCGCAGGAAGTTCATCGGCACCATGGCGAACTGCAGCGTCGCCCCGCCACCGAGGAAGTAGACCGAGTACTCATCGCTGATGCCCAGGGTCTCGCGCAGCAAGGAGAGGCACTCATGGTACATTCCGTCAAAGATCGCACTGCGATGGCTCGCCTCAATGATGGAGAGTCCCTGGCCATTGTACTCAAGAATCCCGTCCTTGAGTTGTTGAAGCACCTCTACCGGCATCACCGAAGGGCCGGCGAAGAAATTAAGTTTGCGTTGCATCAGATCAATCCTCCTTTGATCAACTCATCCAGAATTTCATAGGTCTCTTGCCCGATCCGGGCAAGGTTCTCTTCACTATTGGCCCCGACATGGGGTACCAGCGTGACCCGCTCGGCCTTGAGCAGGGGATAGTCGGGACTCGGGGGGTCGTTGGGGTAGACGTCGGTGGCATACCAGCAGACCGTCCCATCCTCGAGCATCTCTACCATCTCGTCGGCATTGACGCAGAGGGCACGCCCCGTATTGATGACGACCGGGCACTTGGTGCAGGCGGAGAGGAGCTCTTTGCCGACCATCCCCCTCGTCTCATCGGTGAGCGGCAGGTGCATCGAGATGTAGTCGGCATCCCTGACCGCATCCTCGATTCTCGGCACCAGGGTCGCCACCGCGCTTGTGGTCACATACTTGTCATAGGCGACGACATCCATGCCGAACGCCTTGGCACGCTTGCCCACCTCGGTGGCGATATTGCCACACCCGAGCAGGCAGAGCTTCTTGCCATAGAGTTCGGTCCGCTTCTTGCTCTTGAGCCAGTTGCCTTCGCGCATGCCGTTGTGGTACTCGATGAGGTGGTTCGGCGCACTGAGCATCAGGGCGAAGGCGAGCTCGGCGACGGCTATGGAGGAGGACTTTGGAGTGTTGCGTACGATGATCTTCCGGCTTGCAGCGTAGGCGCTATCGATATTGTCGATCCCTACCCCACCGCGGATGATCACCTTGAGATTCGGTGCGTGGTCAATGTACTCCTTGGTACACTTCGTTTTGCTACGCACCAACACGACAGCCGCCTCTTCCAGGCGCCCCTTGTCCGTGGTCACTTCACCGAAGGCCTCAAGCTTCTTGGGCAATTCGGCATCGAAGGCATCGGAAATAAGAATTAGCATACCATACACTCCTCGTATGTTTGTTGTTCGGGCTTGGATGCCCGCTCGTTCAAGTACAGAATGATTGTACACCAAAAATATGGGTTTTGTCTAATTTTATTTCTAAATCTGCTGTATCACTGAAATTTGACAGGGAATGTTTCTGGATAGACCAATAATGGTAATAAGAAAGCCGCCAAGACGGCGGCTTCTGTTGGTTAGTATCCTTTAGAGCTATGCAGTTTCCGATTTTTCTTCATCTGCTTGCGTGCAAGGGCTTTTTTCTTCCTGTTGAGGATGGTGGAGGGCTTTTCAAAATACTCCCGCTTCTTCCATTCGCGGATAATCCCCTCTTTCTCAACCATGCGCTTGAAGCGCTTGATCGATTTTTCAAGTGGCTCATTGTCATCGACTTTTACATATGCCATTAAGTGAAATCACCCCCTCTCCCGATTACTGGGTTCGTGTGCTCTGCTAGAGTGCCTGAAAACTGCCATCCGTGTCAAGGAGTCACGCTCTCCTTGATATCGATGACCACCAACTGCAGGCTCTCCTGGTTGCGAAAGTAATTGCGCCCGAGGCGGAAGACCACATCGACGAGACTGCCGGTATCGAAATCCTTGCCCTGGCGGTCCCCGCTCTCCCAGTAGAGGGCCGGCCAGCGGTACTCCCCGTAGGCGAGGGTGAGCTTGAGGTGGTGGGCCCCGCCGCTCTTGTTGGAGAGCTGCTGGATCGCCTCGATGCGGGCACCCTCGATTTGCATGACCAGGGTGGGGTTCTTCTCCCCATAGGGCTCGAAGAACTCAACCACCTCGATCATCGCCGGGCTCATGTACTTGGGCGGCAGGGTGCAGTCGATGGTGACCTCCCCCGTCTCTTCTTCGGGACAGTCCATCTCATCAAGGAGGGAGTCCATGCGCTTGAGCAGCGTCTCAAGGTTCTCCTCATTGGCGGAGAAGCCGCCTGCACAGGCGTGGCCGCCGAAGTCGAGGAGGAGGTCGCTGAAGTTCGAGAGGAAGTCGCGGGCATGGAAGCGTTCGGTTGAGCGCAGGGACCCACTGATCCTCCCCTCCTCCCCACGGGCGATGACGAGGGCGGGGGCGCCGAAGTGGCGCAGCAGGCGGTTGGCCATCACCCCGGTGATGCCACGGCTGATCTCAGGGTCGTTGACGATGACCATCTTCGACCCGGTCGCCTCGAAGCTATCCTGGGCGAGAGGAAGGATCCGTTCCCACCC
>Ga0116183_1006477_pt1 | contig 10727 bp, 10 predicted proteins | sample AD_UKC078_MetaG_FD_89753 | JGI IMG/M metagenome (GOLD analysis project Ga0116183, IMG submission 89753) | Active sludge microbial communities of municipal wastewater-treating anaerobic digesters from USA - AD_UKC078_MetaG | ecosystem: Engineered > Bioreactor > Anaerobic > Digestate | place: USA...
CCCCCCCTGCCGGGGTTGCCTCCCCCCCCCTGGCGCCTGGGGGGGGGGGGGGTGCGGGGGGTGTGGGGGGGGGGGTGGGGGGGGGGGGGGGCGCGGGGGTGGGGGGGGGGGGGGGGGGGGGGGGGGGGGGGGCTGAGCATCCCGTCGTTGTCCCAGGCCAAGTCGGACGTCGCCCTAGCGGCTAGCGATCTCGGTCATCCCGCCCCCGCCCACGGTAAGGCCGGCGCGCAGAAGGTGTCGCGGGCTGCCCGGTAATTCGGCTTGGAGAATCCGTCCTGTTATATCGGCCCGGTAAATCGGCCGAGGGTTGGGATTGTGCGGCAGGAGCGTCCCCACTCTGTTCGCCCCACTTTGGGTAACGGGGGAGGGGACGCTCTGCTACCGGTTAGCTGAAGTACCCACGGTTCGTGGTCGGCCCGCAGTCGATAGCACGCCAACGGAAGATTCAGGAATTTGCCAGCAGTGCGATTGTGGATTGCGCCGGCACCGTTTCGGTCTTTGGATCGCCCCAGTTCGGAGGCGGCGAGAAAATGGCCCGCCGAATGGCTTTGAACTCAGTATTTTCTCAGGTAATCTCAAGCAGTCAGGATTGACTCATGTACCGGAGGACCCCGAAATGCAACTCTCACTTCGCTCGCAGATGATTGCGGGCACGACCGCGCTTGTCGGCGCTAGTGCCATCGCTCTCACGCCGGTTGCACCGGCCGTCAACCTGCCCGCTCTGCAGGCTCCGTCGCTCGCCAACGTCTCGCTCGCCGCCTTCGACAGCCCGATCACCGCGCTGCTGAACACCTCCGTGATGGCGACCAACTACCTGTTCAGCAATGCCAACCCGGCGGACGCGGCGCAGTGGCCCTTCGCTCAGTTCGGCACCTTCTGGGGCACCCCTATGAGCACCCCGCCCAACTACCCGGTGCTGCCCGCCGCGCTGGGCAACGCGGCCCTCGGCGGCTACTCGTCGGTCGGGCTGATCCCGCAGATCATCGACGATGCGCTGCCGATCATCAGCCAGCTCGGCTACAACGGCACCGACTACCTGCAGGTTGCGTCCAGCAGCCTCTACGGGGCCGCTTACTCGATCAGCGAGGGCATCTGGAACATCCCCAGCGAGGTGTACGCGGCCGTCGGGGAGCTCTTCGGGGGTGACCCGGGCGCTGCTATCCAGACCCTGATCGATGCTGTCGTCGTTCCCGTCTTCACCGCCGGCAGCTTCCTGTTGGCGGGCGGCTCGTACATCGCATCCGGTTTGATCGCCCGCGCAGGCGCGCTGCTCGCCACCATTCCGGAACTCCTGGTCGGTCTGGTCGGCACCGCGGTGGGCATTCCCACCGCGCTGATCGGCAAGACCGTCGACATCGTCGGTGGCGTGGTGACGAGCCTGCTGTCCTTCGACCTCGAAGGCGCGTGGAACGGGGTCGTCAACGGCCTGCTGGGCCCGGAGGGCCTGCCGGGCACCATCCTCAACCTGACCATCGGCGCAGGCGTCCAGACCGGACCGATCGCCGGGCTCACGCCCGAAGCAATCGCGTCGGCCTTCGCGCCGAGCCTCCGTACCGCCGTGCAGGCCGTGGTGAAGACCGTCGCCGGCGCACTGGCGACGCCGGTTCCGGCCAGCGCCGCCACGGTGTCGCCGGCCGCGGCCCGGTCCGCCGTTGCGGCTCCCGCCGCCGCGGTGGAGGCGGCCCCGGCTGCCGAGGCCGCCGCGGGCGAGGCTGAGGCTGCGCCGAGTGCGGCGACCGCTCGGGAGGCAGCCGTGGAGGCGACCGCTCCCGAGGCGACCGCTCCTGCCGCCGAAAGCACTGCCGGCGACAGCACCCCGGCGGCAGACGACTCGGCCCCGGCCAAGGGCAAGGGCGCCGCTAAGAAGGGCGGCCGCGGCTAACCCGGCCGGCACGAAGGCTCAGATGCCCCCTCCCTCCTCGCGAGGGAGGGGGCATCGTGCCCTCTTGGTCAAATCCTTCTCAGTTTTCTCTCAGGTGTGGTAGGGTCTGAATCTCAGGAACGAAAGGCGGCGGATTGTGCGCGGGGCAATTGGTCCGATTCTGACGACGGGAGTCGCTTTGGCGGCGGCCGGCGTGGTCGTGGCCAACCCGATCGTCGCCCCCCGCGCTGACGTCCAGATTCCCGCCGTGCAACTCTCCGCCGGTAGCGGAGATGCCGCAGCCATGCTTGACCAAGCCTTCCTCGACGCGATCGCGCCCTCGCCCCCGGAGTCGACCAACCCGTTCTCGGTGCTGCGGCAGCTGATCTCCTCCCTGGCCGCCGATGCCACCTACCTCGGGAAGAACGCCATCGTCGACGCGTTCGTCGCCGGCGTCACCGCCGTGTCCCAGCCCGAACTCACCGCCTCGTCGACCCCGTACTACCCGTCGCTGGCGAATTCGCCCGAACTTGCGGCCTCGGTGCTTCCCGGTTTGGACCTGGACACCCTCGGCCCACTGGTGGAACTGGGCGCAGGGGTGGCCGGGCCGGTCACGATGGTCCAGCATTCGGTCCCCCCGGTGGTTCAGACACTCGTCGCCGGTGTGGTGAACGACGCCGGATTCGTGGGAGGCCAGATCATCGTGGCGGCGTTCGCGGCAGGCGCTGCGGTCGCGGCCGAACCGGGCCTGATCGGGGACACCCTCGAAGCGCTCATTCAGGGTGACCTGAGCGGTGCGCTGCAGACTGCGGTCAAGGCGGTTGCGGCCCCACTGGGGCCCGCGGTCATCATCCTCAATGCGGTACGCGCCGTGGTCGAGAAGAATCTGGGCGCCGCCGCCGCAGTGTTGACGGCGGTGGTCCCAGCCCTGAGCGCGACAGCAGGACTGCCGGACACTGCCGCAGCGATTCCCGCAGCGCCCCAGCAACCCGCGGCGGGTATCACCAAGGTGCCGTCACCGGCGATCGCTGCGACCCCGGCAACACCGGGCGACGTGCCCGCCCGGAGTGCTCGGGACGCGGCCCCGACGACGGTGGCTGATCCTGCGGTGTCCGATCCAAACGGGGTTGCCCCCGGGGGCCTCGAGGACTCAGCTGCGATGACAGCCGCCGCCACCCGCGCCCTCACGGACAGTGCCGCCGCGGGTGATGCGGCGTCCGGCAACGGCCACGGGACGGACTCAGTGCCCGCGGCGCCCCGTAACCCCGTGCGCGATGCCGTCGACACCGCCCAACAGCGTGTCGGTGCTGCTTTGGGTGCATTGGAAACCTCATTCGGTGCCGGATCCGACGCCGCGACGGGTTCGGGCGCTCAAGCGGGCAACCGCGACCGGGCCGGCAAGGCGGGTACCTCCGGCGGCTAGCCCGCCCGCGTCACCGGCGGCCTGCGGCGCGATGGCAGAATCCGCGCCATGCGGATGTCGGCAAAGGCTGAGTACGCCGTCCGCGCCATGATCCAGTTGGCGGCCGCGCCTCCGGGTGGCGTCATCAAGACTGAGGACTTGGCCAACGCCCAGGGGATTCCGGCACAGTTCCTGGTGGACATCCTCGCCGACCTGCGTGCCGACCGGCTTCTCCGGAGCCATCGCGGCAGGGAGGGCGGCTATGAGCTGGCCCGGCCCGCCGACCGGATCAGCATCGCCGATGTCCTTCGTTGTATCGACGGACCGTTGGCCAGCGTCCGCGATATCGGGCTCGGGGATTTGGACTACACCGGCCCGACGACGGCGCTGGCCGACGTGTGGCGGGCGCTGCGGGCGAGCATGCGAGCAGTACTCGAGGAGACCAGCCTGGCCGATGTCGCCACCGGGGCGCTGCCGGGCCACGTCACCCGGCTGGCTCACGATTACCTCACCCAGGAGGGAAAACGCGGCCGTCCTGGCGACTGACGCCCGAACAGGTGCCGGGAGCCGTAATGTCTCTGGTTCGTGAGCTCAGAGCGCGCCAAGGCCGACATTCTCGGCAATATCGGACCGAACTGGTTCGCCTCGGTAATGGGCACCGGCATCGTCGCGACCGCCGGTGCCACACTGCCCTTGCACGTCCCCGGCATGCGGGGCTTCGCCCATGTCGTCTGGGTGGCGGCCGCGATCCTGCTGGCGGTTCTGCTGGTCCTGGTTGGCGGGCACTGGCTGCGCAATCCGAAGGTGGCCCGCGACCACGCCCGCAATCCGCAGATGGCGCACTTCTACGGGGCCGCGCCGATGGCACTTCTCACCGTGGCAACCGGATCGCTCGTCACCGGTAAGGATCTGATCGGGGAGCAGCCGGCGGTCATACTGGCCTGGGTGCTCTGGATCGCCGGCACCGCCGGGGGCCTTTTCACCGCCGTGAGTATCCCCTTCCTGATGTTCACCCAGTACGAAGTCGGACCCGACGCCGCCTTCGGCGGTTGGCTCATGCCGGTGGTGCCGCCCATGGTGTCGGCGGCAAGTGGGGCACTGCTGATCCCGCACACTCCGGCCGGTGCCTGGCGGTCGACTCTGTTCTACGGCTGCTATGCGATGTTCGGGATGTCGCTGATGGCCGCGCTGATCATCATCGCGATGATTTGGAGCAGGTTGGCCCACTTCGGCACCTCGGGCACCGCGCGGGTTCCCACGCTGTGGATCGTGCTGGGGCCGTTGGGGCAATCCATCACCGCCGCAGGACTTTTGGGCCTCAATGCCGCATTGGCGGTGGACCCCAAGCTGGCCGAAGTGATGGACTCGTTCTCGATCCTGTTCGGGGTGCCGGTGTGGGGTTTCGCGGTGCTGTGGATCGCACTGGCCGCATCCCTGACGGTGCGGACCCTGCGGGGCGGGATGCCGTTCGCCCTGACGTGGTGGAGCCTGACTTTCCCGGTCGGTACCTTCGTCACCGGCACCACCCAACTGGCGGTGCACACTGGTCTCCCGGCCTTCCGGGTTGCGGCGGTGCTCGCATACTGCGGTTTGCTGGCCACCTGGCTGCTGGTCGGAATCCGCACGGCGCGGGGAAGTCTGCGGGGCGCACTCTTGACCACCCCACCGCCCAGTGCACCGGTGCAGGCACGCAAGGAGAAGCGGTAGTGCCAGAATCGCGGTCGTGCAGATAGGCATGACCATGCCGGTGATGGAGCCTGATCTCGACGCCGGTGTGCTCAGGGATTGGGCTCGTGTTGTCGACGAAGGCCCGTTCTCGTCGCTGTGCTTCGGTGAGCGGATCGCCTTCGGAAATCCTGAGGTGCTGACCCTGCTCGGCGCGCTGGCCGCCTGGACCGACCGGGTCCCGCTGGTCACCACCGTGGTGGTGCCGCAGTTGCACGACCCGGTGCTGTTGGCCAAGGCGTTGGCAACCGGTGACATGCTCTGCGGCGGACGCCTGACTGTCGGTATCGGTGTCGGCGGGCGCCGGGAGGACTACCTGGCGGTCGGGGCGGACCCCGCCCTGCAGACCATGCGCGAGATGGCCCGGCGGGTCGCCGTCATGCGGCAGGTGTGGGCCGGGGAAAAGATCACCGACTCAGTGCTTCCGGTGGGGCCGCAGCCCGCTCAGGAAGGTGGCCCACGGCTGCTGGTCGGCACCATCGGACCCAAGACCCTCCGCCATGCCGCCGGCTGGGCCGACGGGCTGGCCGGCATCACCCTCGATCTCGACACCGCCAAGCAGGAGGAGTTATTCGAGGTCGGCCGTGCCGCCTGGGCGGCAGCCGGCAAGCCCCGACCGCACCTGGCCACCTCGTTCTGGTTCGCCCTCGGTGATCCGCAGAGCGCCCGCGATCAGATTCATCGGCACCTTCGGCACTACATGAACTGGATTCCGCCGGAGTTCGTGGACGCCATGGCGCCCACCACCGGCTGGGCCGGCACGGAGGATCAGCTGGCCGTGACGCTGCGGGCCTTCGCCGCGATCGGGACGACCGAGGTGCACCTGATCCCAACCAGCTCCGACCTCGACCAACTGCACCGCGTCGCCGACGTGGTCGCCGACCTGAACCGGGAGATGGCCCCATGACCCAGCCCTACGGCAACTACCAGATCGAGATCTACTTTCAGGGCCTGGCCGGGATACTGCCCAGCCTGCCGATGTCCTTCGACGAACTGGCCGCCCGCGCGGAGCAGGCCCTGTCGCCGTCCATCTGGTCCTACGTGGCCGGCGGGGCCGGGGACGAGCTGACCCAACACGGCAACGCCACGGCGTTCTCGAACTGGGGTTTGATCCCGCGGATGTTGGTCGGTGCCACCGAACGGGACCTGTCGGTGGAACTGTGGGGTCGGCGCTGGCCCGCGCCGGTGTTCATGGCGCCGATCGGGGTGATCGGATTGTGTACCACTGACCGGCACGGCGACCTCGCCGCCGCCCGGGCCGCGGCAGCCACCGGGGTACCGATGTGCGTGTCCACTCTGACGATGGACCCGCTGGAGGATGTCGCCGCCGAATTCGGTGATACCCCAGGGCTTTTCCAGCTCTACACCCCCACCGACCGGGAACTCGCCGAGAGCCTGGTGCGACGCGCCGAGGCTGCGGGGTACACCGGTATCGTCGTCACCCTCGACACCTGGATTCCCGGCTGGCGGCCGCGGGATCTGGCCACCGCCAACTTCCCGCAACTGCGCGGGCTCTGTCTGGCCAACTACATCAGCGACCCGGTATTCCGGGCGAAGGCCGGAACCGACCTGTCCGATCCCCGCAACGCGGTGATGCATTGGGTTAGCGTCTTCGGGAACTCGTTGAACTGGAACGACTTGGACTGGTTGCGGTCGATCACCTCGCTGCCGCTGATCCTGAAGGGCATCTGTCACCCCGACGACGCGCGTCGCGCGATCGACGCTGGCGTCGACGGCATCTACTGCTCCAACCACGGCGGCCGACAGGCTAACGGCGGGCTGCCCGCGATCGACTGCCTGCCCGATGTGGTGGCCGCCTGCGGCGAGATCCCGGTGCTGTTCGACTCCGGGATCCGATCGGGGGCCGACGTGGTCAAGGCGTTGGCTCTCGGCGCGTCAGCGGTCGGCATCGGGAGGCCGTACGCCTACGGAGCGGCGTTGGCCGGCACCGACGGGATCGTCCACGTGCTGCGCTCGCTGTTGGCCGAGGCCGATCTGATCATGGCGATCGACGGATACCCCAGCCGCGCCGACCTGACGCCCGAGGCGCTGCGCCGGGTCCGCTGATCGAAGGGTGGCGCAGCGGAGCGTGTGACACCCTTGTGCCCGTGACTCCTCCGACGACGGACGTGACCCGGATGCGGGAGCGTCAGAGCACCGACCGCGCCGACCTGGACGCTCTGCTTGCTGCCACACCGCTGGCCACCATCGCCTTCGTCCGGGACGGGCATCCCGTCGCGCTGCCCATCGGCTTCGCGCGCATCGACGACGAGGTGGTGATCCACGGATCTTCGGGATCGCCGTGGCTTCGGCAACTCGCCGAGGGTTGTCCGGCCGCCGTGTCGGTGACCACCCTGGAGGGAGTCTTGTTGGCGCGCAGCGGATTCGAATCGTCGTTTCATTACCGCAGCGCCGTACTGTTCGGCCGCTTCACCGCCATCGACAAGAGTCGCAAGGACGACTATTTGCGGGCGCTGACCGATGTCTTCATCCCCGGCCGGGTCGCCGAGCTTCGGCCGAGTACGAGCAAGGAACTGGCCGCCACCCTCGTGTTGGCGATGCCGATCGAGACCTGGTCGCTGAAGACCAGCTTCGACTGGCCGGAGGATCCGGAGGAGGATGTGGCCGCGGGCGGATGGGCCGGGGTGGTTCCGATTGTCACCCGCTACGGGACGCCCGTGCCGGCGCCGGATTGCGATCCCGCGATCCCGTTCCCGCCGTCGGTGCGGGCGATGCTTGGCTCGGACGGGGTCTGAGCTGGGAATCTGCCGCAGGGGCAGCATTGCGACGGTTCGACTGGGCGGAGTCCGGGTCGGACCACGGCATGCGGCGTGGACGGGTTACCCGCGACCGTTCCTGCCGGGTGATTCTTGTGTCCTCCGCGGCGCCCTCACCGACCGCAATCGCGGCATCGCGAGCATCCGGGCTCATCTCTGGGGTGGCGGATCTGCGGGCCTCGGCAGCTGCCGAGGGGGGCGGCGCGGTGGCGGGTTTCGGGAACAGGTAGGACGAGGCCCGCAGCGGGAACCCCACCCAGACGACGATGTACTGCAGGCTGTGCAGCATCCCGGTGATGCCGGACATATCGGGGCCGGTTGGGGGCGGGGCGCTGGAGTTCACGTACGCGGCCGCGACGAAGAACGTGACCGGCGCCGCGAGATACCACAGCGGCGCCAGTACCAGGCCCACCACATCGACTGCGGCACGGCCGATGGTCTCGAGAGCTGTCGTGATGCCGCCGAAGGGATCGTCAAGACTGGTGGCGGCTGCCGATGGCACCTCGCCCGTGACACCCGCCGGTACGGACTCCGGAGTCGCGCTGCCCAGTACCGCACTCGCAACGACGGTCTCGACGTCGACCTGACGGATCGCCGGCTGGGGCAGGGCGATTGCCGGAGCAGCCATCGGCCCGGCCAACAGGCCCATGGCCAGCGCACCCGCAGTCAGCGCGGACGCGCAGACCCGACCGCGCCGCCACACCGCATCTGAATTCATCTGGCCCCTGCCTTAACCGGTCCGGCCGCGCACCGAACACTGGCGTGAACCTATCGGCTGGTACCGACAGGAACTGGTACCGACAGGAACTGGTACAGACAGGAATCGGACAAGAATGCAGAGCGCGATCGGCTCGGTGCAGTAATTCGGAAGGTGTCTGCTCAAGTAGTTGGGCAGAGCTGAGGCAGAGGTATGAAGAGTGCCCCCGGCAGGATTCGAACCTGCGGCCTTCTGCTCCGGAGGCAGACGCTCTATCCCCTGAGCTACGGGGGCGCAGGGGAGGAAACCGCTCCTACGCCATGGGTGCTGGAAGCGTAACGCATCGCTCAGCAGGTCCCCAACCCGTGCCCGGCCGGTGCCTGACCATGGGGATGCGGAGCCGGACCCGGCAGGACCATAGGATGAACCACCGTGACTCCCGCCGACCTCGCTGACTTGCTGCGCCGAACCGCCGCAGCGGTGCTGGCCGAGCATGGCCTCGACCAAGCGGCCCTGCCGGCCACCGTCACAGTCGAACGCCCGCGAAACCCCGAGCACGGCGACTACGCCACCAACCTGGCGTTGCAGACCGGCAAGAAGGCCGGCGTCAATCCCCGCGAACTGGCCGGCTGGCTCGCTGACGCGCTGACGAGCGCCGAGGGCATCTCGGCGGCCGAGGTGGCCGGCCCGGGATTCGTCAACCTGCGCCTCGATGCGGCCGCACAGGGCGCGATCGTCGATAATGTCCTGCGCGCGGGTCCGGACTACGGTGACTCGGCGATGCTGGCGGGCCGCCGGATCAACCTGGAGTTCGTTTCGGCCAACCCCACCGGCCCGATCCACATCGGCGGGACCCGTTGGGCCGCCGTCGGCGACGCCCTAGGTCGGTTGTTGAGCACCCAGGGCGCCGAGGTCGTCCGGGAGTACTACTTCAACGATCACGGCGCCCAGATCGACCGGTTCGTCAACTCCCTGATCGCCGCCGCCAAGGGTGAGCCCGCCCCCGAGGACGGCTACGCCGGTGCCTACATCGCCGACATCGCCGCCCATGTGTTGGCTGAGGCCCCCGACGCACTGGGCCTGCCCATCGACGAGCAGCGAGAGACGTTCCGCGCCATCGGGGTCGACCTGATGTTCGGTCACATCAAGTCTGCACTGCACGATTTCGGCACCGATTTCGACGTCTACACCCACGAAGACTCGATGCACACCAGCGGTCGCGTCGATCAGGCCATCGAGACTCTGCGAACCAACGGCGCCATCTATGAAAAGGACGGCGCAACCTGGCTGCGCACCACTGAATTCGGTGACGACAAGGATCGTGTGGTCATCAAGAGCGATGGCAACCCCGCCTATATCGCCGGTGATCTCGCCTACTATCTCGACAAGCGCAAGCGCGGCTTCGACCTGTGCATCTACATGCTCGGCGCCGACCATCACGGTTACATCGCCCGCCTCAAGGCCGCCGCCGCCGCTCTCGGTGACGATCCCGACACCGTCGAGGTGCTGATCGGCCAGATGGTCAACCTGGTCCGCGATGGCCAACCCGTGCGGATGAGCAAGCGCGCCGGGACGGTCATCACCCTCGACGACCTGGTGGAGGCGATCGGTGTCGATGCCTCCCGCTACGCGCTGATCCGTTCGTCGGTGGATACCCCGATCGACATCGACCTTGAACTGTGGTCCTCGGCTTCGGCGGAGAACCCGGTCTACTACGTCCAGTACGCGCACGCGCGATTGTGCGCACTGGCCCGCAACGCCGCCGATCTGGGCCTGGCCTCGGATGCCTCCCGCCTCGAACTGCTCAGCCATGACAAAGAGGGCTCCCTGATCCGCACCCTCGGGGAGTTTCCCCGGGTGCTGGGATCGGCCGCGGCCCTGCGTGAGCCGCATCGGGTCTGTCGCTACCTCGAAGACCTCGCCGGCGACTACCACCGGTTCTACGACGTGTGCCGGGTGCTGCCGCAGGGCGATGAAGAGCCCTCCGATCTGCACGCCGCCCGACTTGCTCTGTGCGAAGCGACCCGTCAGGTGATCGCCAACGGACTGGCGATCCTCGGGGTGAGCGCGCCGGAGCGGATGTGAACGCACATCCCGCCGGACCGCGGCATGCCGAGGAGATCCACCACGGCGATGTGCCCCCGCGCCCGCTGGGCCCGGACGAGGTGCTGGCGTTGGCGCCCCAGGTCTGGCCGCGCAACCTGAGCCGTGGCGACGACGGCGTGGTGCTCATCGCCGGCGTGCCCGTGACGGACCTGGCCGCGC
>Ga0116183_1006486_pt1 | contig 10714 bp, 17 predicted proteins | sample AD_UKC078_MetaG_FD_89753 | JGI IMG/M metagenome (GOLD analysis project Ga0116183, IMG submission 89753) | Active sludge microbial communities of municipal wastewater-treating anaerobic digesters from USA - AD_UKC078_MetaG | ecosystem: Engineered > Bioreactor > Anaerobic > Digestate | place: USA...
CAAGATAATGGACACCGAGTTAGGCGAACCTGTGATTACAAAAGAGGAAGACCCACACGGCTTCTGCAATATGGTTAAACATACCGAAAGGCTTGCAAGACTTCTCAGGGAACAACTTGACAATGTGGTGCTTGGTGGAGGGAATGATGATTGAGAAAATAATAAAATCAAACCTGTCAGATGAAGAGAAAATATCTCTGATAAACGAGAAGATAACCGAACTTGAAAACAAGATACTTGCACACAGTATTAAACTGTCGCAACTTATCCAGATGATTAAACAGCCGATTCAGATTAAAATTGAGGAGTCGTAAATGTGTGAAAATTGCTGTAACATGGGATGTAAGTATAGGTTTGAAAATATAACAATCCCAGAAATAGTTGATTATCAGGAAAGTTCAAGATATAGAGAAAGACCAATGATACCAAGTGTTGACTGCGAAAAATATCAGCCCGATGAAGATGATGGCGAATACCTATATTTTGATGATGAATGGAACGCACCAGAGATAAAACTATGAAACCTTTAGACCAAGTAAAAGCTAAATTCCTTGAAATATTTCCAGTAGAGGAAAATGTAAGGGAAAAGCGTTTCCAGAAAGCAGGTTATAAATGTGAGATGTGTCAGTCAACTTACTTGTTAGAGCTTCATCATATTTGTTCTGGATTGTTAAGGAGAAAAGACTTTGAGAGGGTTATAAGTGTCAGGTGTGTATGCGAAAACTGTCACAAAGGAAGTAAAAAAGCTGATATGATAACACACTATCGCAAAGAACTTGCAAAAGACCTTCAAAAATGGTTTACTAATGAAGAGATAAGGATAATAATTGGTAAGGATAACTTATTTTAAAGAGAGGATGGAAATGTGGAAGAAAAGCTTAATAACCAAGAAAAAAGAAAGATCGCTATACTTTGCTTATAGGAAAGCGGCAAAAGAATATGGCAACAGACCATTGCATTCACACAATCAAGAAGAGTTTAGCAGAATGAGAGATGCTTTTCAGGCGTGGAGAGAGAATGTAAATAAAAAACCTTTGGTAGAGGTTAAAAAATGATAAAAACCAAAAGAAGAAAAAATAGATGTAAAGATACTTGGATAAAACAGTTGTCAGAAATAGTTGATACTCTTACAATAAAGCACGGAAAAGCAATCAGAGAAAGAAACACTATTATAATATCAACACCTGAAAGTAATTATGAAATAGCATCTGAACAAGTAAACGGAGAGCAAAAATGACTAAACCAGATCAAAGTAAACGGAGAGCAAAAATGACTAAACCAGATCAAAGTAAACGGAGAGCAAAAATGACTAAACCAGATCAAGTAAGTATATCAATAAATGGTGATCAGATTAAAGGGCTTAAAAACCCTTCATATGCAAGTGAGGATATTTACACCATAACCATTGAAAAAGAATTGGCACACATTTATATCGCAGTTAATGACTCCGCAGGAAACGAAATAGGCGGGAAGGAAAGAATAGCCATATTAAAAGATATACTTCCAAGAGTTATAGAATCACTATCTTGACAAAATCAAAACAATCCTTTAAACTTATATTACTTGGTAGAAGGTCTATCAAGGTGATGTGAGGTCTATATGCCTGCTCCAAAAGGTAACAAATACGCTAAAGGATGTAAAACAAGTGGCAGACCTGCTTTATATAAGACAGTTGAAGAGCTCGAAGCAAAGATAGATGAGTATTTTAACGATTGCCCTGACAAGAGAACAGTCTACACAAAAACGGGCGGAGCAGTTCAAATACCTTGCCCGACAATAACGGGCTTAGCTTTATTTTTAGGGTTTTGCAATAGATCAAGTATGTACGATTACGAAAATGAGCACAAAGAATTTTCCAACACTATTAAAAAAGCACGGTCAAAAATGGAAGTAATTTATGAACAATTACTGCAAGATGGGAACTCTGGAGCAATCTTTGCCCTTAAAAATTTCGGGTGGAAAGATAAGCAGGAAATAGATGTAAACCAGAAGCGAGATTATTCCAAGTTATCAGTTGAAGAACTCCTTAAAATAGCTTCATTAGATGAAAGTAGCAACTGAATCGTTATGCGAGCTATATCGTAGAAAAGAATACGACAAAATCAATATAGGCAAGTCACCTAACGGAGCTTTATTTTATCTATCACCTAAACAATTACAGGCAATTAGATATATGGATGATCCAGCGGTTGACTTTGTCGGTTATGGCGGTTCGGCAAGATCGGGCAAAACTTTGCTTGAATGTTTTGTGGCTATATTCGACTGTCTATCTTATGACGGTGTAGCTTGGTTTCTGGCAAGAAAAGAGCTTACCAGATTAAAAGCAAGTGTAATGATTACAATGTTTAAGCTGTTAGAATATTACGGTGTTGAATATGATAAAGACTTTAAATTTGATGGTCAGGAAAACAAGATCAAGTTTAAAAACGGTTCAAGTATAAAGTTCATTGACAGCAGATATTTACCGACTGACCCTTTGTATACAAGATATGGCGGTCACGAATACACACGGGGCGGAATAGACGAAAGCAATGAATCAGAAGAGCTTGCAATAATAACACTTAAAAGTAGAACAGGGTGGGCTAAAAACACGCATTACGGCATAAACGCCTGTGTTATTGAAACCTTCAACCCTGACAAGGGACACATAAACCGCAGATACTGGAAACCCTATAAAGACGGAGTAGAATCAACGGATAAAAAATTTGTCCCTGCTTTGCCAAGCGATAATCCAGACCCTGCTATTGATGACTGGATAAAATCAGTAATAAAAACAGGTGACAAGATACAGATAGAGCGACTTGTAAAAGGAAATTTTGATTACGAAGATGACAACACGGTAATGATACCTTATGATGCTATATTAGGTATGTTTGGCTTTGAATATGCTGAAAGAGGACAGAAATATATCTCCGCAGATATTGCAACAAGCGGTGCGGACTTATTTGTGGTGGGCGTTTGGGATGGGTTACAACTCCTTGATGTGACAGTCAGACCCAAATGTGAGGCAGACGAGATACTTAACATTATTAAAGATTTAGCCGATAAATATGAAGTGCCTTATCGTAACATAGTATTTGACGGTGACGGTGTGGGCGGATATTTACGGGGCTTTTTAAGAAGATCGTATAAATTCAATAACGGTTCATCTCCGATAATAGCTAAGAAGAAACAGTCAGCAGGTTATCTGATGAAAAAGTCCTTTATAACACCTAACCACGCTAATCTTAAAACGCAGTGTGCATATAAACTGGCAGATTTAGCGTCTAACGGTGAAATAGGCATCACCCTTACTAACACCATTAGAAAGTATCAAGACCGCATACAGAGTGAATTACAACAGCTAAAAAGGGACAAGGTTGACAACGATAATAAGCTTTATATAATAAGCAAGGAGAAAATGAAGGAAAATCTGGCACATTCCCCTGATTTCCTCGATATGATGATAATGCGAATGGTTTTTGAGTTGGAGTATTAAATGATTTATGATACTTGTGCAAAGGTAAATAACTGCATTGTAAGCTATTCCAGTCCATTTTGCAGGGCATATATACCAGTTGATGAAGATGAAAGCAACGAATCAGATTTAAAAAGTGATACAAAAACGCCATATATTACACTCGAAACACGGGGTTTTGAGGATAACATATACAACAAAAGTAAACAAAGAGGTATAAAATGGACTTAACAAGACTTTTCAAAATACGCAAAACATACGCAGATCAGGAGCGTGAATACTGGCAGAGATACAAAGCTGACTATGAGCCCGAAACTACTCAGAAAATTGACATCGGAACACTTTACGAAAGGAATGTAAACAACCCACAGATACACAACTTTGAGGCGGAAATAGTTGATAATAGACTCAACTGGTGTATGGGTAAGGCAATAGATATAGACTTTTACGAAGATACACCGCAAGAAGAGATCGACCGCCAGAACGAAATAATCAAAAGATTCTATCGTGTATCACGCTTAAATGTAAAAGCTAAGGATTTCGGGCGTTGGTTACTTGCAACAGGTCGCAGCGCAATGATATGTTATCAGCCCACCACTGAGGTTGCAGATGATGTTGATGTATTTGTGCCTGAAATATACGATTGTGCTTGGGATTATCAGAACGGTGTCTTGACCGAGTTTGCAAGGCGGTATGTTAAGCAGGAGGATGAATCAGTTTATTATGCATACTGTGATTACTACACACCTGAAGAGATAAAGACATTTAAGTCTGCACCTTATTCAGATTGTAATAATGCTATGCTTGCAGATACCTTTCCAGAGGAAATAAGCACCGCACCGAATATGTTCGGTATCGTGCCTGTGGTAATGACCGAATTAGATGAATGTGCAAGACCCTGTTTTTATCCTGTATTGAGCTTAATTGATTCTTACAATAACCTCTGCTCAAGTGCAACCGATCAGTTTAACACCTTTGCACAGTCTTATTTAGTGCTTACAAACTATATGTTGACCAATGATGATTTAGGCAAGGTTGACACAGAACAAGGTAGACTTGAAGCACTTGAAAAGCTTAAAAAGTTGCGTGTTCTCCTGATGGATGATGCAGGCAAAGCCGAATTTCTCAAGCGTGAGGTTCAGGTTGAAGCTTTTGACTCACTTAGAATGTTACTTGAAAAGAACATAGACAGATTCGGGCGTAATATAAATTATGCAGACCCAGAAGTATTAGGCAAGGCAACTAACCTTACAATAAACACACGCACCAAGCCCATCGACAACGCAAGTAACGATTTTGCCGATATTATCGAAATACAGATAATTGACCTTATAAAGATTTGCAACCAGTTATGGGAAACAGTAGGCAAGAACATAGACCCTTATACTGTAAATGTTGTATTCAGTTATGATAAACCTGCCAACCTTCCAGAAGAGGCATTAGCGGTACAGACACTTGTAAATGCGGGTGTAATGTTACAGGATGCCTTGAGAGTAGGCAGTTTCTGTGAAAATCCTCAGGAATGGGCAGACAGGGCAGAAGAGAATAGACAGGCAAAAATTGATGAATATTTGAGGGACAACCCAAATGGTGACGATACCGAAGGAAACGAGGAACAAGAGTAAGGAATACTGGACAGAGCGGTCAATCTTAAAAAAGGAAAGACTGCTCAAGTCAGATATTCAGTTTATGGGAGAAGTTGCTAAAAAGTATGATTCCCTGATGCGTGACTACTCAACACGGTTAGGCAATTTCTATGGTAAATATTCACAGTCAGGCATAATGACCTATTCAGAAGCCATCAAACGGTTGACAGCCAAAGAACAGATAGAGTTTATAAAGTATATTGATACACTACCAAATTATGATAGTGATTTCAGACTCTATCTCAAGAACCTGCGGACACAGGAGAAAATAAGCCGTTTACAACAGATGAAGCTTGAGCATAGAGTAACAGCAACTCAATTAAGTCTTTGGCAAAACGCCGAGTTTCCAGACCATATCGAAAAATCGTTAATGAAAGCTTATTCCCTTACTCTTAAAGAGTTAGATGTTGCAGATATAGGCGTGCTAAATAGAAAAAGAGTACAGCAGATACTATCAACAAATTGGGTAGGCATAAAGTTCAGCGATACGATCTGGCAGAATAAAGAAAAACTTATATCATCGCTTGACAGGACATTAGCCGATCAGTTTTTAAGGAACGCACCTTTAAAAGATGCCGTTAAGAATATCCGTGATGCAACAGGAACAAGTTTCAGTAATGCCGAAAGGTTAATAAGGACAGAATCAGCTTATGTAGTAGAACAGGCAACAGCCGAAGCATATACAGATGCAGGTATAGAAAAATATCAGTATGTAGCAGTAGAAGATGAGCGGACAAGTGATATATGCTCAGGGCTTGACGGGAAAATATTTCTATTAAGCGAAGCACAGGAAGGTGTCAATTATCCACCTATGCACCCTAATTGTAGAAGCACTACCATACCAGTTTTCTAATAAAGTTAACACAATCTAACCGAGTTAGCCAAAACACAAAAAAGCTAACTCTATTAACTTACTCTTGACAAAATGAAACTAAGTTGCTAATATCTAACTAACTTGCCAGATGTTCTAGCAAGGAGATTAAGTTAAATGGAGTTTAAGATGAAGTTAGAAGAGATCAAAAAGTTTATTGCAGACAACAAGGACAATGAGGATGTACAGGGCTATCTTAAAGAACTAAAAAAGGACGGGTTGGTGGATTTTGTAAAAAGTGATGAAGGGTTTAAGATGATAAAACCTTTCGTAGATTCCAAGATTACTCAGGCAATCGGCACTTTTGAAAAAGAAACCCTGCCTAAAAAGTTACAAGACCAACTTGATGCTAAACTGCCCGAATATGAAAAGGAGTTTAAAACTAAGTATGGAGTCAAAGACCCCGAAGACCCGAAATACCTTGATATGGCAAAAAAGCTTGAAGCGATTGAAAAGGAACGGAATCAGGAAAGAGCAGAGAAAGTAAAACTCGAGAAACTTAATGCTGTTCGTGGCGTTACGGCAAAAAGGGGTATCGAGGATTTTTCCGATCTGTTTCTTGATGAGGATGTTGACAAGTCAGTTGCTAAGGCTCAGGCGTTTGCTGATAAGCTTGACGAACTCGTTAACAATAAAGTGAGTGAAATCCTTAAAACAGGTAAAAGGAACCCTGATAAGGGTATCGGTGGCGGTGGTAAAGAGCTTACCGAAGAAGAGGTAGCCAAACTGCCGGATGCCGAGTATGACAAATATCGTAAAGATGTATTAGGATTAAAAGATTAAAGGAGAAACAAAATGACATTAGAACAGTTTAGCCCGATGCTTATGAGAAGGGAGATAATGAGAGCCAGAGAGAAAAGAATGGTTTTTAAAAATTTCCTGTGGATTCCCGACAATGTTGAAGACCCCAGAACTATCGGACAGAGCGTAACTCTTCCGTCCATTGGTGCGATTGCATCAAGTTCTTATTCTGACGGCTCGATCACTTATGCAACAGTAGACGACCAGTCACAGACCCTGCTTATTAATAAACAGGTACTCTGCCCTATTAAAGTTACTGACATTAACCGCATCCAGAGTGTAAAAGGACTTTATCCTGCAATAGCTCAGGAGATGGGGTACTCAATGGCTAATTATCAGGATTCTGACCTTGCAACTGGCATTTATGCAGGTGCAGGCGTTACAACCGATCTTAGCTCAACTGGCGTAGATTCAGGAAATGTATTTGATGCCCTTATGACACTTAAGGCAGATATGAAGGTAAAGAATGTAAACGAGGACATTCCTTTGTTTGTAGACCCTTACCTTTCAAAGGCAATTGCAAGTTCAGCAGGATTTATCAAGACAAACAATGATGAGATAATAGCAAGCGGTCAGGTCGGTAGAATGGCAGGCTTCATCATTATCGAAACCAATAACCTTACCACAACTGGAACTTATGCAGGTGGCGACCTTGTAGTTAATGCCTGCGCATTTACTCCAAACCGTTCAGTAGCGTGGGTAGAGCAGAAAGGATTCAGCGTTGAAATGCTTAGAGATACCGCAACTGTCAGCGATCTTATGAGAGCCCATCAGATTTACGGTTGGAAAGTAGTTAGAGCTGATGAAGTTGCTCATTTCAAGGTTAAAGTTAATGTAGAAACCTCAATATAATAGGAGATTAAAATGGCTGATTACACAAATACGACACTTGTAAGAAATGTATCAAGCGCAGCGGTTACTGGACAGGCGTGTCAGGCAGATGCTGACCTTGCCCCTGCATCACTTGGTGACAAACTTGTAGTTAGAATGTATAACCCCGAAGCAGGCACACTTACCTGTACTTTCGGAACGGGAGCGACTGGACTGCTTGCAAGTCAGGGAACAGTCGTAGCATCCGTAGCTGCCAATACAGTAAAGTATATCATACTTGAAACCGCAAGAGTGGCTAAGGCGACTGGCGACATCAATGTCACCTGTGCTTTGTCAAGCGGAACACTTGGAAACTGCAAACTTGAAACGATTATAGTGCCTGTTTAACAGGTCATAGTAGAGGGGGTTAAAAGCCCCCTCATTTTCTCAGGAGGTATTATGGATAGGTTATATATAAGCGGTGGAAAACCTAACGAACTTGTTAAAACAAGAACACGCAGACTATTCAGATTTGACAATAACGGTCAGGCAGTAATAGATAAATGGATGCTTTCAAGCGAAGAGAGAGCTAATCTGTCAGTCCGTTATAAAGTGTCTGAAACCAGATTTGAAGAGGTTAAACCCGTTGAAATAATCAAAGAAGTTAAAGAAGAGATCAAAGAAGAACCCGTAAAAGAGGAAATAAAAGAAGATGTTAAGCCAGAGCCCGTAAAATTGGTAATACCATCTAACAGGCGTGAGCTTATCGCTTTTGCAAAGAAACTCATCGAAGAGGGCAAAATATCTAAGATCGAGTTGAATGGTAAAACGGAATCAATTATCGAACACATTAAAAAGGAGATAAAATAGATGTCAGGATTATTGAATAAGAAAACAATATCTCTGCAAAAACAGATTAACGACATTAACACAGAAGTAGGCGAACTTGCAACGGGTCAGACAGCGACAGCAGTAGCCATACATAGCGTTGGTGTAGTAAATCCACTTGCAGTAGGTGCAACAGTCACAGAGCTTGGTGACGGTGCAGTGCATAAGACCATCATTACACTTGATGATGTTGCTATGCCAGTAGTTGACGGCTCGACTCCTGCAACGGACGGAGCTTGGGGCAAAATGTTGCTTTATACCTTTCCTGTAGGACATATACAGATACTTGGCGGACATCAGGTGTTCCCAGTTGGCGGACTTGTAGCAAGCTCAGCAGGTTCAGGACTTACATCCACAGCAAATTTTGAAATAGGTGTAGGAACAGCGGCTGCGGCTAATAAAACAGCGTTTGACCTTAACAACGATACTGAAGAAAACATAGTGCCTCATTCAACCGTAGCACTTACAACCTCTGCAAATACTGAAATAGAATCAGCGGCACAGGGAACAGCGGCAGTTTATGACGGCTCGACTACAGCGGTACTTGCTTATCTTAATATGAGAACATCCACAGATAATGACAGCGGCACAGCGGATTCAACCCTTACTTGTTCAGGGACAGTAACAATCGTGTGGACAAATCTGGGTGACAACTAAGGAGGGTTAAATGGGAGATAAAGACAGAACGAAATTAAGCCGTATCAAAGCAAATCTGCCAATTGATATAGCTCAGCCCGTTTTCCCCGTAGATGAAAATGGTTATGGACTGGGAACAGTAGACCCTTTAATGGTTGAAGAAGAAAACTCTGGCGATTTACTCACAGCAGTTGAAAAACTTGCAGAGGATAATTTTGAAGATGATCTTACAGCCGTTGAAACTTGGTTAGAGTTGCCAGAAAACATAAAAGCGGTATCGTTTATCCTTGACTGCTCAGATAATACAGAGGCAACCCTCGAATACACTTTTGACAGAACGGCAAGCCCTACGCACGCAGTCGAATCAGAACTCGGCACACTTGTAAATGATGTTGCGGGCGGTTATCTTGCAGGTGCAGTTGCACAGGTCAGAATGAACAATGTTGTCACAAATGAAGTTGTCGCAGTTCCCACCGTAACAAAAATAACTTTTGCGACAGCCGCACCGTCAACAGGCGACACGATAGTCTTTGGTGATGAAACATATGAATTTACAACCGATTCAGAAACAGAGTTGACAGCCCCGACAAACATAAGAATTGACATGTATGCACTTTCTATCACAGACGAAACAACAGCGGCTCAGGGGTTTAAAACGGTTTTCAACGAAAACACCGCTTACGATGTAGCAGGAACAGGAGATGCGGCAGTAATAACATTAACCGCATCAGACAATTTTGAGGATTATAACGATCTTGCAACAACAACCAGTATAACAGCAACAGCAACCGCAACTTATGAAGATACAATTTTCGGTGGCGGAACAGGTGACAGCACAACTGGAGTTGACCCAGTAGCGGCAACATTACCTAAACTGTGGATTATAGGGATAAAATAATGGTCGAACTTGAACAGAGTTTAGAGCAATGCCTCGAAAAACGGATGGATGGCTCTTGTCGGAGTCATCCACCTGTTGAAGATCAGCTATTACTTTGGACTGGCAAAACATACGACCCCACCACACACCAGATTAAATCCCGTATATCTGATTATCATGTAACTCTGAAACAGGGGCTTTGTGCAGGATTCACAACTCTTTCTGAATTAGCTTTTGATTCTTTGTCTGGAGTAACAATAACTGATTACGGAACTGATACGGCTGAAATTGCAATATCAGGTAACAAGATAACTTGTTCAGTTGCAGGGAAAATATTTTATATTCAGCTTAGCAATGGTGCTTACCTTGTACCTGTAGCAACAAAATTCTATGATGTTTCAGGCAATGCTTTTGCTCCGATAGGTGATTCGCTTGTTGACTTCACAGCAAGAAGTGATGATGCAACTTTCTGGTGCGATGAAAGAGGTTTTGCAGTTACGGAAGAAAATGAAATATTACCTGCACTTGTCGCAGGTGGCGGATATGCACCCTCAGGATATGAAATGGTTCGCATAACAGCAACCACAACAGGAGCAACAGAAAATGTGGTATTGAACAGAATTAAACTCTCGGAATCCTCAATAATTTTCTGGGGTGACGGCGACAGCACAGCACTGACTGGAAACACAACCTATAACAATCTGACACATAATTACGCTATTGCAGGA
>Ga0116183_1006487_pt1 | contig 10712 bp, 6 predicted proteins | sample AD_UKC078_MetaG_FD_89753 | JGI IMG/M metagenome (GOLD analysis project Ga0116183, IMG submission 89753) | Active sludge microbial communities of municipal wastewater-treating anaerobic digesters from USA - AD_UKC078_MetaG | ecosystem: Engineered > Bioreactor > Anaerobic > Digestate | place: USA...
AGAAAAACTTCACAACGACTCGTTACTAATACAATATAACAAATGTCACATCTCGATACAACCCTTTATGGAAAGAAAAACAAAAAAAAAAGATACACACACAAAAAGATACTATATGAAGTCCAAAGGCTTAAATCGTAAATAATAATCCGAGATACTTTTGATTGAGAGTAATGTTGCCCACTCCCTTGTTATATTCGTATCCTTCATACCAAGACAGGGAATTGAATACATCATTAGATGTCGCGACATTGCTGAAGCTGATTGTATTTGGTGAGGTGCGGCCGTTGACGAAGAAGCAGACATCACTTTTTCCGCCCGCGCCCTTGACCCACATGCCAATCGTATTTCCGGACATCCAAGTTGAAACGACTGAGCTGCGATCAGCCATATAGCCGTATTGTGTGACTTGCGCTCGGGCTGCCACCGCCGCTTTATAAGCGTTGAAGTAGGAAAGCAACAATACTTTGCGGTCGTACTTAAAGGAATTCGTGCGGTCCGGACTCTTATAGGAGTTATGACTTACTAAGTTACCATACATCTCGACGATATCGCGGTTGATGTCGGGAGTGGCGGAATCCCACGGAATAAGTTGTTCTTCTTCGGGAAGGGCATTATTTTCTTCGATGGTCATCTCGACCTTGCTTCTGAAAATATCTTCCGCGCCGTGAATGAAGGCGATGCCTTGCGACATGAGAACTGTCGCATTGACAGCGACGGAAGCCGCCGCCACATCGTAAATTGACGGTTCGGTGATACCCTGCCCGTCTCCCAGAGTATAATTAAGCTGATCAAATAAGGTGTAGTTATCATGACAGCTCGCATAATTAATCATCTGATGGGGATTGGCCCCTTTAATATCTCCGTAGTAGCCGAATTCACCGCGCATCATGTTAGCGACCGATTCTTTGGTGGAAAGCGAGGCGTCAGATTGCGACATATACCCCCAGCCCGGTAAGGGCGGTCCGCCCCATCCCTGATCGTTACCACCGCGAATTGAGTTGCGGCCGGCGTCATTAAAGCCCCCTAATAAGCCGGGGCTTGCTTCAGTGGGATTAAGATGCGAATAGACAGTATTTGTCACGGCCCATTTCGTCCCGCCTCTACCATCGGCGGCCCAGCCTTCACCATAGGTGACAAAATCGGGATCAATATTATAAAGAGCATCTTTGACTTGCCGCATCGTCTCGACATCATGGAGACCCATGAGGTCGAATCGGAAGCCTTTAATCTTGTAGGTTTCGGCCCAGAATTTGACGGAATCCACGATTAGTTTCCGCATCATCGGAGCTTCGCTCTTCGTCTCGTTTCCAACGCCGGATCCGTTCATATAGAAGCCTTCTTCGTTAGTCCTGAAATAATACTTCGGCATGACTTTGGTCAAATTTGAAGCGGCGACGCTGGCGACGTGATTATAGACGACATCCATGATAATGCGGGTGTGATTCGCGTTAGTAGCGTAAGCATGGACGAGTTCTCTTAACTCTTTAATGCGGAGCAAGCCATCTTTCGGATTAAGCGAATAGCCGCCTTCGACGACATTGTAGTTATTCGGATTGTAACCCCAGTTAAAAGCCGGGTCTTTTTCGTCATTGTCATTGTCAAAGAAGGGCAGGATTTGAACGGCGTTGACACCGAGTTCCTCAATGTGGTCAAAACCGGTTTTAACCGTCACATCGCCTTCGGTGTAAGTTGTGCCTTTTTCATAAAAGCCTTTAAATTTTCCGGCATTTTCTGGCGTTCCGCCCCAAGTTTCATCGGAAGTCAAATCACGGATATGCACTTCGTAAACAGTCAAATCCGTCGGTTGCTCGATATCGTAAACTTCGTCGCCGTCCCAGACATCGGGGATATCATCCCAGCCTTCTGGAGTGACGCTGGCGGAATCGAAATCGACGACCATGCCGCGGGCTCCGTTGAGGCCGGCGCCTTTCGCGTAAGGATCGACAATCTCGTTTGAGCCGGCGGAATTAATAACGGTGTAATTGTAGTATGCCCCGTGGAGGTTGCCCATTATCTTGACATACCAGATTCCTTTGGCCTGCATCGTCATCGGAAAAGCCTGAAACCAGTCAGAAGACTCGTTAGGCACATCGAGGAGAGTCGAAGGCGTGCCGGTGAAATAGCGCTTTAAGACGACTTTAACGGCGGTCGGAGCCCACAGTTTAAACTCCGTATACTCCGGAGTAAAAGTCGGGCCTAAATCATCGCCCGCATATGTGTATTCGTTTTTAAATATTTGGGTATCGTAGATCTTTTCTAAAGAAACGTTACGACCGCGCACTTTTTCGGGAGCGCTGGCAAAGGTCGCTTCGACATAATAGAGAATATTCGGCTGAGCCACAGATGGAAGGTCAATGTCAAATTCTTCGGCATTGGGGTTATCGCTCTTAATGCGGAAGTTATTGCGTGCGCCTGGTTGCAGAATTTTGTCCATGTCATAATATTCTTTGGTAAAACCATAGAGAACATAGTTGTTGCAAATAGCCTCGGCCAGACCGGTTCCGACCACGTGAATTGAACCCCAGTCGGTATTTAGGTAGGCTTCTTTGATGCGATCGCCTTCGGCATCAGAGCGTTTGCTATATACTTCAATCATGCCGCCGGCGCCGGGAATGCACCAGACTTCCAGGACGTTTTTATCACCGACAAGAGCCGGTGGAAAATCCTCATATTTAATTTCTGTATCAGTCGATTGACCAGCCCATGTGCTCTGAACTTTCACAATAAAATTAAAGGTCGTATGAGCGGGATAATCGGCTTTGGGATGCAAGGTGATGTGCATGCCAAAGTCGTCGATGCCGTCGGGAGGAAGTTCGACACCAGGAGCGCCGCCGGCCCAAATCCAAAAGCGGAGATTGGCATAGGCGTTATCATCTTGATGGTAGCGAATGATGATATCATCGGGAATGACGATGCCATCAGGTACTTCTTCAGTCGTCGTATCAGTCGTCGAATCGTTGCTCGTGTCGGTCATCGAATCGGTCGACGAACCACTGTTATCGCAGCCCGATAAGATGAGCAGGGCCGACAAGAGGACGAGGTATTTTCTGGCTTTCATAGACAAATCTCCTTTGGATATTCAGTAATAATTATTATTTTAAGATAACACTGCTTGAAGAAGCGACGCTTAAAGATTGCCCGTCAAGCGTCGGCGCGATGCCGACGGTGTTTATTTCTGCTTCTATCGCCAAACCAGAAATTCCGAGATCAAAAGTTTGCGCAACATTTGAAAAGTTATGGACGAGATAGATGGTTTCGCTGCCTTTCGTGATAGTGAACATGGCGATGGCGTCATTTCCGGTGTCGGTATAATTATAGAGCCCATCATGAATAATCCCATATTTGTTGCGGACATTAAGCACTTTCTTATAATGATTGGTCAGCGAGTTTTCAATCTCGAGGTTATCATAAGCTCCGTTAGTGATTTGGTATTGTGTGTCGTAATCGGCTCCGGGGGGATTGTCGCACATGCCCTCATCGTCAGTGCTCGACCAGATCATCGGCAGGCGCCGGTTGGCATCGGTCATCGCCCCACCGCGGCTGCCTTTTAAGCCGATTTCCTCGCCGTAATACATAAAGGGATAACCCGGCGAAAGGAGATAGGCGCTGGCGGCAATTTTGCCTTGATCGCCCAAGAGATAGCCGGCGGAGCGATCCATATCGTGATTAGAGATAATCAAGGCGTTTTTGGCAACGCTCGATACTTGCTTTAATTGCACCTCGCTATTAACAAGTGTGCGGGCAAAATTGATCCCATACATCGTCTGAACCGATTTTGCGGTTCCGCCGTAATTGAGCTCTGACATCGGAAAGTTAAAGAAGTTCATGCCCGAGCTCGCATACTGATAAAAGACATTGTTAAGATTTTCCCAAGCCTCGCCGATGACAAAAGCATCGGGGTTCTTAGATTTGACATAATTTTGGAAATTGGTTAGGAATTGCACGTTTTTTGTGCTGTTTCCCGTGTAAAAACTGGTGACGGCATCGAGGCGAAAGCCCTTGACGCCGCGCTCCAGCCAAAAGTCGACAATCGCTTCGAATTCATCGACGACATAATCGTTATCAAGATTCATATCCGGCATCGAAGAACTGAAGCGCGCTTCGTAATAAGCGTTGGCGGTATCCGAGCGAGCATAGCCCGTCTTCGGTGAGTCTGACCAATTATAATAATTGCATTTGCTGTCAGCCGCCGAGCAGGCGTTATCGCGCTTTTGCTGCTGGGCAGCGATAAACCACGGATGGTTGGAACTGGAGTGGTTGATGACGAGATCAATAATGATATCGATATCGTGGTCATTCGCGCTTTCGATGAGACTATCAAAATCAGCGAGGGTCCCGTATTCGGGATCGATGTCGCGATAGTCTTTGACATCGTATTTATGATATGAATCGCTGGGATGGATGGGCATCAGCCAGATGCCGGCGATGCCGAGATTCTGAAGGTAGGAAAGTTTTTCTTCAACGCCTTTTAAATCGCCTAATCCGTTATCGTCAGTATCATAAAATGAACGGACGAAAATTTCATAATAAGCCGAGCCATTTTCATTGGTGACCGCCTCGTCGAATTCATAAAAACCGCCACCCATCGAAGTGCACGAGAAAAGAAGCGGCAGAACGCTTAATAAAGATATTGTTTTTCTGTTCATTAACCCTTGACGGCACCTCCGGTGATGCCGCTGACATAAAACTTCTGCATGAAGATAAAGAGGAGGGAAATCGGCAGGGCGACGAGGACGCTGCCCGCGCAGAATTCCTTCCAGTAGATGGCCATATCCTGCTGTTGATTAATCATCTTATAAAGACCGACCGAGACCGTGTAGTTTTGCATCGCATCACCCAAGAGGTAGCTCGACAAGATATAATCGCCCCAGGGACCCATGAAAGCCGTCAAAATTGTGTAGACGACAATCGGCTTGGCAAGAGGCATGATAATCATGTAGAAGATTTGGAAACGGCTCGCGCCGTCGATCATCGCCGCTTCATCAATCGACCGTGAGATAGTGTCGAAGAAACCCTTGGAGATGAAGTAGCCCATGCCGGCGCCGCCGACATAGCAAAGAATTAAGCCAAAGAGCGATTGCTTAAGTCCGATGAGGCCCAGGACCTGATATAAGATAATCATCGATAGAAAGCCCGGAAACATGCCGAGGACGAGGATAAACTTCATCATCCCCTGACGAGCTTTGAAGCGAAGCCGTGAGAAGGCATAGCTGGTACACAAGACAAGAATCGTCGAGACGAGGCACGTCACCAAGGCGACGACTAAGGTGTTAAAAAACCAGACGGCATAGTAGTCGGTGTAATAGATTGCACCGCCGGCGCTTGAACCGGTAAAAAGGTGGGTAAAGCCACCGCCGGCATTGGCGAACAAAGAGATATAGTTATCAAAAGTAAACGAGGTCGGAAAAAGCCGATACATATCGGTGTAGCCGGGGGCGCCCGAGAAAGACTGCAAGACGAGCCAGACAATCGGGGCGAGCCAGATTATCGATGAGACGCCGAGGATCAGATAGACGACCGCGTTAGTGACCATTCTTCTCGTTTTCATTATTGGAAGTCCTCCTCTCTTTGCGACGAGCCTATTCGCGCATACATGATGAGCGACAAGAAGGCGCAGATGGCAAAGATAAAGATACCGAGGGTTGACGCTATATTATAGCGATTGCCGCTTCCCGTCGTAATGCGGTAAAGCCAGGTGATGAGCAAATCGGTATCGTTCGCGTTATAAAGATAAAGGCGGAGGGGTTGATTGCCGGTTAAGAAGTAGATGACGTTAAAGTTATTGATGTTGCCGATGAACTGGGTGATTAGATAAGGACCGGTCACAAAGAGCATATATGGCAATGTTATTTTGGTGAACTGAGTAAACGGACCGGCGCCGTCAATGCGTGCCGACTCGTACAAATCTTCGGGGATGTTCATTAAAATACCGGAAGTGATTAGCATCGTATAAGGAACACCGACCCAGCAGTTGACGAGAATGACGGTGATGCGGGCGATGTTTTTGTCGCGAAGGAAGAAGACGGTCGTCCCGAAGACATCTTGAAGAATGCCATTAATCGGACCGGTATCGCTTAAAATTTTAGACATGGCCAGCAAACTCACAAATTGAGGAATGGCAATCGTTATGACGAAGATGGTCCGCCACATCTTTTTAAGTTTGATGCCTTTCTTGTTAATAAGAAGGGCTAAAATCATGCCGAGGACATAGTTGAGGAAGGTGGCGAAGAAAGCCCACACGAGCGTCCAGCCGAGCAATGACCAGATAGTGCGCGAAAGCATGGCGCTGTCGCCACTGCCGGCGAAGAGGGTTACGAAGTTTTCAAAGCCGACCCAAGTAAACAAATTCATGCCGGAGTGCGCACCGTCAAAGTTGGTGAAGGCGACAAAGATGGTAAATAAAAGCGGCAAGATGACGATTGCTAACGCAAAGGCGACCGGAAGAAATAAGACAGTCGCGGCGAAACCCTCATTTAAAAGGCTGCCAACCTGTTTGACAAAAGGTGTGGCACGGCCGTGGTAGCCGCCGGCATTGACTTCGTTAAAATGGGCCAAACGCACTTTGAGCTTATCGTATTCTTTGCGATGCTCTTCGACGCTTATTTTCGCATCGTGGAGGCCGATGTCAAAAATCATTTTGGCAATGACCGCATCGACGCGAAAGGCGCCGACCAAACGCGAGATCGCTTCTTTCTTATTAATCTTAGCGCCCTCCTGAATGGGAGTGACATTATTCTTTTGCGATAGGTGATCGCGGGCGTAAATGGCATCGAGCACTTCTTCAGGATGCTCATAGGCATAAATCACGTGTTTGGCTTTTTCATTGACGTCTTCGTATTCGTTAAAACGATCAAATTTCTGATGGAACTTATTAAGTTCAAAAGCGGCATCGCGATACACTTCTTCGCTCTGAGCGTTTATTTTCTTCAAAGGCAAATAGGAAGCGAACAGAGCAGAAAGTTTGGAAAAGCCAAATTCATGCATTAAAGTTTTGCAGATTTTGTCCCGGCTAAGGAAAACGCGTTTCTGGGCTGAAACCTTTTCGCCGTTAAGGACGATGGTGACTTCGCGAACAGCGCTCAGCGATTTTTCGTAATCGGCGAAGTTCTGAATAAATGCCAGCCGCTTTTCATAGGCTTCGACATATTGTGGTCCATAGGTAATTTTGTCATTATCACTGGCGACGCTTAGGTTGCGGAAATAAAGATAGATGACAACCAGGATTAACATGATGGTCATGATGCCAAAGAGCAGGGAGGTGACAGAATTATCACCCATCTGAGCCGCGACATATAAACCGGTATCGGGATCGATATAGGCTTCCGTAAACGGAATATAGCCGGGGCCGCCGAGTTTGTAGAGGTTGTTACCGCCCCAGAAAACCATGAAGATGATGAGTCCGATCTGAGCGAGCATATAGAAGATGCCATTGACAATCTGGCCGTGTTTGATACTGGAAAAACCCATTATGAAATAAGAGGCTTTGCCAGTGCCGTCGACTTCTTTGAAGTGACGCGCGTGCTTTTGAAAAAGCTGGCCAGTTTTTTTGACGAGACCAACAATTCCGCGATAGGCAAAAATAAAGATATTGGCGATGGCGCGAACAATATCGAACAGGAAATTAAGAAGACCTTTACCGGCTTTGCAAAGCCCGTTTCCTGCCTCGCGGAAGAAATAGGAACTTTTGCTGATCGGGCGAATGTCAACATTAGCTAATGCCGAGACCGCTTCAAAGTCGATTTTCGAATTCTCATCGTTTTCGCTTATTTGTTCGCTAATATTGTTTTTTTGTTCATTATCCATTGTTGTTCCTCGCAATTATTATGAAAAGGCAGGGCAACAAGCCCTGCCTTAAAACTGTGATGAGATTAGGCGCTTGCGGAGTTCATCTGAGCGACAGCAGCGGTTAAAGCAGCCTGCGCGGTGATGTATTCGCCCCAGTCCTGATCCATGATCATCGTGCCAACAGTAGCGACTGGAGCCCAGTAACCACCGGTGACGGCGGTCGCCTGGTTGACACCGTAATTGAGCTGATCAGCAATAGCGGCGAGCATGATGCTGTCATCGATTGCGTCAAGGGCAGCGGCTTCTTCGTTGGAAGGTCCGACGCCTCTTTGCTCGAAGCGGTATTTTTGCGATTCAAAGTTGGTTGAGAACTGAGCAAAAGCAAGGGCTTCGTTCGGATGAGCAGTGTTCGATTTAATCGAGACGAGCTTGGCGGAACGGAAGGAACCAAGCTGTTCATCGGTGCCACCGACATTGATAGTCGGAAGTTTCATCGCGCCAAGGTTATCACCAAGGGCGGTTTGAAGTTCTTCAAATTGCCATGAACCACCGACACCGGCGGCAGTTAAAGGAGTAGCGGCAATCATGTCGGCCACGAGTGAATCATTGCCGACCCATTCGGTATTATACTGACCTTTGAGGGCAAAAGCGGCTTCGACGATTTCGACGACATCAGGATCGGCAAAGTTGCAGTTTTGAACATCAGCCGCACCGCCAACGCCTGGGGTAACGCTTAGTTCGCCGACACCACCAGCAACGAACACGCTCGTTCCATACCACGAGTTGCCGATGTTATAGTTAACATTAAGATTGGCGGTTCTCGCGGCGGCAAGAAGTGTTTCTAATTTGCCAGCTTGTGCTTCGCTTACATATTGTTTGTTGTACCAAAGGAAGTAGGTGTTATCGGCCGTCTGCGGGAAACCATATAGTTTTCCATTGCGCGTGGCAGCGTCAACTGTCCAAGCAGCATTGTCAGCTGTTGCGGCCGTTTTAAAGGCGCCTTGGATTTCGAGAATGTTGTTGGTTTTAACCAACTCGGTGAGGTTGTCATCAACGATTGCAAAGACGTCAGCGGCGGCTTCAGCATCCTTGATGAGCTCGGTTTTGACATCGCCTTCCTTAACATGCTTTAAATCAAAAGCGATGTTCTTTCCGGCATCCGTCTTCTGGAATTCGGCGATGATGTGCTCCATGACCGCCTTGTCTTCCGTCGGGGCCCAAACTTTCAGCGTGATTTCGGCTTCACCGCCACCGCATGACGCGAGTGGAGCGACGAGCAGAGCCAGTCCAGCTAGTAAGAGGCCGTTTCTTTTTTTAAACATCAATTACTCTCCTTTCTTTTCGTGACAAAAGCACAGGTGCTTAATCTGCCACGATTTAGTAATTAGTGTTCGGCATACCATGATTATAATTCTGAGACGGCTTTTACGCAATATCTTTTACAGGTGTTGTCGTTATCTAGGGAAAATCTGACACATGGTTATCTAACGATTAGCTTACATAGTAAATATCATAGAATTACGCAAAGTGGGGTAACTTCTATGAACAAGTATCAAGCTCGATTCGTCGCTTCTGTTTTAACCAAGGTGCTTAAAGGCCAATATAGCAAATCTGAGGCGTGTCAAAAGACGGGTTATTCCCGACAATACATTTATGAACTTCTCGATAAGTTTAAACAGGATGGATATCAATCGCTCATTCATAAGAATACCAGGCGTGCTCCGATTAATAAAATTGACTTCAATCGCAGTAAAGAGATTGTCCGTTTGTATAAAGACAAGTATTACGGTTTTAACTACGCTCATTTTAAAGAAATGCTCTTGGATTATGAGCATATTTCGGTTTCTTACTGCACGCTTCATCGTCTTTTAACTGAAACCGGTTTTGTCTCGCCAAGGCATCAAAAGACGCGCCACATCGAAAATCTTCACCCAACAAGAGATAGGCGCAAGTCCTTTGGAGAGCTTATCCAAATCGATGGTTCGATTCATCTTTGGTTTGGTTCAAGCAAATTTACGCTTCACGCCGCAATCGATGATTCGACATCGACGATTGTCGGAGCTTATTTCGACAAAGAAGAAACGCTAAGAGGCTATTATCTGATGTTTAAACAAATCCTCACAAAATACGGAATACCTCAAGAATTTTATGCCGACAGGCGGACGATATTTGACTATCGACATCTTGATGAGAAAGAGAAGGCGCTTGAAAAAGACACCTTTACTCAGTTTCAGCGATGCTGTCACCAACTGGGTGTCGAGATTCATGTAACATCCATCTCGCAAGCTAAGGGACGCGTGGAACGTTTATTTAATACCTTGCAGGATCGCCTCATTTCTGAGATGAGGCTTAACGACATAAAAAACGTACAGGACGCTAATACTTTCCTGCCCCATTACATCGCAAGGCATAATAAGAAGTTCGCTCTTCCCATCGATGAGATAACATCTTTATTTGCTCCCCCGCCAAGAGAAGAGGAACTCGATTATTACTTATCGATTGAATATGAACGAAGCGCGGATAATGGCTCCGTTTTTTCTTTAAAGGGAAAGAAAATTCAAGTCATCGATGGAAACGGAGTTGTCGTGGCTTTCCCCGGTAAAGCAAAAGCAAAATTCTACGAGACTCTAGACGGAAGATTTGTTTGCGTTTATGAGCACTGTTTCTATGAAACAATCACATCAACCTACCTTCATGAAACGATTCCATACGAAAAAAAGGAACGAAAGAAATCCACCTATGTTCCGCCCCCTAACCATCCATGGAGAAGATATGCGATTAGAAAAAAAGATAAATAATTGTCAGATAATCGCTAGATAACGACATATCTTTTACAGGTGTAAGAATGTATGTTACATAAGTAAACGATGACAGTGGGCTCACAATTTTAAGGAGCGATTAAAAAGAAAAGAGCCTTTATCTGG
>Ga0116183_1006490_pt1 | contig 10711 bp, 9 predicted proteins | sample AD_UKC078_MetaG_FD_89753 | JGI IMG/M metagenome (GOLD analysis project Ga0116183, IMG submission 89753) | Active sludge microbial communities of municipal wastewater-treating anaerobic digesters from USA - AD_UKC078_MetaG | ecosystem: Engineered > Bioreactor > Anaerobic > Digestate | place: USA...
AGGCTCTGCTATATGCAGCCAGCCGGAGACAGCATCTGGTGGAAATCATTCTTCCAGCTCTTAAAGAAAATAAAATCGTCGTTTGCGATCGCTTTGTTGACTCTTCATTAGCTTATCAGGGTTATGCTCGCGGAATTGGTATTGATGAAGTTTTCAGTATCAACCAATTCGCTATTGGCAATTATATGCCTGATCTTACTATCTATTATGCTATTGATGCTCAACAGGGATTAAACCGGATTGCCGGTAGAAAAAACCTGGATCGGCTTGATGTTGAAAGCATCGCGTTCCACAAAAAAGTTCAGGATGGATATGAAATTCTTTGTGCCAAATATCCTGACCGGATTAAAGTCATCGATGCAACCCTTTCTAAAAAAGAAGTTGCCGAAAAAACATATGAACTAATTATTGAAAAGGTTAAAGAAAATGTTTAAAGAAGTTCTTGAAACAAGCCAGCCAATTGTCTATCAAACCTTAAAAAACGCTTTGGAAAGTGAGCATCTTTCTCATTGTTATTTATTTGTGGGCGATAAAGGCACCCACAAACTGGAAACTTCTTTTTTACTGGCTCAAAGCCTGATATGTGAAAACAGAACCGCTTTTGCCTGTGAAAAATGTAACAGCTGTCGACGAATGAAAGAAAACAATTATGTTGACTTAATATATATTGATGAAGATGATAAAAACATCAAAGTCGAATTAATTGAAAATCTGCAGCATCGTTTTGAAAAAACAGCCCTGGAGAAAGCCGGCAAAAAGATATTTATCATCAATAATTGTGAGAGACTGACAATCAAGGCAGCTAATAGTCTGCTGAAGTTTATTGAAGAGCCAGCAGGAAATACCACCGGTATTTTTATCACCACTCAGGTTGACGGAGTTCTTCCGACAATTGTTTCTCGCAGTCAGACTCTCAATTTCAAACCTTTAAACAAAGATGACTTCTTTAACTATGCGCTTGAAAAAAATATTGATCCTTTATCTGCTCATTTAATAAGTAATCTGATAAGCAGAGAAGTTGATATCATCCCTCTTTCCAAAAACAGAAGTTTTAATAAGGCTATCGAAATATTCTGCCAGTTTATACAGCGCTATTTCGACAACCGAACCGAAAGTTATTTCTATCTGCAGAACTCAATTGCTGCTAACAAAAGAAACCAGAGAGATATCATCAGATTCTTTTTAGATATTTCACTACTCTTTATTCAGGATTACTTAAATGGTTTTGAAAGTGAAGATAAAACCTATTCAGATTTGCTTACTTTAGCTAAAAACAATGATTTTAACTATTCGCAGGTCATGAAAGCTTTTATCGACTCAAGAACCTCGCTGAATAAAGCGGCAAATGGCTTGCTTTTAATTGATCAACTTATATATAAATTATTGGAGGTTTAATATGAATATAAATGAATTAAATAACAGTGAAGAAAATGTTAAATATAAATATTGTGTATCAGTTAAATTCAACGGTTCGAAAAAAGCCTATAACTTTGGCACCGATGATGAAACTTTTAGATATGGTGATAAGGTCGTTGTTGAAACTGTCAGGGGATTAGAACTGGGAGAATTAATCAGTGATGTCAGGGATGCAGAAACTCATCAGATTGGTGTGGCATTAAAACCGGTTTTAAGAAAAGCTACTGCCGAAGATGTTCGGCAGCATGAAGAAAACATCGGTGAAGAACCTTCACTACTTAAACGATGCCAGGAATGTATCAACCAGCTGGCTTTAGAAATGTATCTGATTTCTGCTGAATATACCCTTGATAGAACCAAAGTAATCTTTTCTTATGTCGCTGATGAAAGAGTTGACTTTAGAGAACTGCTTAAACTGCTGGCTGCTGAATTTAAATGTCGCATTGAACTGCGACAGATAGGTCCTCGAGATAAGGCTAAGATTATTGGCGGTCTCGGCAGCTGTGGAATGGAAACCTGCTGTTCAAGATTTTTGGATGATTTTGATATCGTCTCTATTAACATGGCCAAAAATCAGCTTTTGGCTCTAAATACCTCAAAACTTTCTGGCCAGTGTGGCAAATTGATGTGCTGCTTAAAATATGAAGATGAAGCCTATAAAAAATTAAGAGTCGGTTTACCTAAATTAAATGCTTTAGTTATTTACAATAATGAAAAATTCCGTATTACTAGTATGAACCTGTTGAACAATTCGGCAAGGATTTCCAATAAGGAAAATGCTGTTGATTTGACAATTGACGAGCTAAAGGTAATTTTAGCTTCAAACAGGAAAGAGAAAGAAAAAAGGACTTCTAATGAAGATTAATAATATTTAAATGGAGAATTTTTATGAAAAAAGAACGTAGAATCTGGATAACTTTACTGGTGTTTGGATTATTGGGACAGCTGGCCTGGACCATTGAAAACATGTATTTCAACATTTTTGTCTATAACACCTTGAGTGGTAATGTCGATATCATTGCCGCAATGGTTGCTTTAAGTGCTATAACCGCTACAGCTACAACTTTACTAATGGGAGCTGTCAGTGATAAGCTGGGCAGAAGAAAAGTGTTCATTACCCTGGGCTACTTTATCTGGGGCTTAACTGTCATTGCCTTCTCTTTTATCAATCTGGAGAACATGGCTAAATACTTCCCATATGTTGAAGCTGCTACTGCCGGTGGAATTACTGCAATAATTATGGACTGTATTATGACTTTTTTCGGCTCTACTGCTAATGATGCGGCTTTCAACGCCTGGATTACTGATGAAATTGACAATACCGATCGCAGCAAATATGAAGCGGTGCTGGCTACTCTGCCACTGGTATCAATGATTCTTGTTTTCGGTGTCCTGGACGGCTTTACCCAGCAGGGTCGCTGGGATATTTTCTTCCTTATTGTTGGGGGAAGCGTTTCACTTGGCGGTTTATTCGGCATGTTCTTTCTTAAAGAAACTCCTGTTGCCAAATCAAAGCAGTCTTTATTCTCCAACATTGTCTACGGTTTTAAACCAGCCGTAGTAAAAGAGAATAAGAGTCTCTATCTGGCTCTTAGCTGTCTGCTGGTATTATCAATAGCCACTCAGGTCTTTATGCCTTATTTCATTATCTATATTCAGGCCTATTTACAGATCAATGACTATGCCCTGATACTGGCAGCGGTACTGATTGTTTCAAGTATAATTTCAGTACTGTTTGGAAGAGTCATTGATAAACTAGGTACTTTCAAAGTCTTCGTTCCGGCAACCTTAACCTTTGTAATTGGGCTGGTGATGATGTTCTTTGCCAGAAAAATGCTGACTATAATCCTGGCGGGAATTGTGATGATGAGTGGTAATCTGATACTTACCGCGATTATTAATGGCAGCATCCGAAACTACACTCCTGCAGATAAAGCCGGGCTGTTCCAGGGTATCAGAATGATCTTCATGGTTATGCTGCCAATGATTATTGGTCCGGTTATCGGAGCTCTTGTAATCAAAAACAGCGGTAATACCTATGTTGATTTAGGAGTGGTAAAAGAAATTCCTACGCCAGCTATCTGGTCAGCAGCGGCTATTGTCGCTGCCCTGATTCTGATTCCTTTCTACTTTTTAGCAAAAGAAAACAAAAAACAAAGTGCAATTCACTATAAATTATTAACTGAATACGGCGAACAGTTTGACCTCAATAATGTTCTGCCAGAATATCCTCGCCCACAGCTGGTCAGAGATTCTTATCTCAATCTCAATGGTCTATGGAAATACACCATTAACCAGAGCGAGGAAATTCCTTCTGCTTTCGAAGGTGATGTCGTTGTTCCTTATTCCATTGAATCATTACTTTCACGAGTCAATAAAACTATTACCCCGAAAGATGTTCTGTGGTATCAGAAAAGTTTCACCTTGCCGGAAGGTTTCAACAAAGGTCTGGTTCACTTACACTTTGGTGCGGTTGATCAGATCTGTAGGGTCTACATCAATCAGCAGTTAGTCGGCGAACATGTCGGCGGCTATTTGCCATTCTCTTTTGAAATATCAGAGTATCTGCAGGAAGTAAATGAACTGGTGGTTTATGTTAAGGATTTAACCGATACCAGCTATCATGCAAAAGGTAAACAGTCATCAAAGCGTGGTGGCATCTGGTACACCCCTACCAGCGGTATCTGGCAGACTGTCTGGTTAGAATCAACTCCGCTAAATCATATCGAATCTGTCAGAATTTCTATTGATTATGATCTTCAAACCGTTAATTTAGTAATTAACGGCAACAGCGACAACTATAGCGTTACTGTCAAAGAGGGAAGTAAAATCGTTTTCAATCAGCAGGTTGAAGCTACCGCTGCTATCAGATTAGAAAATGTTCGCAGCTGGACTCCTGAAAATCCATTCCTGTATGACCTGATTGTTTCCAATGGTGAAGATACTATAAGTTCTTACTTCGGTATGAGAAAGTTCTCTATTTCGGGAGATAGAAACGGAAAGAGGCGTCTGACTTTAAATAATAAACCTTACTTCCATAAAGGGGTATTAGATCAGGGCTACTACAGTGATGGCATCTATACTCCGGCCAGCTACAAACAGATTGAAGATGACATTAGGATGCTTAAAGATATGGGCTTCAATACTATCAGAAAACATATCAAGATTGAGCCACTGTATTTCTACTATCTATGTGACAAAATGGGAATACTGGTCTGGCAGGATATGGTTAATGGCGGAGGAAAATACTCCGATCTGATTATCGGATATCTACCTTATTTGAAAGTCTTAAATATCAAAGACAGCAGTTACGGCCTGTTTGCCAGAAGCAGTAAAGAAGGAAGAGAACAATTCGTTAAAGAAATGAAGGAAACTGTCAATTTACTTTACAACACTGTTTCACTGGCTCTCTGGGTGCCATTTAATGAAGGCTGGGGACAGTTTGATGCCCTAAAGATCACCGAAATGTTGAAAAGCTGGGACAGCTCAAGAGCTATCGACCATGCCAGCGGCTGGCATGACCAAAAGGGTGGCGATTTGTTCAGTAAGCATATTTACTTTGATAAAATCAAGTTTGAAGATGATGATCGTGTCTGGGCTTTAACTGAATATGGCGGATATTCCTGGGCAGTTAAAGGACATACCTATAACAATGCCAACTTTGGCTATCTGGTCTTCAATAATCGAGTTGACCTGCAAAGCGCCTTTATTCAACTTCACAATGAGCAGATTGTCCCACTGGTTGAAAAAGGATTGTCAGCGATTATTTACACCCAGCTGTCAGATGTTGAAGATGAAGTAAATGGATTAGTAACTTATGATCGCAAGGTCATAAAGTTCGATGCTAAGGTTATCAAAAACGTTTTAGATAAATTGCAATTTTAAAGGAGACCTTTTAGGCCTCCTTTTTAATGTTTTTCGTTTAAACCTTTTCTATAGTTTTAATGGTTATAATTTTTGCTTTCCTGTTATTTCATCTTAATAAGCTGCTTTCTTTTTCTTTAATAATTCTATATGATTTTTTAGCTACTTCCTTTGTTTTCATACTCTTTGCATAAGAAAAAGTTATGCTTTCCAGTTCTGGATATCTTTTCAGATATTCTTTTTTTGAAATGTTATATAAAACCGGAAGAATTGATTTATTCTTTTCTTTTTTAAAAATTTCAAAATTTAAAATTACTGGTTTTATTTTTTCCACAATTCACTGATAAAATATAAAAGCGCAAAGTGGGTATATACTGAAAAATAATTATCGTTTTCATCACAAACCTGATCAAGCAGCTGGATTGCCTGATTTTTTGTTAATAGTGAATAGCCGCTAAACTGTTCCCCGCCCTCACAGTTTTTGGAAGTGTAGTTTTCTATATCATCAACAAAGACACAGACCATCGCATTTGATTCATCAGTCATTCCCGGAGAACTGAACAGCAGCGGGCTGATTAATCTGATCTCCTTAACTTCCAGGCCCGTTTCCTCTTTTAATTCTCTTCTGGCTACCTCAAAAATATCTTCATTTTCTCTTCCAAACAATCCGGCGGGAACTGATAAGACATATTTCCCTACCGGATAACGAAATTCATGATTTAAAAACAGCCGGTCTTCTTTTCCTTTAACAATCACTACACAGCCTACTCCATCAGCATTCATTTTTTTAATTTGTTCATTGTTTTTAAGAACCACCAGATCCTCTTTTTTTCTTCTTGAAGCCTGATAATAATGTCTGTCTTCTGTCTGGCCAATGTCATAAAGACTTAAAAATTTTGTCTGATATAAAGTGTCTATTTTTTTCATTTCACAATCCTCTTTAATATTAAATGTAAGTTCTTTTCTTCAGTATACTAAAGTACAGCTGTATCTATAAATGATTTGGTTCGGCAAGCATCATATAATTATGTCTTGGCCAATAATATTTTCATAATAATGGAGTTATTTCTTCATAACAGGTTTAAGTTATTCACCAGTTCTGAATCATTTCACTTGAATGCAATGATTAAATAAATATTCACTATTATTTCTATATTCGCATTTGGTATTGAATCACCAGCCAAAATTACTATACCCAATTCATAAAAATCTAATTATAAAATTATTCAGAATTCTGTATGGCTTCAATTGTGTTTTCCATATTGTTATTGAAGTGATGCTCTTCTGTGCATTATTAATTTCTATGCTAATCCACTCTCCAGAAACCGTCTTTGCGGCATCGATTGGATTAACTTATTTTTATAAAATGCCAAAATGTTTTAAGGCCGTTACAACTCCGTCTTCTTCGGCACTGTCTGTGACATGATCAGCCACAGCTTTAACTGCTTCCGCAGCGTTTTCCATAGCTACCCCCAATCCAACATACTCAATCATATCCTGATCGTTTCCACCGTCTCCAAAAGCCATTGCTTCTTTGCGAGTAAAATCATAGGCTTCCAGCACTTTTTGAATTGCTATGGATTTTGAGCAGTTATCATGTGTGACATCAGAGGCATGTTGCCACCAGCGGGCAATTTTCAGATTTTTACAGCCCTTAAGATAATCTTTATCTCTTTCCGGTGTCCCGCTTGCCAGCAGCTGATAAATGTCGCCCTCTATGTAATTATTGAAATAATCCAGATTGTTTGAAGGATATTTTAAGGGAGCAAAGCTCAGATATTCATCTAATATTTCACTGTATCCGTTTGCACACATTTCATCTTTCCCGGAAACAATAACCGGTTCATTTAACTCTTCTGCATTTTTCAGAAACTGGTATAAATCTTCCTTATCCACTGGTTTTGAATATAAAACACTATCTTCATCATAACAGTAAGCGCCGTTATAACACAGATAGCCATCAAAAGAAATACCCTCAAACCTTGGCACTGCATAGGGAGCTCTGCCTGTAGCAATAAATATCTTAATTCCTTTTTCTTTTAATTCCTGCAAAGCACGCAAAACTCTTTCTGTTATACCTGCATTATTAAAACTCTTTAATGTTCCATCAACATCGAAGAAGATAATTTTTATGCCCATGCTCATTCTCCTTTCAAGTTATTCTTTTATAACTGTATTCCTATTTTTTTATATTAACATTATAATTTTCGCTCTAAAACAACTACTATGCCCTGACCGTTATCTGTTTCAATTCCAGTGTTTTCAAATTGACATTTGCGCCAAAAGGCTTCGCTTTGCAGATTGCCTTTCATATAGCATAAACGGATAAAAGAGAAACCCTGATTTTTAAGTTGCTGGACACATTTTTCAATAATTCTTTTTCCAATTCCCTGATTACAGTAATCCCTGTTAACCATAAAGAATCCGACAAATACTGTGTCTTTATTGGGATACGAGGCAATTAAATCCATAACCGCAAGCAGAATATCCTTATCAAAAAATCCAATATAATATTTGTCCTTAAGTTCTTTATTGGGCGGCAAGGCTTTCATGTCGTCAAGAATGCTCTTTGCAGATGGATCAGGAGGGCAGAATTCATAATAAACAAGATGTCCTTTCTGCAGCTGCTCAATCAGTTGCACATCCTTTCTGCTTAATCGTCTCACATTATATTGATCTGATAGCTTTGATATATCAATCATTTTCTCTCCTTCCAAACTTTTACTCCGTTTAATGTCCTATCATAAAAATCTAAAGCTTATATTAGACTTGTTTTTACCTGTTTTTATTGCGATACTATTCTTCAAATTTTCTGATTACTTCAGCTACCAAACATCGACTCTGAAATTTCGGTAAAACAAACAGGTCTTCCAGCCAGTCAATTCCACCGCCTCTGTTTCCCAAATGAGCAAAACCAGCATAATCATTTTCAAATTCCATCAGATATAGAAGATGTCTTTCACTGATCCGGTTACTGTTATTAAAGCCTTACTTCATATCCATGTTCATATAAGAGAAAACCATCATCAAAAATTTCTTTATATACTCCCTTAACTCTGGTAAAACCGTTTTTTTCATATAGTTGAATCGCCGGCCTGTTAATGTCAGCAACAAAAAGCCTTAAGTATTCTGCTCCTTGTTCTCTAGCAATTTCTTTAGCTTTGGCAATCATCAGACTACCTAGGCCTTTATTCAAATAATTAACATTGACTGCCAGACGATCTAAATATCGTGACTTGGCCTTAATATCTTCCCATTCAACGGAATTTTCTCCCTTATTTGTTTTGCCCAGAACAAATGCTGCTGCTATTTCTCTGTTATCGAGCAAAATGTAAAGCTGTCTGTTTCTAATATCATTTTCAAAAAAATCACAAGGATAAATATCATCCCAAATCTGAATGTCGTTTTTATTCATTTTCTGAATAATCTTTTTATATATTTCTTTTAGTTGGGCTAAATCCTGATTATTAGCCAATCTGAACTCCATTTTGTCACCTCTTAAAATAATAAACTATAAGATAAAACGCAATCAGTATTTCTGAAAACCTGTATTTAAATATGGATGCCGAGACTGCCTGTAGTTTTTGGGAAGTCTTCTCATCCCGTTACACAGTATAATAAAGTCATTTGCCTGATAAAAACTGTCGTTGTCACTTAAGACATCTATGCAGCAGGTAGGGTATTTCTTCATTAGCTTTTTTGCATTATTCATCATTATCACCTAAGCTGATTTATCTTTCTGTTTTTAATAAATACATTTTTATTCTCTTAATTGTATTCTTGAATCTGATTAAATCGTTTTTATTAAAAGGCTTTCCATGAGCAGGGTAAATCATTTCTGCATCCTCAGCTATCAAAACATTCCAGGACTGTTCAAACTGTTCTTTATCCTCAATCCAGATAATCACTCTTTTTATGCTTGGAAATCCATTCATGGCTGCGTCTCCGCAAAAGATGATATTATCTTTCTTTAAAGAAATCGAATCCTCGGTGTGTCCAGGGGTAAACAGAATTTTACCCTGCAACAGATCTTCTAATTCACTTTTATTTTTGTCATTTATTATTATAAGTCTGTTGTCGTGTTTATCTTCTATGCGAGGAAAACGATGATCAGCATTTCCAAATATCGCCATCAGTCGGCAGAATATCAGCGCAACAAAGCCGCTGCAGGCACCATTAAAAGGATTATGTCCTCTTTTTAGTGTGGGCATTGCTTTGGCACTCATAATAACTTTTAGTTCTTTATTTTTAATAAGCAGTTCATTTAGGAAACCTGCATGGTCGTCATGAGCGTGCGTCAAAAACAGATACTTAATTTCCATCAAAGATATGTTAAACTTCTTTAGTTTTTCTTCTACACTTTTTAAACTATGCCGATAGCCGGTATCTACCATCACATAACCTGAGGAAGTGTGATATACATAGGTATTCATCACTCTGTTTCCCACATTAAATATCTTTTTCATTTCATCCACCTTAAACTCAATTATACAAAAAAACCTGTTGACTTAAAATATCAACAGGAAAATATGATTATCTTAAATAATATTCAATCGCAGCCTTACCATCTTCAAAAACAAATTTAGCCACAGCCCCTGAGATGATCGGCCAGGAAGGCGGCAGATGACCGATATCACAATCATAAATCACCGGACAATTTAAGTCGGTCAGATTTTCTTTTAATGCATCCTCAAACGTGTAGTCGAAGATATCTTCCTTGTTTTCTGTACGGCCATAAAGTATGCCTTTACAGTATTTAAACCAGCCGGCCTGTTTTAGCTGCCACAGCCCTCTGCTTTGAGCCAGGACATTCAGATCATAAGACTCCAGATACCAGATAAACCCGTCTTCCTTATACTTCTCTAAAAAATCATTTACCTGTCCAAATTTAGTCCCGCAAAGCATTAACAGAATATCTAGACAGCCTCCAATCAGGCGACCAGTCATTTCTACTTTTCTTTCACCAGATAAACTTTTATATAGAACTTCTTCGGTTAAATTATAACCACATAAGGCTTTCCCTTCTTCTTTTGATAAGTCCACTATTTCATAGCTTTCATAGCTTTCAAACTTCAGTCTGCTGCCAGTAATCAGGTCGTAAGATTGCTGCAGAGACTGATGCCAGTTTCTCATACCGAAACTGCCAAAGTTGCTTCCATAAATAGCAGCCGTGTCCGCTAAGATAGGCAAGGTGAAAGTCAGATTGGTGTTGTCCGAATAACCCATAACAAATTTTGGTTTGGCATGACCAAGCGTTTCAAAATCAATATAAGGCAGCATAGTCATCATCAGCTCTCCGCCAGCCACTGAAAAGATAAAGTCCGTATCCACATCAAGATACATCTCCATAAATTCTCTGGCTCTCTGCTCATCAGTGGTGCTACGACATTTTTCAGCTCCTCGCAGATGCTCTACTTCTTTTATTCTGTAT
>Ga0116183_1006496_pt1 | contig 10705 bp, 9 predicted proteins | sample AD_UKC078_MetaG_FD_89753 | JGI IMG/M metagenome (GOLD analysis project Ga0116183, IMG submission 89753) | Active sludge microbial communities of municipal wastewater-treating anaerobic digesters from USA - AD_UKC078_MetaG | ecosystem: Engineered > Bioreactor > Anaerobic > Digestate | place: USA...
AACAAAGTCAGCTCCCATTGCCAGAGCCAGAGTCATATGATAATCGTGCACTATGCCGCCGTCTGAGCAGATAGGAATGTAAATACCGGTTTTCTCATAATACTCATCGCGGGCCTTTGCAACTTCGATTGTTGCCGTTGCCTGTCCCCTGCCGATGCCTTTTTGCTCACGGGTTATACAAATAGAACCTCCGCCGATTCCTATTTTTACAAAGTCTGCTCCTGCTTCTGCAAGAAATAAAAATCCCTCGCGGTCTACAACGTTGCCGGCTCCCACCTTAACAGAAGAACCGAAGGCCGAGTGAATGTCTTGTAATGTTCTTGCCTGCCATTCTGTAAATCCCTCAGAAGAATCAATACAAAGGACGTCTGCGCCGGCCTGAATAAGGGCGGGAACACGCTCCATATGATCGCGGGTGTTTATTCCTGCTCCTACAATGTAGCGCTGCTGGGCATCAAGTAATTCCAGCGGATGTTCCTCATGACTTGCATAATCCTTTCGAAACACCAAATATTTCATTCGTCCGTTTTTATCAATTATTGGGAGTGAGTTAAGTTTATGCTTCCAAATAAGGTCGTTTGCCTGCTGGAGGCTGATGCCGTCTTCCCCAGTAATTAGATCAGAGAATTTAGTCATATATTCAGAAATCTTTGAACTGGGGGAAGTTTTGTGAACTCTAAAATCCCGGCTTGTGAGAATTCCAACGAGTTTTCCTTCAGATGTTCCATCTTCTGTTACTGCTATGGTTGAGTGCCCTGTTTTTTCCTTTAATGCAATTGCTTCTGCTATTGTTTGATCCGGTCTGATATTAGAGTCTGAAGTTACAAATCCTGCCTTGTGGTTTTTTACTCTGGCAACCATTTCTGCCTGATTTTCTATTGTTTGAGAACCGAAAATGAAAGATATTCCGCCTTCTTTTGCGAGGGCGATAGCAAGTTTGTCATTTGATACAGACTGCATGATTGCAGAGACAAGAGGGATATTCATTGTCAGAGGAGGCTGTTCCCCCTTTTTGAACTTTACCACAGGTGTTTTTAGCGAAACGTTTTGAGGTATGCACTCAACAGAGGAATAGCCGGGAACGAGCAGGTATTCTCCAAAGGTATGTGAAGGTTCTTCATAAAAATATGCCATAAAAAGCTCCTATAAAAAGGTATTGTCTATATTTATACCGTAATTTTGAGTTATGTTTATAATAACTCAAAATTCCGGTAACACCGTAAAAAAATAATTAAAGCAGTATAAAAAAATATGATACAAAAAGTCAAGTACGTTAGAAGTATACAAGTGATTAATAGTTGGCTTTTTGTAAAATATAAGCTAGTATAAGCTATGTTTGAAGTACGCGTTGAAGCGGAGTTTGCAGCCGCACATTTTTTAAAAGATTATCATGGTAAATGCGAAAATTTACATGGCCACAATTATGCTGTTTTTGCCCATGCAAGGGGTAAGTCTCTCGATGAAGGCGGTATGCTCATCGATTTTTCTCAATTGAAAAAAGAGCTGCGTCTCATTTGCAGTGTTTTGGATCATACCAATCTCAATGATCTTCCAGAGTTTGCTCAAAATCCCTCGGCGGAAAGGATAGCTCATTATATTTATACACATCTTTATAACGAGCTTCAAAAAATATCTCACTTGTATGCAGAGTGTTTATATGCTGTGGATGTTTATGAAACCCCGACAAGCAGGGCTCGTTATATAAAAGACTAGAAATCAAGCCGAACAGGGACACCCAATTTGGAAAGTTCTTCTTTTATTGATCCGACAGTATACTCTCCGGAGTGTACCATGGAAGCTATAAGTGCTGCATCTGCCTTGGCACTGGTAAGTACCTCCGCAAGATGTTCGCTTTTACCGCCGCCTCCGGAAGCAATAATGGGGACTTCAGTATGCTCACTTATAAGTTTTGTAAGGGTTAACTCGTATCCTTGTTTTGTGCCGTCTGCATCGATAGAGTTTAATACAATTTCACCGGCGCCCAGTTTTACTGCTTGAACAGCCCAGTCAAGGGCATCGAGTTCTGTTGCAACTCTTCCGCCATTAATGTAAACCCTGTATCCGGACTTCATGCTTTCGTCCCGTTTTGCGTCCATACCAAGAACGATACATTGGTTGCCGAAAATCTTTGCACCTTGTTTTATAAGCTCAGGGTTCTTTACAGCCTGAGAGTTAAGACTAATTTTTTCTGCTCCTGCAAGAATAGTAGAACGAATGTCTTCTATTGTTCCTATTCCTCCCCCGACACAAAAGGGAATAAAGACCTGGGAGGCTACTCTGGCAATCAGATCCAGTATAGGACCTCTGCCCCGGGCAGAAGCCATAATATCGTAAAAAACAAGCTCATCAACACCCTGTTTATAGTACTCCGCTGCCATATCAACAGGGTCTCCAATATCAATATTGTTTAGAAACTTCACACCCTTTGTTGTACGGCCGTCTTTAACATCCAGACAGATAATAATTCTCTTTTTCAGCATGAGTATTCCTTAATAAAGTTTTTTAGAAGTGCTAAACCTTGTTTTCCCGATTTTTCAGGGTGAAACTGCATAGCATAAATTGAATCTTTGTGCAGAATAGAGGGAACCTCGAATCCGTAATCACAGGAACCGTCAATAATAGAGCTGTCTTCCGGCTGAATTACATATGAATGAACAAAATAGAAGTCGCTGCCGGAGGGAACACCATCCAGAAGAGGATTTGAAGTAGCTGTTTTATGGTTCCATGCTGTACTATTCCATCCCATATGAGGTATTTTTAAAGAAGAATCATTAATACCTTTTTCGTTAAGTATGGAAGAAAAGTGCCTGATATTACCTCTCAGTAAACCAAGGCAGACTGTGTCGCCTTCTTCTGAATAATCAAAAATAATTTGAGATCCCAGGCATATACCGAGCAGGGGTTTTCCCTGTGCGCAAAAGTCTTTGAGAAACAGATCAAAACCAGTTGTTTTAAGCTGTTTCATTGCATATGAGGCTTCTCCTACACCGGGAAAGATGAGGGCTGTTGCATGTTGCAAGTCCTGAGGCTTTTTTGAAATAATGTAGGGACATTGCAAAAAAGATAACGCATGTTCTACGCTGGTGATGTTGCCGGCGTTGTAATCTACTATTCCTATCATATGCTATGTTACCTGTACAGAGTAAAACCGTCAAGTGCTGTCAATAAACTGCCGATATATTCGGTATGGACTTTAGCAAAGTATTAGATGTTCTTCTCAAAGTGTTAACCGATTACCGTTTGATAATCATCTGTGTTATCGTTATTCTATATCTCAATTTTATGATGTTTGTTGCAAACTACCGCAGGAAAATTCGAATGAAAAAACAGAAAAGAATCATCGTGTCTTCGCCGCCTAAGCAAAAAAAGAAGGCAGGATCTGATGACGATGAGGAAGGGGAAGAAGACGGCGAAGGCGGGACAGAAGACTAGGGAAGATATTCTAAACGGCCTATTTCATTACAGATTATCTTTCCAGCTTCATTAAGTGTATAGGACGTTGTGCTGATTATTTCATACGGATTTGAAACTTCATTAACTTTTAATCCGAATTCATGGAATCGTTCAGCTGCGTAAAAATCGTCCATCTGGAGGACCTTGGGACGTACTGCTTCAGAGCCGGTATATGAACTTTTAACAAATTTGTATACAGTTTTATCACTGGATCGTTCAAGTTTTCCAAGGTAAACTCTTCTGTTTTTTCGTACATCATACAATTCATATGAATAATCCTTCCAAACCTCTATTACCTGAATATCCTTGATTATTTTCCCTGTCTCTGCCCAATAACTTAGTATAATTTCATCCTCCCCGTTTTTTTCTGAAGGACGGGGATTTTTATATTCAAAACCTGATATTTCCTTAATGACTACCTGATCCTGCTGCCCGGGTTTTTTTATGCGTGTTTCACAATAGTACTTTTCTATTATTTCCACTTCTCTAACAGGTTTTGCAATTTTTTCCATAACCTTGTTAAAGTTTTCACCCGGATAGGCGAGTAAATCATAGTTCTGCAGCGATAAACCTGTACTTCCGGATGTTATTGCATTAATGACTGCACTAAAGGTATTTATAAAAATTTCAAAAACAGAGCTGGATGAAGGCATATAGATAAAGTCCGTTTCTAAAAACATCGGGCCTCTCGAATTCTTTGCAGCTTCCTGCGACAAAGAAGATTTTACTGATTGTTCATTAGGGTAATACGATTCTCTGCCTGAATAAATTATACCGAGTTTAACGGTAAGAAGTTTTGCTGCCTGTTTAAATCCAGTTTCGGCTTCTGCATATCCAAGTGTTTTAGATTCTTTAAACAAGGAATACGCTTTGCGAAAGGCTGAATAATTTTGTTTTTTAATCTCTTCATCGCCTTCAGCCGCCATTGCACGTGCAGCCTTTTTTTTTGCTTCAAGCGCCTTCGCCGTTGAGTTATTATAATCGGGGATCCACTGAGAAGCGGCTTCAAATAAGAGCCATGACTTTTTAAGGTCAGAAGAGTGTACAGAAGTAAAAAGTCTTTGGGCTTCCTCATAATTTATTTGAGCACCCATTGGATTAATTTCATCATTGAGGTGGGATGAATACGATTTTGCTTTTTGCAGATGTTCGAGAACTAGAGTTTTATCGGAAAAAGAATATGAGCGGGCAAGAAGGTCTTTTGCCTTATTAAATTGTGATTCGCAGGCAAGTATTGCTGCTTTTTCCTTTAGCGGTCTGTAATCTATATATACAAAAAATGCACTGTGCTTTTTACCGTGAAGACCTTGCGGATAATAATTTTCGAGAATATATATTTCATCATATAAATCAATCCAGTCCTGAACTGAATCTGCGACTGCTTCGTAAGCTTCCGGGTTTGTTTCAATTTTAATGAGCTTATTGTCAATATCTTCAAGTGCTTTGTCCATTTCCTTATTGTACTGCTTTATATAGGCATCTGTTGTTTTCCCATCTATAAGAAGCTTTGCTGCACTTTGAGCTCTTTGTGCCGGAGTTTTACCCTTTATTTTTAAGCTTACACATGATGAAAAAAGAATTAAAACAGCTGAAATGAAAAGAATATGCGGTAGTAGTTTATTATTATTTCTGACCATGGGTATACTCCATTTAATAATATAATGTATTTTATGCTATTACTTCTCTAGAGTAAAGGCTTATTTCTACATTAATAATCCCTTCCACGGAAAAACTGCAGGCATTATTAATGTCCGCTGAATAAGATTTGCGATCATTTCTCTTATGTCGGAACTTTCCCACAGTCTCATGGCATACCTTTCTTCTGCTTTTTTGTTGAATATTTTGAGTAAATGCATACAGGCCTCTTCGCGTGTATATTGTTTCCGGTGATGCTGAATAAAATCAAGAATTATTCTTTCATCTTCTGCATATTCCTGCCTTATACCCTCACAAATATCACAGCCGGTGCAAAAGGCCTGTTCTGCTCCAAGCGCATCGAGCAATACCTGTCTTCTGCAGGTTTCACTTGATGCAAACTTATAAAGAGCTTTTGCCCTGCTTCCATCCTTGTATGACTCTGCCTTATAATCATCCTGTGCACTCCAAATAAGAAGGGCTTTTGCGGTAGAACCATCCCTCCCGCCCCGTCCTGCTTCCTGTATATATGCTTCGGCTGTTGGAGGCGGATCAAGATGAATGACAGTCTTAATATCTTTTTTATCAACACCCATTCCAAAAGCACAGGTAGCAACAAGTACTGCATCTTTTTTCGGGTAAAACCATTTTTCCACATCTTCTTTTTCCTCCTTGCTGAGCCCTGCATGATAAAACTTGACAGTATCTTTCCCGAAAAACTCTCTAAAATTTTTTGCCGTCTTTTCTGTTCTTTTTCTTGTTGAACAGAAAACAATAAGGGGTTTTTCTTCCCGGACAGCACAAAAAAGGGCTGCCTTTTGCTTACATTCTGCACGTTCAACATAATAATGAATATTCGGTCTGTCAGATTCGCTTCTTAAAATATGAGCTCTGCCTTCAAATAAGACCTCGGAGACTCTTGAAAGTACTTCCGGCGAAGCTGTTGCTGTAAAGGCGGTAACAACCGGTACTTTAAGCACACTGATAATATTTCCAAGGGTAAGATAGGCCGGCCGGAAACTGTCTCCCCATTCGGAGACGCAGTGAGCCTCATCAATTGCAATATGACCAATATGGTATTTAGACAGTTTTTCTAAAAGTGCTTTACTCTGTAAGACTTCCGGATTAGCAAGAATGACTTTTGCACCTTCCGAAAGCCGTTTGAAATTCTCATTACGCTGCTCTATTGTCTGACTGCCGCGGAAAACTACCGGATTAAGCCCTCCTTCTTTCATCCGGCGTTCTTGATCATTCATGAGGGCTAACAAGGGGTACAGTATTAAGGTAGGTTTTGGAAGAAGGACAGCTGGAATTAAAAAACACAGGGATTTTCCTGCTCCTGTCGGAAGCAGCACTATCTGTTTACCCCGTTCATTGCCGTCTTCATCATAGAGAATGTCTTCACACTCATGTTCTTTAATATCTTTTGCATGTTCATTCATGTAGCAGACAGACTCATAGGCATCGAGAATATTTGCTATAACTAAATGCTGCCAGGGATAGAGGTATGGTATATTAAAAACATTTTTTGCAGCCCTCTGTACCGGATTTTCGGTGAAGATATAATCTCTTTCTACATAATCTTCCAGGCTCATAAGGGCTAGTCCAAACTCATCAGCCGGACATACATTATCAGCATCGAAGCGGAGTAATAATTCTTCCTGTTCAGAAACTGATATTTGACTTGTTTGCTTCATACATCCTTATAGGATGCAGTAATGCTGTTTTATACGCCGGTAAGGAATTATTCTTCCAAAATAGTTATTTCGACCCGCCTGTTTTTTGCCATTCCCTCTGCTGTTGAATTTGAAGCTGCAGGTTTTTCCGCCCCATAACCTCTAGTAAAGACATGGTAGGCGTCCTTTACACCGACAGAAATGAGAAAGTCTGCGACAGATTTAGCTCTTTGCAATGAGAGCTGCATTCTGGATTCTGCCGTTCCTGCAAGGGCTGTGTGGCCGGAAATTAATAAATCATGGTCCGGAAATTCCTGCAGAATTTGACCTATTTTTTTAAGCTTTTCTTTTTCACTCTGCCGGAGTACGGCACTGTCAGCTTCAAACTGAATATTTTCAAGTGTCAGTGTAATTCCCTGTTCACCCTTACTTACCTGAGTGTCTTTTATTCCAAGTTTATCGATTGAGTCTTTAACATTCTGCAGGGTGTCGGGTGTCGAAACTTTTTTAAGCTCTGTTATTTCAGACTGTGCAGTTCCTCTATATTCAAAAAAGTTACCAAGAGATGTTTCTATAATAATGCGGAATGTTTCATTGTATGAATGAATAGCTCCAATTTTATTGTCAAAATAAATTGTCTGATTAAATGCGCCCATTGTGTGAAACGGAAAATCGATACGCCGGTTGTTATCTATATATTCTTCTTTTTTAGGCACCGGATTCGCATAATCAAGGCTGTACTGCACCTTAATAATATGTAATGTTTTACCATCCAAAATTTGAGTTCCCGCATAGGTGTATGAAGCACTGAAGGGAATAATGTAGGGCTTTGCAATGCCGAAAATTTCCCGTAAGTCATGCACCTCATAACCCTGTGCTATCCAGCTTTCACCAATTCCGACATCATATTCCGGAAAGAGAGGAACATTTCTGGCATTCGGCATAAAATACTCATCACTCATTGAGTATTCTCCCAGTTCGCTGCACCAGAAAATGCTTTTATATTCGGTTCCCCAGACAAATTCTTTTTCATTAACACCCTGTACTGCTGTCTGGCTTGTCATAAATACTGCGTCATGTTTACCGGACAGCTTATCGGTTTCGGTAATATCAACTGATATTCTATTTACTATTTCTGCACGGTGATCAAGTTTACCGTTTACCAGTACATCCTCTTTTACCGTGGAAAGAATGCGGTATGAGTCCCCTGCTGCATATTTAAAACGAAATGTTTCTGAATTAAGATGGAATAAGCAGGCAGAACATATTAAGCAGAATAAAAATTTTCTCAGCAAGATTATACTCCTCATAAAAATACCTTTGTTGCATAATAATCCTGTGCATGATACACTTTTTGATTATGACAGATAAAAAGTATAGCATGCCTTTTACAGTTCCGTCGAGCTGGATAGACGGACACTGCCGTTTTACAACTTTCGGTATGATAAGCGCTGCTCAGGATGTTACAGCCGTTCATTACGGTTCCGGCGGGCTTTCAATTCCCCATCTTCAAAAAAAAGGGCTTACCTGGGTGCTTGTAAAGCAGCGCTTTGAAATTGAAGAATATCCGCTTTGGATGGACAGCCTCTTTTTGCAAACTTGGGCTAAACCGCCAAAGGGTCCGTTTTTTTTCCGCGACTATGCATACACCTATGCGAAAAACGGCAGAAAAGCAACGATGGATAAGGCTTTACACGATGTTTCTTTCGGAGAAAAGACAGAGCGTGATGAACAGGCCTCCCCTTTTTTACGGGCTACATCCAACTGGATGGTACTCGATACAGAAAGTTTAAAACCCCTTAAGCCGACAGATAATGTTATGGGAAGCCTTGAATTATGTTCCGACGATTCTCTTGTGTCTTCTTTTCCAAAGATTACTCTTCCAGACGGTACTTCTTCAGTCTGGGATATTGAACACAAATTTTCTCCTACTATAACTGATATTGATATAAACAGTCATGTAAATAATCTTTCATATATCCGCTGGATTCTCTCATACATACCTCAAAAGGTTTATGAGGGGCGGCTTATCAGCTGTTTGGAAACCTATTATATTTCCAGTGCCGTTTTTTCACAGAAGCTCATCTGCAGAGTTTGTGAAATAGAGCAGAATACCTGTGTTCATTCAATAATCAGGGAAGAAGACGGTTCCGAGGTTTTTAGGGCAAAGACAGTCTGGAAAAATGAAGATTCTATGTGCAGGAAGATTGTGATCGAATAATGGAAAAAGTACTAACAGCTGTATCAGCAGTATTTTCTAAAGATCCTCTTTCTGTGCTTATTGCTTTTTTTATACTTTTGGGAATTTTTTTTATACTAAGTGTTTTATTCGGCCGTTTTATTGGAAAACTGGAAATGAAAGCCTTACTTGCAGGGTATGAAAAAGAAGCACGGCTTGATGCGGTAAAAAGGTCTCGTTCTGTTCTTTTAGGACAGCTCGGGGAGCAGATTGCCCCTTTTTTACCTGGGTTCCCTTGTAATCCTGAAGATGCACGGTTTATAGGTAAGCCCATAGATTTTATTGCTTTTTCGGGTATGTCTGACTGCGATGACGGGGAGAGCGGGGAAATAAGGGAAATTATATTTATAGAAGTTAAAACCGGGAATGCTGTTCTTTCAAAGCGTGAAAAGGAAATTAAAAAGGCTGTTGCACAGGGGAGAGTCCGTTATATAGAATACCGGATAGGATCCTGACCGTTTTCTATTCTTAAAATAGCAGATTCATCGCCTGAGAGCATTTTTTCACAGATATCTACAGGCATTGGTTTCCCCATTAAAAAGCCCTGCGTATTACGGCAGTTTATCTGCTGGAGAACCCCGAGCTGCTCGGCGTTTTCAACACCTTCTGCAATAGTATCCAGTCCCATCTTTGTTACAAGAGAAATAATGGAGTCGGTTATCTCTGCTTCTACACTGTTTTTACTGGTAATATTTGCAATAAATGATTTATCTATTTTCAGGGTGGTGAGTGGAAGAATCTGCAGGTAGCTCAAAGAAGAATAGCCTGTACCAAAATCGTCAAGTGAAATACCCACACCAAGATTTTTTACATCCTGCAGCAGCCGTACTGTCTCTTCCATATTTTCTATGAGAACACCTTCTGTAACTTCAATTTCAATTTTTTTAGGATCGAGGGAGTACTTTTTAATGGTCTCAGCAAGATCATAAATAAAAGAGGGTTTTTTAAGCTGAATGGGAGATACATTTATAGACATTATACCGTCAAAATTGTATGTATCTTTCCAAGCCCGGAGCGTTGCACAGGCTGTATCCATAACCCAGTCTCCGAGGGGTATAACAAGGCGTGATTCTTCTGCAAGCGGAATGAACTGTTCAGGGCTTATCCATCCAATTTCATCATCGTACCACCTCAGCAGAGCTTCAAAACCGCGCAGTTTGTTTGTAGTAATATCAACCTGGGGCTGATAATATAATTTAAAGCTGCCGTTCAGCATTGCTTCATTGAGTTTTGTTTCGAGATTGAGTCTTTTTAAGAGCTTATCCTGCATGAGGTGCATGAAGAAAAATACATTATTCTTGCCTTTCTTTTTGACATCATACATTGCCATATCTGCAAACTTAAGGAGTTCTTCAATGCTGTCTGTATCATCCGGGAAAAGAGAAATTCCTGCTGATATACTTACATTCACCGAGTTAACAGATTCCATAATTGCATCTGATATTGTAACCATAGAATCTTTTGTCTCAAGTTCTGTCGCAAGAACGAGAAATTCATCACCGCCAAAGCGGAATACCTGAATAGTTTCCCGGACAAAGTTTTTAAGCTGTTTGCTTACGCGGCATAAAAGCTCATCTCCTGCACTATGGCCTCGTGAATCGTTAACGTCTTTTAGATTATCAATATCAATAAGCATTAAACCAAGAATACCATGCTCTTTTTTTGATTTTTGAATGGAAAGCTCTATAATTTCGTTAAAGCG
>Ga0116183_1006501_pt1 | contig 10700 bp, 7 predicted proteins | sample AD_UKC078_MetaG_FD_89753 | JGI IMG/M metagenome (GOLD analysis project Ga0116183, IMG submission 89753) | Active sludge microbial communities of municipal wastewater-treating anaerobic digesters from USA - AD_UKC078_MetaG | ecosystem: Engineered > Bioreactor > Anaerobic > Digestate | place: USA...
CGCCCCCCGCGGCAGGCACCTACACCTCGTCCTGGGCCAGCCGGACCAACGCCAGTTCGTTGTCACCCGCCAGCAGTGGGTGATGTGGCAGCACCCGCACGGTGTACCCCAACGAGCCGGCCACCGGCAGCGGGGTCGTCACCGAGAAGACCTCCGTGCCGCCCTCCGCCGGACCGATATGCGCCATCTCGAAGTAGACCGGTTCGGTGAGGACGTCGGAGCCGTTGACCCGGCCCAACACGGCCTGCACGCGGACCTCCTCGGGGCGCAATCCGCCCAGGCCGACGGTGGCGGTCAGAGTCAGCTCGGAACCCAGCAGCGGGGTCTCGGGCAGACCTGTGCTGTCGACCTCGGCGATGGCCACCTTGGACCAGGCCTCACGCACCCGCTGGCGGTAGGCCGACAACTCCCGGGCCCGGCCGTACGGCAGCCCATCGGTTTCGGCGACCGTACGCCGCAGCGAGGACGCCGCCGGAATGTAGTACTCCTCGGTGTAGTCATGCACCATCCGCGAGGCCAACACCTTGGGCCCCAGCGACTTCAGCGTGTGCCGGACCATCTCCACCCAGCGGATCGGCACACCATCGTCGTCGCGGTCGTAGAACCGCGGTGCCACCGTGTTGGTCAGAAGGTCGTAGAGCGCGGCGGCCTCCAGGTCGTCACGACGGTTCTCATCGGTCACGCCGTCGGCAGTCGGGATGTCCCAGCCGTTCTCACCGTCGTACCACTCGTCCCACCAACCGTCGCGGATGGACAGGTTCAGCCCACCGTTGAGCGCGCTCTTCATCCCCGAGGTGCCGCACGCTTCCAACGGACGCAACGGGTTGTTCAGCCACACATCGCAGCCCCAGTACAAAAGCCGGGCCATCGACATGTCGTAGTCCGGCAGAAACGCGATGCGGTGCCGCACCTCGGGCCGGTCGGCGAAGCGGACGATCTGCTGGATCAGCGCCTTGCCGGCATCGTCGGCGGGATGCGATTTGCCGGCCACGATCAACTGAACCGGCCGTTGTTCGTCGAGCAGCAACTCCTCCAGCCGCCGGGGGTCGCGCAACATCAGCGTCAAGCGCTTGTAGGTCGGCACCCGGCGGGCGAATCCGATGGTCAGCACCCCGGGGTCGAAAGCGTTTGCCACCCAGCCGATCTCGGCCTCGATAGCCCCTCGCTCCAGCCATGACCGGCGCAACCGGGCACGGACGTCGGCCACCAGCTTGGCGCGCAGTTGGGAGCGGATCCACCAGATGTGCCCGGAGTCGACCTCCTGCAACCTTTCCCACATCGACGGCTCGCGCAACGCATCCACCGACCCGGTGATCTCCTCGCCGAGTTGCAGCCACTCACGGGCCGCCCAGGTCCGGCCGTGTACGCCATTGGTGATGGAGCCGATCGGCACCTCCGGGGCATCGAAGCCGGGCCACAGGTCGTTGAACATCTCCCGACTCACCCGGCCGTGCAGTTCGGAAACCCCGTTGGCCCGCTGCGCGAGCCGCAGACCCATGTGCGCCATGTTGAACTTGGCCGGCTCGGCGCCGTCGCCGTGCACGGCGCGGTGGCGATGGCCGTGTTCGGCGCCGAAGGCCAGGACCCGCTCCAGCGGAACCCCGGGCAGCAGACCCATCTCGGAGTCGTCGCTGAAATAGCGGCGCACCAGGTCCGTCGGGAACCGGTCAATGCCCGCCTCCACCGGGGTGTGGGTGGTGAACACCGTGGAGGACCGCACGACGGTCAGCGCGGTGTCGAAGTCGAGGCCGGCCCCGGAATCGCTGCCCGCCATCAGCTCCCGGATGCGCTCGAGGCCCAGGAAGCCGGCGTGGCCCTCGTTCATGTGGAAGACGTCGGGGGCGGGCAGGCCCTCGATCGCGGTGAAGGCGCGGATCGCCCGGATGCCGCCGATCCCGGCGAGCAACTCCTGCTTGATGCGGTGCTCCTGGTCCCCGCCGTACAACCGGTCGGTGACGTTGCGCAGATCGTGGTCGTTCTCCGGGACGTCGGAGTCCAACAGCAACAGCGGGATTCGGCCGACCTTGGCGATCCACACCCGGGCCCGCAGGGTGCGGTTCTCGGGCATCGCCAGTTCCACCAACACCGGGCGGCCCCCGGGTTCGGTGAGCAACCGCAGCGGCAGACCCTGCGGATCCAGCGACGGGTAGTTCTCGTGCTGCCAGCCGTCGGGAGTCAGCGATTGCCGGAAGTATCCGGAGCGGTAGTTCAGGCCGACACCGATCAACGGCAGGCCCAGGTCTGAGGCCGCCTTGAGGTGATCACCGGCCAGGATGCCCAGACCACCGGAGTAGATCGGCAACACCTCGGAGACGCCGAACTCCATCGAGAAGTAGCCGATCCCGGCCGGGAGGACGGTATCGCCGTCCGTCGCCGTCGCGGCCTGCAATTCCTGAAACCACATCGGTCGGGTGAGGTAATCGCGCAGATCGGCCGACAGCCGGTCGAGGCGTCGCAGGAAATCCTGGTCCTCGGCCAGCTCGTCGAGCCGCTCGGGGGTGACGGCGCCGAGCACTGCGACCGGGTCCTGTCGCAGCTCCCACTGCCGCGGGTCGATGGTCTCGAACAGGTCCTGAGTGCCGAAGTCCCAGGACCACCGCAGGTTGGTCGATAGTTCGGCCAGCGCCGTAAGGCGGTCTGGGAGATGTACGCGGACGGTGAACCTGCGAAGAGCCTTCACGCGAAGGAACCTTACTGAGGTTCGGGCAGTCCCGCCGACCAGCCTTCCGGGCCGTCTCCAACCAACTACGGTGAGGGTGCCGGCGGGAGCCGCCGGTGCGGGTCGCGGACACGGAATGAGGTTGGCAGGTGCCGGGTCGGATCGAAATCGACGGCGTCGCACCGGTGGTCTCCTGCGGGGCCCACCCTGCCAAGGCCGTCACCGGCGAGATCGTGCCGGTCTGCGCGACGGTCTGGCGCGAGGGACATGAGGCCGTCGCAGCCACCCTGGTGGTCCGCTACCTGGGGCCGCACTATCCCCAACCGGGCAAGCATCCCGCCGCCGCCGGCCGAGTCACACCGCAGCTGTCACCGATGACGCCCGGGCGCTCCCCCGACGTGTTCCACGGCCAGTTCAGTCCCGACCGGGTCGGCCTGTGGACCTTCCGGGTGGACGGCTGGGGGGATCCCATCACCAGCTGGCGGCACGCGGTGACGGCGAAGCTGAACGCCGGCCAGGGCGCCGAGGAGCTGCGCAACGACCTACTGATCGGCGCCGATCTGCTGATGCGGGCGGCCACCGGGGTGCCCCGGGCCGAACGCGACCCGCTGCTGGATGCCGCCGCCGAACTGCGCCGGCCCGGCGACCCGGTGGAGCAGGCGGCGCTGGCACTGTCGCATCACGTGACCGACATCCTGGTGCACTACCCGCTGCGCGAACTGGTCACCCGCGGACAGGCCTACGGGGTGTGGGTGGATCGTCCGCAGGCCCGCTGCGGAGCCTGGTACGAGATGTTCCCCCGCTCGACCGGGGGCCGCGACGCCGCCGGCCAGCCGGTGCACGGGACGTTCACGACCGCCGCCGCCGAACTCCCCCGGATCGCGGCGATGGGCTTCGACGTCGTCTACCTGCCGCCCATCCATCCGATCGGACACAAGCACCGCAAGGGCCGCAACAACAGCGTCACCGCCGAGCCCGGCGATGTCGGCTCCCCCTGGGCGATCGGCGGCGCCGAGGGCGGCCATGACAGCGTCCACCCGGATCTGGGCACACTCGACGACTTCGACGGCTTCGTCGCCGCGGCGCGCGATCTCGGCATGGAGGTGGCACTGGACCTCGCGCTGCAGTGCGCGCCGGACCATCCGTGGGCGCGCGAGCACCGGCAGTGGTTCACCGAACTGCCCGACGGCAGCATCGCCTACGCGGAGAACCCGCCGAAGAAGTACCAGGACATCTACCCGCTCAACTTCGACAATGACCCGCAAGGCCTGTACGCCGAGGTGCTGCGGGTGGTGTTGCACTGGGTTTCGCATGGTGTGCGGATCTTCCGGGTCGACAACCCGCACACCAAACCGCCGGACTTCTGGGCCTGGCTGATCGCCCAGGTCAAGGCCCACGACCCGGACGTGCTGTTCCTCGCCGAGGCCTTCACCCGGCCGGCCCGGCTGTACGGGCTGGCCAAGCTCGGATTCACGCAGTCCTACTCGTACTTCACCTGGCGCACGGCGAAGTGGGAGCTCGAGCAGTTCGGGCGGGAGATCGCCGAGCACGCCGACTACGCGCGGCCGAACCTGTTCGTCAACACTCCCGACATCCTGCATGAGAGCCTGCAGCACGGCGGGCCGGGCATGTTCGCCATCCGGGCGGTCCTGGCCGCCACGATGGGCTCGGTGTGGGGTGTGTACTCCGGCTATGAGCTGTTCGAATGCACCCCGGTTCGGCCGGGCAGCGAGGAGTACCTCGATTCGGAGAAGTACGAACTGCGGCCGCGTGATTTCGCCGGCGCGCGTAACCGGGCACACTCGCTGGAGCCCTTCCTCACCCGGCTGAACGAGATCCGCCGGCAGCACCCGGCGCTGTGCGAGATGCGCACCCTGCGCTTCCATGCGGTCGACAACGACGCCCTGATCGCCTACAGCAAGTTCGACCCCCGGACCGGGGACACCGTGCTGGTGGTGGTCAACCTCAACCCGTTCACCGCCGAACAGGGCACGGTATGGCTGGATATGGGCGCGCTGGGCAGGGAGCCCTACGACGGATTCCGGGTACGCGACCAGATCACCGGAGAGGAATACCAGTGGGGGCAGTCCAACTACGTTCGCCTCGAACCGGCCAGGGCGGTGGCGCACATCCTCGCCCTGCCGCCCATCGACTGGGAGCAGCGCGCGCCGCTGCTGCGCCGGGAGTGAGCAGACCGTGACGCGCGAACCGAGATCCCACGCCAGCCCGTATCTGTCGCCGCACCCCGGCGACGCGGCCAGGCTGCTGGCCGGTACCCATCACGACCCGCACGCCATCCTGGGCGCCCACGAGTACGACGACCACACCGTGATCCGCACGCTGCGGCCGAACGCCGAATCGGTGACGGCCCTCATCGGCGGTACGCGTTACCCGCTTGAGCATCTGCAGTCCGGCCTGTTCGCCGTGGCGGTGCCGTTCACCGATCTCGCCGACTACCGACTCGAGGTCGGCTACCCCGGCAGCACCCATGTCACCGCCGACGGCTACCGGTTCCTGCCCACCCTCGGCGAGGTCGACCTGCATCTTTTCGCGGAGGGCCGGCACGAGCGACTGTGGGACATCCTGGGTGCCCATCCGCGGTCCTTCACCACCCCCGACGGCGTGGTCGACGGGGTGTCGTTCGCGGTCTGGGCTCCGAACGCCAAGGGAGTCAACCTGGTCGGCGACTTCAACGGCTGGACCGGCAACGACGCCCCGATGCGGGTGCTCGGCTCCTCCGGGGTGTGGGAATTGTTCTGGCCCGGCCTGGGCCCCGGCGGCCACTACAAGTTCCGGATCCACGGCGCCGACGGGGTGGTCACCGACCGCGCCGATCCGTTCGCCTTCGCCACCGAGGTGCCGCCGCGCACCGCTTCGAAGGTCTTCGTCTCGGACTACGCCTGGTCGGATGCGGGCTGGCTGGCCCGCCGGGCGGCGGGCAATCCGGTCTTCGAGCCGATGAGCACCTACGAGGTGCACCTGGGATCGTGGCGCCCCGGCCTGAGCTACCGCGAACTCGCCGCACAACTCACCGACTACGTTGTCGCGCACGGTTTCACCCACGTCGAACTGCTCCCGGTGGCCGAGCATCCCTTCGGCGGGTCCTGGGGTTACCAGGTCACCTCGTACTATGCGCCCACATCGCGGTTCGGCACCCCCGATGACTTCCGGTTCCTGGTCGACGCCCTGCATCAGGCCGGTATCGGCGTCATCATGGACTGGGTTCCGGCCCACTTCCCCAAAGACTCCTGGGCGCTGGGCCGCTTCGACGGCACCGCCCTCTACGAGCACTCCGACCCCCACCGCGGCGAGCAACTCGACTGGGGCACTTATGTTTTCGATTTCGGTCGGCCGGAAGTCCGGAACTTCCTGGTGGCCAATGCCCTGTACTGGTGCAAGGAGTTCCACATCGACGGCCTGCGGGTCGATGCGGTGGCCTCGATGCTCTACCTGGACTACTCACGGCCAGCCGGCGGCTGGACGCCCAACATCCACGGCGGCCGGGAGAACCTCGAGGCGGTGCAGTTTCTGCAGGAGATGAACGCCACCCTGCACAAGACCAGCCCCGGGATCGTCACCATCGCCGAGGAGTCGACTTCGTGGCCCGGCGTCACGCGTGCGACAACCCTTGGCGGCCTTGGCTTCTCGATGAAGTGGAACATGGGCTGGATGCACGACACGCTGGGTTACATCAGCCGTGACCCGATCTACCGCAGCTATCACCACCACGAGATGACGTTCTCCATGCTGTACGCCTACAGCGAGAACTACGTGCTGCCGATCAGCCACGACGAGGTGGTGCACGGTAAGGGCACGCTGTGGACCCGGATGCCCGGTAACGACCACGTCAAAGCCGCCGGGCTGCGCACCGTGATCGCCTACCAGTGGGCCCATCCGGGAAAGAAGCTGCTGTTCATGGGCCAGGAGTTCGGGCAGCGCGCGGAATGGTCGGAGGAACGCGGGCTGGACTGGTTCCAACTCGGCGAGCACGGCTTCTCCGGAGGGATCCTGCGGTTCATGACCGACGTCAACGAGCTGTACCGCAGCCGCCCGGCGCTGTGGAGCCAGGACACCCGACCCGAGGGTTACTCCTGGATCGACGCCAACGACTCGGCCAGCAATGTGCTGAGCTTCCTGCGTTGGGGGTCCGACGGCTCGGTACTGGCCTGCGTGTTCAACTTCGCCGGTGCCGAACGCAACGACTACCGCCTCGGCCTGCCACGGTCCGGTCCCTGGCGCGAGGTGCTCAACTCCGATTCAACGCACTACAACGGTTCGGGAATCGGCAATCTCGGCGCGGTGACCGCGAGCGACGAACCCTGGCACGGCCGACCCGCATCCGCCCGGCTGGTGCTGCCGCCCAATTCCGCGGTCTGGCTCGAACCCGCCCTCGAATCCGACTGAGCCCGGAACCGGCCGTCGCGTCAGTAGAGCGCGTTGGCCAGGTTGCGCCGGCCGGCGATCACCTCGGGGTCGGCCTGGTCGAACAGCTCGAACAGCTCGATCAGCCGGGTGCGCACCCGGGTGCGGTCGTCACCGGACGTCGCCTTCACCAGCGCCGTCAGCCGAGCGAACGCACCGCCGATGTCCTGGCCGAGGATCTGCAGGTCCGCCGCGGCGAACGCGGCGTCGATATCGGCCGGGGCGGCGTCGGCCGTAGCGATGGCGTCGGCGGGGTGAACGTGAGCCCGCTGCAGGAAGGTGATCTGTCCCAGCGCGCCTTTGGCTTCGGCATGCGCCGGATCGGCGTCCAGGATCGACCGATAGGCCGCTGCGGCGGCCTCGAAGTCACCGGCGTCGAGTTTCTCGCGGGCATCGACCAGTACCGGATCCTCGGCAACCGAGTCTCCACCGGGGTCCGTTCCCAGCTTGCCCGCCGTGGCCGCCACCAGCGAGTCGAGCCAGCGACGCAACTGGTCCGGCGGCTGCGGCCCCTGAAAACTCGACAGCGGCTGACCGTCGGCCAGAGCCACCACGGTGGGTACCGCCTCCACCCCGAACATCGCCGCCACCCGGGGCACGGCGTCGACGTTGACCAGTGCCAGCGCCCACCGGCCCGCATCTGCCACCGCCAGCGCAGCCAGGGCGTCCGCCAACTGGACGCATACCGCACTACGCGGCGACCACAGCAGCACCACCACCGGCACCTGCCCGGAGCGAACCAGCACCTCGGCCTCGAAGTTGGCCTCGGTGATGTCCACCCCGCCGGAGGCAGCGCCACCGGACGGGCCGGACTGGGCCCGCTGCTTAAGGCTGGAAAGATCGACCGCGCCGGTCATCACCGGCGCCGTTCTCGGGCGGGGACGCGTCACGTGCTCAAGTCTGTCACGCCCCGGGAGTGGCCGCGACGGGGTGCCGGTCCCCGGTCATGACCGGCGTCACGACTACCCCGCGCGCAGGATCAGCGCATCGCCCTGACCGCCCGCGCCACACAGTGCGGCCGCCCCGTAACCGCCACCGCGACGGGCCAACTCCAACGCCACGTGCAAGGTGATGCGCGCCCCGGACATCCCGATCGGATGGCCCATCGCGATGGCCCCGCCGTTCGGGTTCACCTTTTCCGGGTCGACGCCGAGTTCCCGGGTGGACGCCAGTGCCACCGCCGCAAAGGCCTCGTTGATCTCCAGGACCGCGAGTTCATCGAGGCCGATTCCCTCGCGCGCCGCGGCCTTCCGGATGGCGTTTGCCGGCTGGGACTGCAGGGTGGAATCCGGTCCGGCCACCACCCCGTGGGCGCCGATCTCACACAGCCAGGTCAACCCCAGCGCCTCGGCCTTGGCCTTGTTCATCACGACGACCGCGCAACCGCCGTCGGAGATCTGCGACGCCGACCCGGCGGTGATGGTGCCGTCCTTGCGGAACGCCGGCCGCAGGCCAGCCAGCGACTCCGCGGTGGTGTTGGCCCGGATGCCCTCGTCCTCGGCGAAGTCGATGGCCTCACCCTTGCGCTGCGGGATGGGGACGCCCACCACCTCGTCGACGAACACGCCGTCCTTCCACGCCGCGGCGGCCTTCCGGTGCGAGTTGGCGGCGTATTCGTCCTGCTCGGCCCGGCTGAACTTGTCGACATCGTTGCGCTGTTCGGTCAGCGCTCCCATCGGCTGGTCGGTGAAAACGTCGTACAGACCGTCGTAGGCCATGTGGTCGCGAACCGTCACGTCGCCGTACTTGTAGCCGGCCCGGCTGTCCATCAGCAGGTGCGGGGCCCTCGTCATGGATTCCTGACCGCCGGCCACCACGACGTCGAACTCCCCGGCCCGGATCAACTGGTCGGCCAGCGCGATCGCGTCGATGCCGGACAGGCACATCTTGTTGATCGTCAGCGCCGGAACATCCCAGCCGATGCCGGCGGAGACGGCGGACTGGCGGGCCGGCATCTGACCGGCGCCTGCGGTGAGCACCTGACCCATGATCACGTAGTCCACCAACGAGGCCGGCGCATCGTGGCCGGGGAACGCCTTCGCCAGGGCTCCCCTGATGGCGATGGCGCCGAGGTCCGAACCGGAGAGGTCCTTCAGCGACCCCATGAGTTTTCCGATCGGAGTACGGGCGCCGGCAACGATGACAGAGGTGGTCATGAGACCCCTTCGATAGGTGTGGTCGGCGTCTCAGCCGACCGGCTCAACACAATTGCGATCATCAGGTTACCTTTGAGTTATGACCACCGAGCACGTCGATGCGCGGCCTTTTCTCGCCAGCGCACTGGTGACCGCGATTGATCATGTGGGCATCGCCGTGCCCGATCTCGACGCGGCGATCAAGTGGTATCACGACAACCTCGGGATGATCGTGGTTCACGAGGAGATCAACGCCGAGCAGGGCGTGCGCGAGGCGATGCTCGCGGTTCGCGGAGCGCCGGTCGGCAGCGCCCAGGTGCAGTTGATGGCGCCCCTCGACGAGACCTCGACGATCGCCAAGTTCATCGATCGGCGCGGCCCCGGCATCCAGCAGCTGGCCTGTCGGGTCAGTGACCTCGACACGTTGTCCGAACGGTTGCGCGGCAAAGGGGTTCGGCTGCTCTACGACGCCCCCCGGCGCGGGACCGCGAACTCACGTATCAATTTCATCCACCCCAAGGACGCCGGTGGCGTGCTGGTGGAACTGGTCGAACCCGCCGCCACGCACTAGCCCGGATCTGGTCAGGACCACTTGCGGGTGGGGGCTCGGTGTCGGCGTTTGCCCCAGCAGGGCGTGTGCCAGTGCCGCCGGTCGGCGCCCTCGGCGTCGTCGGTGCGCCACACCGCCAGATGCGGCACGCCGGGCCGTAGTTCGTGGTCGCAGCCCGGGCAGCGGTACACCTTGACCGCCCGGGCCCCGGGAATCGGCACCACCTGATAGTCATAGCCGTCCGGACCGGTCTCCACCCGCATCAGAACAGCCGGAACTCGTCATTGTCCAGACCCCTCATGATGTCGTAATCCAGCGTGACGCAACGAATTCCGCGATCCTCGGCAAGTGTCCGGGCCTGCGGCTTGATCTGCTGGGCCGCGAAGACACCGGCGACCGGGGCGAGCAGGGGGTCCCGGTTCATCAGCTCCAGATACCGACTGAGCTGCTCGACGCCGTCGATCTCGCCGCGGCGTTTGATCTCGACGGCCACCGATGCCCCGCTGCCGTCCCGGCACAGGATGTCGACGGGGCCGATCGCGGTCATGAACTCCCGGCGGACCAGGGTGTACCCCTCGCCGAGTAGTTCGATGTGCTCTGCCAGCAGTTTCTGCAGGTGCGCCTCGACCCCGTCCTTGACCAGGCCCGGATCGACACCGAGCTGATGACTGGAGTCGTGCTCGATCTCCTCGATGGTGATGCGCAACTGTTCACCGGACTTGTTCTCCACCACCCAGACGCCGATGTCCTCCGTCAGCCAGCACGGCGGGCTCATCCAGTTCAGCGGCTTGTAGGCACGGTCGTCGGCGTGCACGCTGACCGAGCCGTCCGACTTGAACAGCAGCAGCCGCCGCGCGGACGGAAGATGGGCGGTGAGACGGCCGACGTAGTCGACGGTGCACTGGGCAATGACGAGGCGCACCGGACCACCATA
>Ga0116183_1006505_pt1 | contig 10697 bp, 12 predicted proteins | sample AD_UKC078_MetaG_FD_89753 | JGI IMG/M metagenome (GOLD analysis project Ga0116183, IMG submission 89753) | Active sludge microbial communities of municipal wastewater-treating anaerobic digesters from USA - AD_UKC078_MetaG | ecosystem: Engineered > Bioreactor > Anaerobic > Digestate | place: USA...
AACAATGAAAGATGTTGATACCTCTAATGCCACAGCTACCGAAGCAGATATCCTGAAAGGATATACAGCTTACGTTAACGGCAAACTGATAACCGGATCAATTCCAACTTATAATGGTGTAGTAAATATCGTGCCTTCAACAACAGATTATAAAATTCCTAAAGGTGTATACCTGGCTGAGGATATTATAGTAGTAGGCGCTCCTTCCCTGAGTGCTGAAAATATCAAAAAAGGTGTTGTTATTTTCGGTGTAAAAGGAACATTTGAAGCAAAAGAGGGCGAATAATGACCAGGGAAGAAGTCTTAAAGAAATTAGCTCAGCTTAGAGAAGAAGGTCATTTGAATGTTCCAAGAGACGAACTGATTAAAACTGAAGAACAGATTCAGGGAATCAGGGAAAGCGCCAGAATCAATACCGGTGTACTGGATTATGTGGCCGAAAGAATAACTTCCGGAATCACAACAGAACAGATTAACAACTGGGTGAAAGAATATACTGAGTCACATGGGGCCATTTGTGCCCCTTATCAGTATGGCGGTTTTCCCAAACATGTCTGTGTTTCAATAGATGATGTAATCTGCCACGGCATTCCTAATAAAAACACGGTTTTAAAAGAGGGAATGATTGTCAATGTCGATGTATCAACCATCTATAAAGGCTATTACTCTGATGCCAGTCGAATGTTCATCATCGGTCAGACAACTCCGGAAAAAGAAAGACTGGTCAGAGTCTGCAAAGAATGTCTGGAAATAGGACTTCAGCAGGTTAAGCCCTATGGTTTTTTAGGAGATATCGGCTATCATATCGAAAAACATGCTTTGAGAAATGGTTATAAGATAGTAAGGGATTTTGGTGGTCATGGTATCGGTTTAGAATTCCATGAGGAGCCCTTTGTCTTTCACTATGGTAAAAGAAATAGCGGGATGATGCTGGTTCCAGGAATGGTATTCACCATTGAACCGATGCTTAACATGAAAAAAAGTGGTGTCAGAATTTCAACTGTTGATGGCTGGACTGCCTACACTAAAGATAAATTACCCTCTGCTCAATGGGAGCATATGATTCTGGTGACCGAAGACGGTTATGAAATCCTGTCATATTAGAATCAGATGAGGGTATTTCCAATTATTATATTTATTATATTTTTTTGTGTATATTAATCTAAATTTGTTATAATAATGATATGGAAAATATTAAAAAACACATTCCCAATGTTGTGACATCTTTAAGAATAGTAGGGACCTTCATTTTGATATTTCTGCAGCCAATGTCTGCTGTTTTTCTTGTTGTTTATGCTTTTTCAGGATTTAGTGATGTAGTTGATGGCTATCTGGCTAGAAAGCTGAAAGCAGAAAGCGAACTGGGCTCAAAGCTGGACAGTGCAGCTGATCTGCTGTTTTATGCGGTATCTTTAATCAAGCTGCTTCCACTATTGTGGGCTAGACTGTCAAGAAAAATCTGGATTCTGGTAAGCATAATTGTGGTACTCAGATTATTTGATTATATATATTTTGCGATTATATACGGGGAGCTTTCCTCTACCCATAGTATGTTAAACAAAATGACTTCCGTAGGGCTTTTTGGCATACCGTTTTTAATCAATAGCCAGATTGGAAACACCTACTGCTGGATAGTCGCATTTATATCTTTAGCAGCTACCTTATATGAGATACATAACCACTCAAAATTTAAAAAAGAAAGATGCACGTAAAAAACTGAGGGAATAACTGAAGCATTTATTGAAAAGAGATAATTCTGGTAATTATCTCTTTATTGTATAGAAATTAATTTAAGGATAAATTAAAAAAATGTGGCAAAACTAGAAAAGAGAAAGAATCTCATAGTCTGTTTCACTGATTAGGGCAGGCTGAAGGTCAATCAGCTGTTCAATAGAGTACCTGTTAGCGAGATAGTTTCTGACCTCGTCCTTATTTAAGATGACAGGAACACGATTGTGGATATTTTTGGTAGAAACTGCTTCAGTAGTGATAATGGAATAGTTATAAAGGGGACTGTCCTTCTGATAAATACCGGCAAAATAGATAATTTTATCGGTGGTGTGAATGTAATGCCTTTTTTTATGCCTGTCCCATTCATAAAAACCTGAGGCAACGATAACGCACTTATGGTTCTGATAGTCTTCCCTATAGATATTGGTATCTCTGATTGTTTCAATTCGGGTGTTAATCAGGTTTCTTTTATTCAATGAATAACCCCATTTCATCAGCTGATAATCGTTATCAGCAAATACCAAAGAAATGTTGGAAGGAAATATTTCGCCAGTAGACATTAAATCCAGAGTCTTCTGATCATATTTCTTTTCCAGCACTTTCAGTATTTTAGCGATATCAATGCTTTCAGCAAAATAATAGCGGCCACACATAATACTAATATACAAAAAAACCCTTCAGTAATGAAGGGCTAATCGATAATGTCCATCAATTCCAAAAGCCTGTTTAACGCATCAGCATCCTGATAAAAGATGTTTATTGAGTTTCTGGTAATCTTTACTTTTGAACCGAATTTTCTCTGCAGAGAATTCTGCATATCAACAATATAAGGGTCTTTAGCCTTGGTTTTAACTGTCTTGACAGGCTTCTTTGCGGCTGCCAGAGCCTCAACCTGTCGGACTGACAAACCCTCTCTAACGGCTTTATTTGCGATTTCACTGATAGTTTTAGGGTCCAGAGTTACCAGACACCTTACATGTCCCATTGACAGTTTATTTTCTTCCACCAGTTTTTGAACATCTTTTGGAAGTCTCAATAATCGCAGGGTGTTAGAAACATGTTCTCTGCTTTTGCCGATTTTACTGGCTAACTGTTCTTGTGTATAGCCCAGTGTATCAATCAGCTTCTGATATCCGCTGGCTTCCTCCAGGATGTTAAGGTCTTCTCTCTGGATGTTTTCCAATAGTGATATCTCCATCATCTGTCCATCATTAAAATCCATTATAATAGCCGGTATGTCTTCTTTTCCGGCTAAAAGAGAGGCTTTTACTCTTCTTTCGCCGGCAATCAGTTCATAACCTCCAGTAGCTTCTCTAACTAAGATAGGAGTGAAAACCCCATTTTCTATAATTGATTGAGCCAGCTCGTTCAGCTTTTCCTGGTCAAATGCCTTTCTGGGCTGATATGGATTAGAACGAATTTCTGATAATTTTAAAGTAGCCCTGCGTCCATATTCATCAGCTCTGGCACTGCTTTGAATTTCATCGATGACCGAAATAACATCATCGCCAAAAATAGCGGCTAAACCAGTCCCCAGGCGATCTTTACTTTCTTTTTTCTTTGCCATTTTGCCTCCTTATGAGTTTTTAGTAATAACCTCTTTGGCTAAAGCTGCATAGGCTCTAGCGCCATCAGATTTGATATCATGTTCGAAAATGCTTTTCCCATATGAAGGAGCTTCGGATAAACGAACATTTCTCGGAATATAAGAACGATAAACTCTTTCTTTAAAGTATTTTCTGACTTCCTGCTGAACTTCAATAGACAGGTTGGTTCTTCCATCAAACATTGTCAGCAAGACCCCTTCAATATATAAATGCGGGTTATAGAGTTTCTGAACCAGTCTGATGGTAGAAAGAAGCTGGGTTAATCCTTCCAGAGCATAGTACTCGCACTGAACGGGAATTATTACTGAATCAGCAGCAGTCAAAGCGTTGGTGTTTAACAGACCTAATGAAGGTGGACAATCGACAATAATGAAATCATAGTTGTTTTTAATAGGATCCAACTTGTTTTTCAGCAGCTTTTCTCTTCCTTCATGGTAATTTGCCATTTCAATATCGCTGCCTGCCAAATCGATTGTTGCCGGAATTAAATCAATAGGCGGTATTTTACGAGAAAGAATGCATTTTTCAGTTTCAACATCATTAAGCAATAAGTCATAGGTACTGAACTTTATATCACTTCTTGCTCCAACCCCCTGAGTAGAGTTAGCCTGAGGATCTAAGTCCACTAATAAAACTTTTTTCCCTAAATAGGCTAAACCTGCCGAAAGATTGATGCTTGTTGTTGTTTTTCCGACGCCGCCCTTCTGGTTGGCTAATGCAATAATTTTTCCCATACTTATATACCTCAATAATCATTTTATCATAAAGAGACTATTTTTTGATAGTTATCGTAATAATGTAATCTTCGTTTTGATCCTGTTCAGTCATCATAACACTGCGGTCAAATTCCTTAGCTTTTTTAAAGGTGTCTCTAAAAGAGTTGATAATCAGCTGAGCTGAAATACCAAAACATTTGATACTTCCTTTTTTCTTTTTCTTTGGTTTGAAGTAATTGGTGTCAATCAGATTTTCAGTTTCTTTAACATTCAGATCTCTGGCTAAAACGGATTGAAGAACTTCTTTCTGCTGTTTTTCATCCAGCGACAGTAAAGCTCGGCCATGTCTTTCCGTAATCTGTTTACTGTTGATTGCCTCCTGAACTTCATGACAGAGGTTTAACAGGCGGATTTTATTAGAGATTGTGGTCTGCTTCTTACCGACTTTATTAGCCAGCTGCTGCTGAGTAAGCCCTGTCAGACGAATCATCTGCAGATAACCATTGGCTTCTTCAATTGGCGAAAGGTCCTCGCGCTGAATATTTTCAATTATCGCTAAGGTGGCAGCCTGAACCTCACTGGCCCTGATAACAAAGGCATTGATCTGTTTATGGCCTAAGCTCTTGCAGGCTCTATATCGTCTTTCACCTACAATTAACTCATAACCCGTATAAGACTCTCTGACAGTGATAGGCTGAATTAAACCGTTTTCTTTAATCGAAACAGCTAATTCCTCAATCGCTTCTTTATCAAAACTGGTTCTCGGCTGATATTGATTGGGTTTTATTTCATCAATGTTAATAAGCTGATATTGTGCCATAAGTCCTCCTATAATGGTCTCTTTTTGATCTGCCCATAGTTTCTGGGGTATTTAGCTGGGGTATGATTAATCTTTTTAAGATCAATGATCAGACGCTGACTGTCTTCCGTCAGTCCAAATTCACTTATCTGATGCAGCTGAGCACCTAATGTAGCAAGTGCCTTTTCCGCCTGCTTCAGTTCCTGATAGCCTTTTGGTCCTTTCATTGCTAGAAAGTGACCATCAACCTTAAGTAGAGGTAAACATAATTCCGCCAGGATGTTTAATGGCGCTACCGCTCTGGCTGTCACAAAGTTAAATTTTTCAAAATGTTCTTTAGCGAAAACTTCAGCTCGCTGATTGGAAATGTAGACACCGTCAAGCTTTAAAGCTGCGACAGCTTCTTTTAGAAAAGAAACCTTTTTATTATTGGGCTCTAACAGAAAAACTTCCAGTCGGGGATTATAGATTTTCAACACCAGACCAGGAAAACCGGCTCCGGTACCGACATCAATTAAATTATTAGCTGGATTAAACATTTTTCCTAACAGAAGACAATCTAAAAAATGTTTAACATAGATGTCATCTTTGTCAGTAATGGCTGTCAGATTGAACTTCTTGTTCCACTCGATTAATAAATCAGCATATCTTTCCAGCTGGTATAGCTGATTTTCATCAAGTTCGATCTGATGTTCTAAAAAAAACCTGTTATAATCCACTAATTTTTCTCCTTGTAATTTTCTTTCAGTCAACTATGATTATACAAAAAAAAGAGTGATAATTGAACTAAAAAAGCAAAGTTTACAGTTTTCACTAATTATAATAAGATAAGTTTACACAAGGAGATATGGTGATGGCTATTTATGATGTTTTGAGCAGCTATGGACAGTTCGATTCTCTAGTCAGTTTTAACGGACCGGTTGAAGACTATTTAAAAATCTATCCGGCTGATGAAAATCGAGAATTGTTTAAAATGATGTTAAAGCAAAACCGGCAAATTCGGGTCTATACAAATTTTGGGCTCAAATTTAATCTGGCTTTAATCGCTAATAAAAAGATTGGCTATAAGGATGTCGGCAAAATTGATGAGTATTGTCTTAAAGTCCCCTATATTATCTACTGGAAAGAGGAAAATATTCAAAGAGCGCTAGTGATCAGCTTAAACAGCTATATCGAAGCGAAAGGAATATATTACTGTCTGACCGAAGTAGACAATTACTTTGAAAATGACAAAAATGATTTGGTGACAATTCATCTCAGTCAAAAAAACAGTTCTGAGGTAATTGAAACTTTTAGCAGTATGCTGGCTGAAAACCAGACAGCACTGGCCATTCAGAAAAATCTGGACAGCAAATATATCAGTGATGTTGATCTGATGAAAGAACAGTGCATAGGGATATGTCAGCATATCTTTGATGAAACGATAAAAACAATCAGGCCGTTAGAGCCGAAACAGAGAAAACCATATATTGATGAAACGGTCGCTCGAGTTTTCATCATCAAGAAGGCTTTATATGTCAAATATATGACCAGCAAATATTTCTTGAATGAAAGACATTGTGGCAATGTCTCCCAGCAGAGAGCCTTTGCGAAAAGCTATATCAGTGAGCTTCCAATTATTCCCTATTTCAAGCTATACAACATATGAAAATAAAGCAGGGGGATCCTGCTTTATTTTTGGGGGATAAAATATCTTTGAAATAGAAAGGATATATGGACAAGTAGTTGTTCTACTTGTGAGTCCATAATACTAGCAATGATGCGTAAAACAATCAAATCATAATGTGAAATTGTGTGAAAACATTTAAAAGCTTATAATTGATTGTGATAAACAGTTTTTTAAGTAAGAAAATGAATGTTTCAGATGATGGAGGAATAAAGATGTCCGAAAAAAAGAAAGTAGCCTTTGTGTGTGTGCACAATTCCTGCCGTAGTCAAATTGCAGAGGCGCTTGGTAAAAGATACGGTTCAGAAGAATATGAGTTTTATTCAGCAGGCACGGAAATAAAGCCCCGCATTAATCAGGATGCGGTGCGTCTGATAAAAGCTTTGTATGGCATAGATATGGAGGAAACCCAGTATTCCAAGCTGATTTCTGAATTGCCGGAAATAGATATTGTTATAACGATGGGCTGTAATGTCCAGTGTCCTGTAATTCCTCATGAATACACCGAGGATTGGGGTCTGGAAGATCCAAGCGGAAAAAGTGATGAAGAATTTCTGACAGTAATTAAAGCGATTGAAGAGAATGTCAGAAAAAGATTCTCATAAACATTTAATTATTGCTACCGCATTACTGGCAGCGCCTTTTCTAATCTGATCACCACTGCAGAATAATGAATAACCGCCTATTACCTTGTCGGCTCTTATTCTGCCAACTTCAATAATATCATTGTCACTGGCACTTATAGGCATAGGGTAGGTGTTATTTATGCCGTCATCCCTCAATCTGAGGCCTTTACTGCCGGCAACTGCTTCTCTGACCTCTTCAATTGTTAAAGGTTCTTCAGTAGCAAAACTGATAGAAATGCTATGACTTCTAATTATTGGAACTCTGACACAGGTACAGGTAACAGCCAGATCAGGTAGATGCATGATCTTTCTTCCCTCATTCTGCATTTTCATTTCTTCATCGGTATAGCCATCTTCTAAAAATGTCCCGATACCAGGAATACAGTTATAGGCAATCTGATGAGGAAAGACATTGGTCTCTATCTCTTTACCGCTGAGTAGCGCTTCAACCTGATTCTGCAGTTCGGTAACTCCTGCAGTTCCGGCACCGGAGACTGCCTGATAGGTGCTGGCAATGATTCTGGTAAGCTTAGACTTTTTATTAATACCATATAAAGCCATAAAGGCAATAATGGTACTGCAATTGGGATTTGCGATAATACCATTATGCTTTTTTGTGTCTTCACCATTGATTTCAGGAACAATCAGAGGAACATCATCGTCCATTCTAAAAGCACTGCTGTTATCAATCAATACAGCCCCTGCTTTTTTGATAAACGGTGCGAAATATTTAGAAGACTTTCCTCCTGATGCAGCCAGTACGACATCCAAGCCTTCAAAACTGTCGGCCCTGGCTTCAATGACTTTTAAAGTCTCGCCTTTAAACTCAATTTCTATTCCGGCACTTCGCTGGCTGGCCATCAGCCTTAATTCATCGACCTTGATGTCCTGTTCAATCAAACACTCTATCATCTGTCTGCCAACAGCGCCGGTAGCTCCTAGAATACCTATTCTCATAATGAATCACTCCTTGTGATGAATCTGTCGTAGATACATCTGATTGTTTTTTCAAAGTCTTTATTTTCAACGCCGATAAGAATATCAATCTCATCAGCAGCCTGATTAATAATTCTGATATTGATATTGTGAGCGCCAAGTTCACCAAACAATAGCCCTGACATCCCGGGTTTGTTCCGCATACTTCTGCCAACAACAGCGATTAAGGCCATCTTGTCAAGAACTGTCACATTATCACAGTTTAAATCCTTTTTTAATTTAGCAATAATGTCATAAAGAACTTTTTCAATGGCTTCAGTTTCAACAACAACACTAAAAGAGTCGACACCGGCAGGAACAATTTCAACAGAGACATTGAAATCTTCAAACACCTGCAGAGTCCTTCTTAAACCGCCAACTTCACGAGAAATCTGCGGCTTGCTGATGGAAACTACCGAGAAGTTTTTCTTGCCGGAAATTCCGGTAATAAAATGAGGTGGTTTTATTGCGTCCTGTTTATGGCAATCACTTAAAATCATGGTGCCGGGATGCTCAGGTTTATTGGTGTTTCTAATGTTGACTGGAATACTTTTTTCCCTTACCGGCATTATGGCTTCATCATGCAGGACGCTGGCCCCCATATAGCTGAGCTCTCGAAGTTCACTATAAGTGATGTAACTGATAGTCTTAGGATTATCTACAATCCGAGGATCAGCTATTAACAGACCGGAAACATCGGTCCAGTTTTCATAAACATCAGCGTTTACGATGTTAGCCAGTATCGAACCACTGATATCACTGCCACCTCTGGGCATAACCTTGATTGCACCATTAGGTAAGGCTCCATAGAATCCGGGAATTATAACTCTTTTCCCTTTTTTTATCTGCCTTCTTAAATGCTGTTCACTTTTTTCAAAATTAACTTTGCCGCTATAATCAAAGGCAATAACCTCGCTGGCATCAATAAACTGCCCATCTAAATATTCAGCCAAACACTTGGCGGTCAAATACTCCCCTCGAGAAACCAGATAATCAAGACTGATATCATTATCCATCAGATCTCTAATAATTTTGAATTCTCTTTCTAAATCAATTTCTAGATGCAGCTGGTTTTTGATGCCCATATACTTGTCATAAATCTTGCTGAATAAATCATCATAAGGTACACCATACTTTATGTGAGCATGACATAAATAAAGCAGATCAGTAACCTTATGGTCTTCATTATCAGACTTGCCACAGGCACTGGCGACAATAAAAACTCTGTCCTTATCACTGTCGATAATATTTTTCACTTTTTTAAACTGAGCTGCACTTGAAAGTGAACTGCCACCAAACTTAACAACCTTAATCATAGCGATACTCCTGCCACAAACAGATTCTTATCTGCTGTTTTTTCAATTAATTCTTTTAATTTATATAAATCCATAGGTTCGGTAATAATTGTATCTGGATCAATTTTCTTATAAATATAATCCTCAAAATACACGAGGTTTTCAGTTCTGACATAAAACCGACTGATATATTCTTTATTGTTAATAGCAAACTTCTCATCAGTACTGATTTTTAAATCTTCCCCGTTCAATAGTGAAACAAGATCCTGAACCACTGCATGAGCGGTAGGGAATGTTCCCGCTCCCTGTCCAATATAAGATGCTATACCCAGATTAGTGCTTGTAAATACAATACAGTTTAAATTGGAGCCAACGTGAGCCAGAGTATCATTATCATTAATAAATTCAGGTATAACGAAAATCTGCACCTGTCTATCATTTTTACTGCCTCTGCCGATAAGTTTAAGGGTAGACTGATGTCTTTTGCCGAAATCAATGTCTTTTTGATTGACCGTCCTGATACCGAAAACTGTAATGTCAGTTAAACTTAAAGAAGTGTCCCAGACCATATTGCCAGTCAGACAGCATTTATATTTGACATCATGACCATCAATATCATCGCCAGGATCGCTTTCGGCATAGCCAAGCTTCTGTGCCTGGGTCAATACCTCCCTGAAAGGCTTTTGTTCCTTATACATCTTATCCAGGATAAAGTTGGTGGTTCCATTGAATATCCCGCTAAAAGCACTGATTTCATCAACTCTTTTGGTGTGTCTGATGTTTGACATTACCGGGATTCCCCCACCGACACTGGCTTCAAAAATAATGTTTACATCATTTTTATCTGCTAAAGCAATCAGCTGGTCATAGTAAGTTGCCATAACTTTTTTATTACTGGTAACGACATGTTTTTTCATATTTAAAGCTTTAGATATACAGCTGAAAGGAAACTCTATTCCTCCTAAACATTCGACAACTACCTCAATATCATCGTCTAAGGCCTCATCAATATTAAAAACCATTCTTTCGTCAGTGGCTTCGCTTGCATCTCTGACAAGAATCTTTGTAATCTCTAACTGTTTTGTAAAACCTGTATTACCGCTGTCTATAATACCGGATACTCCTCTACCGACATTGCCATGTCCTAATAACGCTATTTTCATAACCTGACTGTCCTTCCTGGAAAAACACTTGTTTTTGTGTTAGAAACATAGTATCATTCTTTCAAGATGTAATCAAGGAGAATTTTATGCGATTGTTTGTAAGTACCAGGAATAAAGAA
>Ga0116183_1006506_pt1 | contig 10696 bp, 10 predicted proteins | sample AD_UKC078_MetaG_FD_89753 | JGI IMG/M metagenome (GOLD analysis project Ga0116183, IMG submission 89753) | Active sludge microbial communities of municipal wastewater-treating anaerobic digesters from USA - AD_UKC078_MetaG | ecosystem: Engineered > Bioreactor > Anaerobic > Digestate | place: USA...
ACGCCCATGTTGAAGGTGTTGAACATATCCCTTTCGGGTATATTGCCTTTCCTCGCCATGAGCTTGAATATCGCCGGTATGCGTATGGAGGCGCGCTCCACTTTGGCGCAGAGTCCGTCGGGAAGCGCGCGGGGGATATTCTCGTAGAAGCCTCCGCCGGTGATGTGGCTTATGCCCCTTACGTCGGCGTGCTTAAGAAGCTCCAGCACGGGCTTTACGTAGATCTTGGTGGGCGTGAGCAGGGCTTCTCCCAAAGTCTGTCCGCCCAATTCTTCCGGACGGGCGTTCAGATCGCGGTTTTCAACGTCGAAGACCTTTCTCACCAGGGAATATCCGTTGGAGTGTATGCCGGAAGAGGGCAGAGCTATGACTACGTCGCCTTCCTCCATGCGCTTGTTGTCCATGAGCGCGGCCCTGTCGACTATTCCTACGGAAAATCCGGCGAGGTCGTAGTCGTCCTCCGCCATGGTGCCCGGATGCTCCGCGGTCTCGCCGCCTATGAGGGCGCAGCCGGCTCTTACGCAGCCTTCCGCAACGCCCGAGACCAGCTCGGCAACCTTTTCGGGAATGTTTTTCCCTATGGCTATGTAGTCCAGAAAGAACAGGGGCTTTGCGCCGCTGCAGATTATGTCGTTGACGCACATGGCGACGCAGTCTATGCCTATGCTGTCGTGCCTGTTCATAATCTGTGCTATGCGCTGCTTGGTGCCCACGCCGTCGGTTCCGGAAACGAGTATGGGTTCCTTCATTCCGGAAATGTCGGGGGCGAACAGCCCGCCGAAACCGCCTATGCCGGAGACCACCCCGGGTATAAAGGTGCGCTCGACATGGGCTTTCATCAGCCTGACGCCCTTGTAACCGGCTTCTATGTCGACGCCGGCCTCGGCGTAGGACGCGGAGTGAGAGTGTTCCATTTTCTATTCCTTTCCTGTCCAGCAGTAGGTGCAGAGTTTATCCCTGTCTATTCCTATGGCCTCTATCAGCCCCGCGAGGGACTGATATCCGAGGCTTTCGAAGCCGAACTTTTCGCATATGGCGTTTGTAAGGCAGCGCCCGCGCTCGGTGGAGGCGTCGGAGTACTCCTCCACGTGATTCTGACCTTCGTCGCCTTCTATCTCCTGTATGGTCCTTCTCGCGAGCAGATCCATGTCGGAGTTGCTGCGGTTGAAGTTGAGAAACTTGCAGGCGTACATTATGGGCGGGCATGCTGAACGCATGTGAACCTCCTGAGCTCCTGATTCGTAGAGGAAGTCTACGGTCTCCTGAAGCTGGGTGCCGCGCACTATGGAGTCGTCCACGAAGAGGAGTTTTTTCTCTTCTATCAGCTCGGGAACGGGCAGCTGCTTCATCTTGGCGATCTTGCTTCTCACGTCCTGATTGTCGGGCATAAAGGAGCGTGGCCAGGTGGGGGTGTATTTTACGAAGGGCCGTGCGAAGGGTTTTCCGCTCTTGTTCGCGTAGCCTATGGCGTGAGGTATTCCCGAGTCCGGAACGCCGGCCACATAGTCGACCTTGGGCAGGCGGCCCGTTATGATCTCGTCTCTTGCCAGTATCGCTCCGTTGCGGTAGCGCATGAGCTCCACGTTTACACCCTCGTATTTGGAGTTGGGGTAGCCGTAATAGCTCCAGAGGAAGGCGCACATCCTCATCTTTTCTCCGGGGGCGGAGAGCTGCTCGCAGCCGTCCGCGTTTACGCGCACAATTTCGCCGGGGCCAAGCTCCTTGCAGGGGTCGTAGCCGAGCTTGCTGAAGGCGAAAGACTCAAAGGAAACGCAGAAAGCGTCCTCTTTTCTGCCTATGTGCACGGGTGTGCGTCCGAGCGCGTCGCGGGAGGCTATAAGCTCGCCTTTGTCCGTGAGCAGGAGTATGCTCATGGAGCCTTTTATAAGGCTTTGGGCGTTGAGTATTCCCTCCTTAAAGCTTTTACCCTTGTTTATCATCGCGGCTACGAGCTCGCTGGAGTTTACCTTGCCGGAGCTCATGGCCATAAACTGGTGGTCCATGCCGGAAAAGTAGGAGCTTATCAGTTCCTCGGCGTTGTTTATTATGCCTATGGTGCTTATGGCGTAGACTCCTAAGTGGGAACGCACCAAAAGCGGCTGCGGGTCGGAATCGCTTATACAGCCTATTCCGCTGCAGCCGGAAAACTCTTCGAGGTCGTTTTCGAATTTTGTTCTGAAGGGGCTGTTTTTGATGCTGTGTATGGCGCGCGAAAAACCGGTTCCGGCATCCCAGAAGGCCATTCCGGCATTAGACGTGCCCAAATGGCTGTGGTAGTCGGTTCCGAAAAAAACATCCAATACCGCGCTGCGGTCCTTTATGACCGCTCCGAAAAAGCCGTCCATTACGAGAAGAAGAGGGCGGAGAGGGCGAGGGGATCCACATATTTACCGTCCTTGTAGACCCTCATGTTGCCGGAGGATATCTCGTCTATAAGCATAAGCCTGCCGTCCCTGTCGTAGCCGTACTCGAACTTTATGTCGTAGAGTATAAGGCCTTTCGCCTGCAGCTCGTCGGATACTATCCGGGTTATCTTCTGAGTCATGGTCTTTATTTCGTCGTATTGCTCCTCGTCCAGTATGCCGAGGCATGCGAGTCCGTCCCTGGTTACGAGGGGATCGCCTTTTTCGTCGTTCTTAAGGGTCATTTCCACGTAGGCCGCAAGCTCGGCCCCCTCTTCTACGTAGTCGGAATATCTGCGGAAAAAGCTGCCTACCGCCTTGTAGCGGCATATGACTTCGATTCCTTTTCCCAAGGGTTTTGCGGGCAGGACTTCCATGGTCGTATTCTTAAGATCCGCGCTTACATAGTGCGTGTATATGCCGGCGGCGTTTATCTTCTCGAAGAAGAAGACCGACATTCTCAGGTTGACGTCGCCGACCCCGTCCATTTTAAGGCCTACGCTGTTTTCGCCCGGGTCGAAAACCCCGTCTTTCCCGGTGCAGTCGTCCTTAAACTTCAGCAGGTAATTTCCGTTTTCCAGGGCAAAGACGTCTTTTGTCTTTCCGCTGTAAACCAGCTTGGTGTCCATTTGATATTCTCCTTTAGCTTTGTGAGCTGTTTTATATCCGCCGCACCGGCGCCTTTTTCGGCGCCCCGGCGTATTTAAAGGTTTAGAGCCGCGTCTTTGGCGAGCACTTTTTCGGCATCGGCCCGCCTTTTTGCCTCGAGTTTTTCGGCGAGCTCCGCATCCTCCACCGCGAGTATCTGGGCGGCAAGCAGGGCGGCGTTCGCTCCGCCGTCTATGGCGACGGCAGCCACCGGTATTCCCGAGGGCATCTGTACGGTGGACAGGAGGGCGTCCAGCCCTTCGAGGCAGGCCGACTTGCAGGGTATGCCTATTACGGGAAGCGTCGTATTTGCCGCGAGGGCACCCGCGAGATGGGCCGCCATTCCGGCTGCCGCTATTATGACCCCGAATCCGTTTTCCCTTGCGCCAAGAGCAAATCTTCTTGCCTGCTCCGGAGTTCTGTGCGCGGAGTATATGTGAAGCTCATAGGGAATCCCGAGGGCTTCGAGCACGTCCATGCTTTTTTGTACTACGGGCATATCGCTGTCGCTGCCCATTATTATGCCGATTTTTCTCATCTTTCCCTCCTTGTTAATGGATGTGTTTATTATAATTCAAAAATGCCTTTTGGTAAGCAATTGTTCGCTAAAAACTTGAAAATTTGAGGTAAAATATAAATATTGTTCGGAATGAGCCGAACAATATCAAAGATCGTTAAGATTATTGTACGGAACAATTCATAAGGCGGAATAATATGTTTTGCAAGATTTTTCTAATCACCTATATTGTTCCGCACGGCGCCGTTATGGTAATATAACAGCATAAAGGAGCCTCTGTTGTGGATACACTTTGTCTTGCGCCGGATTCAAGAAACGGAAGGCTGCTTGCCGGATAAAGTTTTCAACATATTAAAAATCGCATTATTGGTGAATTATTATGAAATACATAAGCACCAGGGGAAATAGCCCGACAACAACAGCCGAAGAGGCCATTTTACGAGGTCTCGCGCCGGACGGCGGTCTTTACGTACCGCAGTCTTTCCCCGCTCTTTCGGACAGAGAAAATCTTAAGGAACTTTCCTACCCGGAGCTCTGCGCCGAGGTTTTGAGTCCGTTTTTTTCTCAGATAACAAAGGCGGAACTGGCGGATGCGGCAAAAAAAGCCTATGCGCGTTTTTCGATTGACCCTCCCGTAAAACTCGTTAAAAGAGATTCTTTTCATCTTCTCGAACTATTCCACGGCCCGACTCTCGCCTTTAAGGACATGGCTCTCTGCCTGCTGCCCCATCTTATGACTTATGCTAAGAAGCATCTGGGTTCAAGCTCAAAGCACCTGTTGCTCACCGCAACGAGCGGTGACACAGGGAAAGCCGCAATGGAGGGTTTTGCCGGCGTAGAGGGTTTTGAGGTCATAGTCTTCTATCCGAAAGGCGGGGTATCTCCTCTGCAGGAAAAGCAGATGCTCACACAGAGCTCAAAAAATACAACTGTCATCGGTCTTGCGGGCAGCTTTGACGACGCCCAGCGCGGAGTTAAAAACATGCTTGCAAGCACGGAATTTCGCGCAAAGCTGTCGGAGCACGATTATGAATTAGCTTCCGCAAATTCCATCAACCTCGGCAGGCTTCTGGCACAGGTCGTTTACTACGTATACGCCTCAATCCATGCGGAAGATATGCCCTTAAGGTTCTGCGTGCCTACGGGTAATTTCGGCAACATACTCGCGGCCCATTGGGCAGGCGGAATGGGCGTTCCAATCGAAGAGCTCTTGGTTGCCACCAACGAGAACGACGTTCTGGACATCTTTTTTAAGACGGGAAATTATGATGCGGGCAGAAAGCTTATCCTCACCAATTCACCCTCCATGGACATACTCGTGAGCAGTAATCTCGAAAGACTGCTCTTTGAAAAAGGCGGAGCGGAAGCCGTGCGCTCCGCGATGCGGCAATTAGAAAACAAAAGGCGCTTCTTCTGGCAGGGAAGCATGGACGGTTTTTCTTCCGGACGTATTTCCGAAGCGGAAGCCGGAGAAGAAATACTGCGCATGTGGAATGAAGAAAAAATAGTTTTAGACCCGCATTCGGCGGTCGCTTCCGCACTGCTGCATAAGAGAAAAGAAAGAGGGATAGTTGTCTCTACGGCCAGTCCCTATAAATTCCCGCATTTTGTACTGGAAAGTCTTGGCGCGAAAACCGGAAAAGACCCCTTTGAGGACATGGAGCTTCTCAGCAAAAAAACCGGTCTTTCCGTTCCGCAGGCCATGCAAAAACTCAAAAGCGCGCCCGTCACCCAGGACAGGGTCTGCGCTTTCAGCGATATGGAACGAACGGTATCAGAGGTATTAAATGTTTAGAATCATCGTACCCGCAACGAGCGGCAACTTGGGTCCGGGCTTTGACAGCCTTGGAATCGCCTTGAATATTTACGGTCACTTTGTCTTTGAAGACAGTCCTTCAAGCGATGAGAAGCACCTTGCGGTAAAGGCATATCAAAAGGCCCTCGAGTGGATGGATGCAAAAGGTCCGGGCATAAAAGTTCATACTCCGCAGGAAATACCGATGGCAAGAGGCCTGGGATCGTCGGCGGCCTGCATAGTCGCCGGGGTGCTTGCCGCCGGGCACATGAGCGGGAAAGATGTCCCCAAATCCGAGCTGTTGCAGATGGCGACCGAAATAGAAGGTCACCCCGACAACGTCGCTCCGGCGCTCTACGGCGGCCTCGTGAGTTCGGGCCTGAGAAACGGAAGGGCGTTTTCCGGAAAGCTGGCTCTTTCCGAAAAACTCTCCTTTGCCGTGCTGATTCCCGACTTTCATCTTTCCACCGCAAAATCCAGGAGTGTACTTCCAAAGAGCATCAGCCTCTCGGACGCAACATATAATCTCTCGCAGCAGGGTTTAAGCATAAGCGCTCTGGCGAACGGAGATCCCGAGCTCATAAGCCATGCGTTTGACGACAAACTCCATCAACCTTACAGATTTCCACTCGTAGATGAAGCGGAAAAGTTGATAGCCATAGCCAAAGAAAGCGGAGCCCTCGCCGTGACATTGAGCGGCGCGGGCCCCAGCCTGCTCCTGATATGTAAAAAGGGCAATGAACTGAAAAGCCTGATTCCAAGACTTTCGGAACTCAGAAATACCTGGGAGCTCAGAATCTGCCAAGCGGATACGCAGGGAGCTCTATTGCTTTAGCAGCAGTCGCCGCTGCCGTTCCGCTATGTTGAGGCACATTTATTCTGCAAGCCCCCTTATAAGCTGTAATTTGCCAAATATCTTTAAATAAAAAGCCATATCATTTCTTTCAGCTCAAAAGTCTCTTATTATCTTCCATTGATCATACAAATCATCCATGGAAGATCTTGCGTTGGCAGGACTGGTAGAGGGTAGCTGAACGGCTTTATATCCGGTTTTCCGCTCCTGGTATTTTTGATAATAGCGGTAAGCGGCAGCGCCGTTGCAGAATACCCGCTTTATATCCGCCCCTTTAAAAACAGGGCTTAAGTCGGAGGGAATGACGTTTTGAATACTGGCGTCGCTTGAGCCGATGATATCACATCGATAAATGACATCGTAGACGGCAATGCGGTGTTGCAGGAGAAAGGCTCTTCTTTCTTCGATATCCGCACTCAGTTTCACGCAAAAAATACGCTCAAGCAAAGGCCAGAAACGATTTCGGGGATGTCCGTAAAAGAAGCCGTATTCTCTGGTTTTGACAGAGGGAAAGGAACCCAGAATCAGAATTTTTGAATCGGCTTGAAAAAGAGGCCGGAACGGGTGGGTAATTGTTTTATGCGTTGATAACGAGTTTTTATCTTGTGGAAACATCTTAACTTATTTATTCATAAACGAACGGGCAAGCACATCTATTTGAGCTTCTTTAATGTCTGTTGAAAGCAGCGGTATTTTATATATTTTGGATCCTTTGAATTCGCTTTCTATTAAAGCGAGGTATTTTGCCTCGTCTTTTTTCTTATTCATCCAAAATTCGCCCGAGACTTCCTCGGGAAGGAGTCTGTTTACGACATATGCGGCTATCGGGATGTTGTGATCCCTTAATGTGCGTGTGGCTTTTATGGTTTCATCTATGGCAAGTTTTTCCGCGTTTAAGACGAAGACGAACCCCAGTTTCCCTGAGTCTATCAATATTTCTCTGGCCCTGGTGAGATTCCTTTTTCTTCTCGTCAGTATTTTTACTATTTCATCATTTTCCACCAGGCTGCGATCTCCGCTTATCATTTCTTTATATCGGACGGTTTTACGCCTTTTAGACAAGAGAACATCGACCCAGCTGCTCAGCAGTTCCGGGAGCGTCAGCAATCTGAGCGTATGCCCGGTAGGAGCCGTATCGAAGACGATGAAGTCATACTCCTCCGATGTCTCGTTTATTATCTCCACCATTCTGTCGAAAAGCGCGGATTCGCTCGTTCCCGGGCTGAGTTTCGCGGCATCCAGCTGCTTGTTGATCTCCTCTATTATGACGACGGAATAAACCTGTCTGATAGAGGCTCTGATCTTGGAAAAATACTTTTCACTTTCTTCTTCGGGATTTATTTCCGTTGCGTAGAGATTCGGTTTTAACTCTACGATGTCGCCGCCTATTTTTCTCTCGAATAAATCCGATACGGAGTGTGCGGGGTCGGTAGATACAAGGAGAACCTTATTGCCCTCGCTTGCCCTTGCATAGGCAAACGCGCCGGAACAGCTCGTTTTTCCTACTCCTCCCTTACCTCCGAAAAATAAAATTCTGCTCACGTGTCTGCTCCTCTTAAAATTATGGATCCATTTCCATTTTGCTGAACTTGTCCTCCCAGACGGATTTTCTGTTTACGGACATCTTTTGCCACCTTTCGATTTCCGAATACAGGTGCGGATACATTTCCAATGCGTAGTAGGTAGTTGGCATGTCTATGCCTATGATATCGCTGAAAGCGAGTATCATAAACTCCTCCATCTCTTCTTCGTATGCGAGTTCGAGTCTGAAAGTCGCTCTGTTTTTGAAATCAAGAGCCCCCTCAAAAAAGAGTTTTATATTATTCAAGAACCCCATGCGACACCTCTTTGTACTTTTTTACCCCGATTTGTTATACCTAATATAAAAGCCGGCACTTCACTATAGCACCGGCTTTGCTTCATAGGCAACTTAAAATTTTATTTGCCTGTTTCGGATTGTTCCAACGATGTTTTGCGATTGAATGCCTTATAAGCCATGAAGGCGAGTATGATGGCGAGTATCATCAGCGCAATCCCAAAGAAGAGGAGTATGTAGTTGCCGCTTGTCAGGTGCGTATTAATCAGGAAGCCGAGAGCGGTGATAGTAACTATAAACATAAAGATCATAGGAACAACTATCATCTGATAAGTCTTCCCCATTTCCTTAAGAGCTACGGCAAGCGCTATAAGCGCGAGAGCCGCAAGGAGCTGGTTGGCGGAACCGAAGATGGGCCAGATTGCGCTGTAGCCGCCGAATCCGAGCCAGCCGGCGATAGCTACGGTTATCGCGGTTGATACATAGCGGTTCGTAAGTATGTTTTTGCTTTCCTTTTCGCCGCTTCCTTCTTTGGTGAAGGCTTCCTGGAATATGAACCTTGCAAGTCTGGTCGCGGTGTCGAGAGAGGTGAGGGCAAACGCGGAAATTGCGAGCGATGTGAAGTTTACACCGAACTCCATAGGAACACCGAACGAAGTCATGAATGTACCAACACCGTTTGCAAAGATTTGAACCGGAGTGCCTTCCCCTTTTGCAACGTAAGCGATGGTTATGACGGAAACGACGGCGAGCAAGCCCTCTATAAGCATGGAGCCGTAACCGACGAGCTTCATGTCCTTTTCATTGTCGAGCTGCTTGGAAGTTGTGCCGGATCCGACGAGTGAGTGGAAGCCGGAGATGGCGCCGCACGCAACCGTAACGAAGAGCATCGGGAACATATATTGCGCGCCCGGGCCTTCGCCTATGGTAAAGGAAGTTACGGCAGGTGCTACGAGAGTCGGATTGTAAATGATAATACCTATAACTCCGCCAATAATCATGGCATACAGCAAGTATGAGTTGAGGTAGTCCCTGGGTTGAAGCAGTATCCACACCGGAGCCACCGAGGCGATAAAGATATAGGCCAGAAGTATGTACATCCAGATTTGCGCGGAAAGTGCCAGCGGGAACTTGTTACCCAGCCATATGGAAACAATCATGCCTATCACACCGACTACGGTGCCGATTACTAAGTTGCCTCCGCCTCGATAGACGTATAAACCGAAGGCGACAGCCAGTATCATAAACAGCATGGATGCGGTTGCGGCTGCGGGCGAAGCGACAAATGTATTGGCAACGATATTTGCGAATGCGGCAACAACCAGAAGGAGAGTCAGCCACGAGAAGGCGGAGAAGAGTATTCGGCCTGTTTTACCGAGGCTTATACCTATCGACTCACCGAGAGATTTGCCTTTGTTGCGAACCGACAGGAAGAGTGCTCCCATGTCATGAACTCCGCCGAAGAAGATGGATCCTATGACGACCCATAGGAAAACGGGAAGCCAACCGAAGACAGCGGCTTGAATCGGTCCGGCGATAGGTCCGGCTCCTGCGATCGAGGAGAAGTGGTGACCTAAGAGGACCGGTGCCTTTGCAGGGGCGTAGTCGATACCGTCGTTGAATTCATGCGCGGGAGTTTTTCTGCTCGGATCGAAGCCCCACTTTTTTGCCAGCCAAGAGCCGTAAAATAGATATGCGCATAAAAACACCACCGCAGCAATAACCAATAAAACGATTGCACTCATTTTGTACTCCTTTCCTCCAATGTCACGGTTGAAGCGCATTGGAACATTTGTGAATTAAAAATTCCGACAATATATACAAATATATATATAATATATATATATTTTTCCTTCCTCCATATAATTATAGTTAATTAAAAAACTATTACAATAGTTTTTGTGTTTAAAAATAAAAAAAAGACCCGATTTTTTAGCAAAACGGTTGTTTGGAAACAGTTGAAATAAGCACAGCATATAGGAGAATACTTATGCATGACATGGAAAATCCATAAGTTTTTATTCAATGCGGACCGGCGGAAGGAGCTTAAGTTTTTTAGAGTCACCCCTTGCGATTTTGCTTTCATAGGCGACATTTTCACTTCTATCCAAAACAATGAGCTTGATATCGGCCCAGCCTTTGAGCCCGAAACTGAATGTCTTTTTGAACTTATACTTTTTAATTTTATCCTTTAAGTCCTCTGCGACGCCGGAAGCTTCCACTATAAGCGTGATAAGCGAAGACATATGAACATCGTCGATCTCCAGCAGATTATCGAAGTTATCGATAATAGTCTTTTCCAATTTCTCAAAATCTTTTGTAAGAAACTCGCCTTCATGCTTGTAATACAGCATGTGTTCAAAGATTGTGCTGGCATACATCTCGATTTTCTTTGACCCGACATATCTGGAATTCCGCATATAAAACTTGCCGTACAGCGGAATAACAACATCTCCCAGCATATAATCTTCGGTAAAGTCGAACAGAGACATCAGATTGTTTTTTAAAATTTCATCGATTTGCATCATAGTTATTCCTTATATGAAAACGCACGAAAATTATGATACATGTTCTGATATACGTAATATATCATATTTAAAACATTATATCCCACAATATTTTTGGCGCCTGCGATCACTGATAAAAAGCAGCAATTTCATTCTAT